>Ga0315282_10002138_pt1 | contig 36809 bp, 37 predicted proteins | sample YL17G07_20_MG_FD_203693 | JGI IMG/M metagenome (GOLD analysis project Ga0315282, IMG submission 203693) | Sediment microbial communities from Yellowstone Lake, YNP, Wyoming, USA - YL17G07_20 | ecosystem: Environmental > Aquatic > Freshwater > Lake > Sediment | place: USA: Wyoming | collected...
GTTTTTTGGCTAAATGTTTGATGTCGTAGATCTCTTGTTCTTCGATTATTGATAATATGTCTATTGTACTTAGCATAGCTTTAAGTTCATGTCTTTAGTTCTTAAGGGTTAGGAATTTTTTGTCTATTAGAAAATCTAAATGGTTCTATCTAATTTCATCATTTTTGCAGAAAAGTGTAAGTTTGTTCTAGACAATTAGCCTAGATGTTTCATACTGCACTGTTTAAATATTCGGGTCTGATAAAAAAGGGAAGAAAGAGGGAGAGAGTAACGCTGAATATGCTTTTCTTATCCGCTCCCTTCAGGGAGGGATTTTATCAGTGATGCCTTCAATTAATGAAGACGTGATCAAAGAATTAAAAATGCAATGGAAAACTTTGTGGCAGGAGCGGATTGATGATAAGGTTAGGGCTGAGGGAATTGCAAATAGGGATTATTCCATGCTATTTGTCGAGAAGGGTTTAGTGATTTTTGCCACCAAGGATTTTAAAGCTTTGAATTTTAGGGAAATTTTGACCTGTCATAAACTTGCGGATGTTGATAGAGTCATTTCTCCTAGCCCTCAAGTGGGCGGGTGGGGGAAATTTATAAGATCAGTGATTTCGAGCCAGAAGTCTTCTAATCGCGTTAGGGAGACTAGGCAACGGTTGGAGAAGGAAAAGCAGAGGCAACAGCTTAAGAAGGGTGGAAGAGGCTGGCTTCATTGCTAGTTTTAGTCAGCATTCTGAAGCGTTGAATTACATAGTGCCTATTTCAATTCCGCTCTTTAACGATTCAATTTTAAGGCGATAAATTTGGGTAGTTATAGACGCAGATTAGACATTGTAGCGGACATTCTGCTTGTAGCAAGCCGAAGGGCTAGGAAAACCCAGATTATGTATCAGGCTAATTTAAGCTACAAGCTCTTAACCAAGTATTTGACTGAAATCAGGAAAGCATATCTTATCAGTTTTGAGCGTAAGGAACGATGTTATGTGCTTACATCTAAGGGTCAGGAGTTCTTGGAAAAGTATAAGGATTATTCAAGGCACAACAAGCATGTTGAGAAGGGGCTTGATGACGTTAGTGTTAAAAGAAAGGTTTTGGAAGAGCTATGCTCAAGTAGATAATGTGAGGGCTGCAGAAATTTGAAAATGCTTTTTTTCGCGTCATTTGTCTGCCTGTTTCTGTTGTTGTCTTTAACGACAGTTGGTATGGCAACTAGTGAAAATGAAGCTGCGGCAAAAGTTAGTGAAGCAGAAAATGCTGTGAATTCAACTTATGAAGCTGTTCTAGAAGCGGAAAAAGCTGGAGCAAATGTTACTGGTTTATTGTCGGTTCTTAATGAGACAGTTGGAGTTTTGTCAGAGGCTGAAATTGCCTATAAAAATGGGGATTTAGATGGAGCTATTGGTAAGGCTGATCAATGTGTTACAGTAGCGAATGGTATTTTGAACGATGCTTTGACTTTAAAAAGTTCGGCTTCAGAGAATGCGCAGATGATTTTTTGGTCAACCCTTGTTTATTCATCAGTAGAGGCTGGCGCTTTTGCTATCGGTTTGGTTTTAGTTTGGGGCTGGTTTAGCCGTCGGTATATCAAGAAGCTATTGAAAATGAAGCCTGAGGTTGCGTCTGATGTTGAAGCTTGAAGATTACAGGACTGTTTTCGCCTCTGTGGGCTTGATAGGCGTTTTGCTGTTTGCCTCTCCAACGCTGGGTTTAGTTTTGCATTTGCCAGGCGGGGAAAAGTTTTCTGAGCTTTGGGTTTTGGGTCCTGGGCATATGGCTGAGGATTATCCTTTTAATGTTGGGGCTGATGTGAATTATTTGGTTTATGTGGGTGTTGGCAACCATATGGGTTGCTCCGCATATTACGTTGTTTATGTTAAGTTTAGGAATCAGACTGAGTCTTTGCCTAATGCCACTGCTGGGACGCCCAGCCCGCTTCCGCCATTGTTTGAGTATCGCCTTTTCGTTGAGGATGGCAAGAGTTGGGAGGCTCCGTTAAGGTTTTCATTTTCCGATGTTTCCTTTTCTGAGAACAGGTCTTTTGTTGGAAGTTTGATGATGAACGGTGTGACTTTTAATGTTGATAAGTCGGCTTCGTGGGATGTTGAAAATAATGGTTACTATTATCAGCTTTTCATGGAGCTTTGGATATACAACGTCGAATTTCAAGCTTTTGAATTTCATAACCGTTTTGTTGGTTTATGGTTGAACATGACGGGTGTTTAGGGTTGTTGTTTCTTTCATAAGTGTTTAAGGCTTTCATGTATGTGTGCGCGTAAGGTTTATATTACCCAGCTTGTTGGGTAATGTTGTGGTTGAATTGGCTGAGACTACTTACTATAAAGATAAGGTGTATCTTCCTCGTGAGGTGCAGGAGAAGTTGGGTTTGGTTGATGGTGATAAGTTGTACATTGAGGTATTGGGTAGAGGCGTGGCGCGGTTGGTTGTGGTACGTGGAAGCGATGCGGGTAAGAGGGTTCTTGAGAGGTTGGATAATCCGCCGAATCTTGGGAAGTTAATGGAGCGAATCACGAGGGAAGAGATCTATGAAGATATTACTTGATACGAATATTCTTGTGCATTCATATAACCGGGCGTCTCCGTATCAGAAAAAGGCAAGTGATGTTGTCAGAAAGGCTGTGAGTGGGGAAATTGAGGCTTGTATTGCTCCACAGATACTGTATGAATTTTTTACGGTGGTTACAAACCGTAAAAGGGTTGAGTATCCCATTTCGGTTGATGAGGCTGTGGACATATGTCTAGACCTTTGGGAATGTCACGAAATTGAAAAAGTGAATCCAACAGTGATGGCGCCAAAGGGAGTTTTCAGGCTTGCTAGAGAATTGAAGTTGTCTAAGGGTGGAATTTTTGATTGTGTGTTAGCTGTTACGGCGAAAGAAAACAATGTAGAAATGATTTATACGGAGAACATTGACGACTTCAAGACCTATAGCTTTCTCAAAGTCTCAAACCCGCTGGTTTGAAGCTGCGAGCGCGCGCTTGATTTATTTAAGCTAATGCTTTAGTTACACTTTGGTGATAGCATGACTGAGAAGTATTACAGCAATCGGTTTGTGGGTCTTTGGTTGAACATGACGATTTCTATGTAACATTTTGTTAATTGTTCTAGAACTTTGTTCTTGTAGGGTTTAAATTTAACGCTTCCAAGTTTTTATTAATAAAGGGAAAGGGAGAAGGAAAAGAACTATGAGTTATTCACGGCTGTTAGTGCTGATTGCCGCTTTGAATGAAGAAGAGGGCATAGGGTGCACTCTAGAGGAGCTTAGCAAGGTCTTAGGCGACCCCGTATTTCTAGTTGTGGATGGAAAAAGCGCTGACAGAACCGTGGAGATTGCAAAGGATTTCGGAGCTAGGATTCTGGTTCAGAAGGGCAAAGGAAAAGGAAACGCTATGAGACAGGCTATCATGAGGGTGAAAAGTGATTTTGAGTATGCGATCCTTACTGATGCAGATTTCACTTACCCTGCAGAATACTTACCAGATATGATCAAGATTCTGGAAGCGAATCCTGATGTAGGTATGGTTTGTGGAAACAGGTTCAATGAACATCTTCACTTGGGAGACTTGCACAATTTGCTCTATTTTGGGAACAGATTGCTTGCTTTTACGCATAACGTTTTGAACGGAGTGCGCTTGCAGGATCCTTTAACTGGATTGAGAGTTGTCCGCTGGAAGATATTGAAGGATTGGAAGCCAAAGTCCAGAGGCTTTGACTTGGAGGTTGAATTAAATCACTGGGTTGAAAACAGAGGCTACAGGATTTCGGAGATACCTATATATTATAGACCTAGGCTTGGACAGAAAAAGCTGAAGCTGAGACATGGCTTCACCATTTTCAGGCGGATTCTAGCTGAGTCCCTAAGCTAATTCTGAATCTGAATTGGGCCTTCAGAATTGTTTTATAAATGGTGAACTGAAGGTGGGTTCTAGAGACGTGAAGACGTTTGCTAAAGCGCATATTAGTGTTGGCTATTTTTCCAGTTATAGTTCTTGTTTGGTTTGCCGGTTGGATTTTGAACTACTTCGGTGAAAGGTAACATTCTTTATTCTGTCTGACAAAGGTCTTGTGGAGGTTCATGGTTGCAGAAGTTTTCCAGAGTTTTGGTGACTGGTGGGGCTGGCTTTATTGGGAGCCATTTGGTTGATGTGTTGGTGGGGAAAATAGGGCGCATTTATGTTCCGATGTAGGTTACTTGTGGTAGGTTTTTGAAGTGTGGGTCTCCAGTAATGACCCGCCCTTTCTTTAGTATAGTGACTGCATAAACTATTGAATCCAGCATGCCCCAGCCTTTGATGGTTTTCTTATGCTGAAAGTTTATTTCAGCAGCTTTTTCAGCGATCTCTGCATCAATGTTAACGACTGTGCTTTTGTTTTTTACATATAGGAGAACGGATGAAATTTTTGATTTTGGGATATGATGCCTTAGCATTGCCTCTTTTAGTTCACCTATGACGGTTGCTGGCGTAAGGGGATGACGGGCTGAAGAAAGTTTTTCGGCTATCATGTCTGCGTAGGGACTGTTTAGAGTGTACTCAACCCATGCATAAGCATCGAACACAACGGCGTCTCTGGTTTCTTCACGGTTTTTTGTTGGCGTGTGTGAAGGCTTCGTCAATGTTTTCATCTCTGTCTGCGGATTCTCTTTCAAAAACTATTCCTGTTCCTTTGAGTATGCCCCGTATTTCCCTCACTGGGGTTTCAATTCTGGGAATAATAACGGTGTCTCCTTCTCGCATCTTCATCATCTCCAACATTTCCTTTGGTATGATTATTCCTAGACTTGTACCTATTCTTCGTATCTTTGCTTTTAAAGCCATTTTAATCAAACAATAATTATAATTAATTATAATATAAACTTTCCTGTCAAAAGAATAAGAAATCTCTCTCAAAGGAGACCATGAGGCGTTTGGCCTAGGCTTGAAGGGTGGGAGTTTAGCTTGGATCTTTTGATAACAAAGCGCTACGCATTAGGGAGTTGTGGTTGATAATATGGGAGAGTTTTCGAAGGTTTTGGTGACTGGTGGAGCTGGTTTTATTGGAAGCCATTTAGTGCGTAGACTTTTGGCGAGAGGTTATAGCGTAGTTGTCCTAGATAACTTCCGTTCTGGGAGAATTGAGGATATAAGTGAATGTTTAAAGGATGAGAATTTTAAGCTGGTTAAAGGGGATGTTTGTGATAGGAAAGTTGTTAGGAATGTTATGGAAGAGGCTGATGCTGTTGTCCATTTGGCTGCGTTGATTGATGTTGAGGGGTCTGTGAATAATCCAATGGAAACTCATCGTGTCAATGTGGATGGGACGTTGAATGTTTTAAGTGAGGCTGTCAGAAGTGGTGTCAAAAAATTTTTGTTTGCGTCTTCAGCCGCTGTTTATGGGGAAGACAATCCGTTACCACTTAAGGAGGATTATCCGCTGAAGCCCATGTCGCCCTATGCAGCGTCGAAGGCTGCCGCCGAGCATTATTGTAATGTGTTCCATCAGTGCTATAGGCTTCCAACGGTGATTTTAAGATATTTTAATGTTTATGGATTCAGACGTGAATATGACTCGTATAGTGGAGTTATCACAGCGTTCGTGAATAATGCCCTAGAAGACAAACCCTTAGTCATTTTTGGGGATGGAAAGCAGACTAGGGATTTCATATATGTTGAGGACGTCGTCAAAGCCACTATTTTGGCTTTAAAGAATGACCAGTCAAACGGAGAGATTCTAAATGTGTGCAATGGCAAGCCCACTAGCGTACAAGAATTAACCGTCATATTATCGGATATTATCGGAAAAGATTCGCATGTAATATACGATAAACCCAGAAAGGGTGATGTGTATAGTAATTATGGTGATCCAACGAAAGCCGAGAAGGTTCTAGAATTTAAAACTGAGATCAGCTTGAAAGAAGGCTTAAAGGAAATTATTGGTTTGAGAGCGCGCACGCAAAAGAATTGATGGCTTGTGTGTAAGGTTGAGTATAGATAGACTAAAATTGGGTATTGTTGGTTTAGGCAAGATGGGACTACTCCATGCTAGCATTCTTAATACTTTGCCTAGTGTAAAGCTTACTGCATTGTGTGACAAAAGCGCTCTAATCCGTAGATTATGTAGGAAACTATTCGATGAAGTTGAGGTAGTCGACGACTTGGAAATGCTGTCTGATTTAAATCTTGATATAGTTTTCGTGACGACACCAATACCTTCTCATTTTGCCATTACAAAGACCGTATACTCCAAAGGGATCGCACAAAACGTATTTGTTGAAAAGACACTCGCATCAACTTACGCCAAAGCGAAAGAATTGTGTGAACTAGCACAGACTTTTAAGGGTATAAATATGGTTGGTTATATGAAGAGATTCGGGGTCACTTTTAGGAAGGCTAGAGATCTACTAAGTCAAGAGGCTTTAGGAGAAGTAATTTCTTTTGATGCATATGCTTACTCGTCAGATTTTCTTGGGGTCAAGAAAGATCCGAAAGTCTCTACATCTAGAGGAGGAGTTCTCGAAGATTTAGGAGCGCATACTATCGATTTGGCACTGTGGTTCTTTTGCGACTTGAAGGTTGAATCAGTAAATCTGGAAGCGTCAAGTAATTATGGATCAGAAGACTTTGCACATTTTACCGTCAGGAAACCTGATGGTTCAGAGGGGCAGTTCAAAATATCATGGTGTAAAGAGGAATATCGCTTACCTGAGTTCGGATTTATGATCAAAGGATCCAAAGGAAATATCGCTGTAAATGATGATAAAATAGAGCTAGACTTGAATGGAAAAAAATCGGTTTGGTATAGGCACGATCTTGGGGATAATGTAGATTTCCTGCTAGGAGCACCTGAATATTATCGAGAAGACGAATATTTCGTCAAATCAGTAGTCGAAGGTAATGTTGTGGAACCTAACTTTTGCACCGCATCAAAAGTCGATTACATCATTGATCAAGTCAGAAAAAGGTCCGGCAAAAATGAGTAAAGAAGAAAAATTCACTTTGCTTGTTGGTGACAATCCATTCCATGGAATAAGCCACCTCTCTCAGGAGAAAGCCAGAGCCAGAGACAATATCATTACTTCTACTGAATACGCGGCCAAATTGATCATGATTTCACATGAAAATGGAGCTGACGGTTTTATGTTCTCTGTCAGCGAGACGACGCTTTCAATTCTAAGAAGAATCCGTGAAATGCAGGTGGGCCTCAGTCTCTATGCTCTCGTACCTTACGCGTATGAATATGTAAGAATAGCCACTTACATGGGTGGAATCACCGGATTAGCAAAAAGAATTGCGAAGCAAATAGTGACGTCGGGAAATATGCGAGCAATTGCGATTGGTTTGAAAGGAGTTGTGAGAACAGACCCCATAGATCTAATGAAAACCTATCTAGTTTATGAAATCAATAGGATAAAATCATCGGCAGGCAAGCAAGCTAAAATTGGCTCCGTTTTGCTTCACGAAATAATAACGGACATGGCATTAGGTCTTAACTTAGATTGGTTGTTCAAATCTTATGTTGATTTTGTGTCAAAACTTGGGATAAGACCTGGTTTTCAGACAAGAAATTTCCATTATCTAGTCAGCAAATTTCGAGGATGGGACATCAACTTCAACAAAATAACAATCGCTGCGCCATTTAACAGGGTTGGGTTCCAGATGAATCCATCTAGGATGGACTGCGAGAAAGCCCTGGCAGATCTTCCCGAATCCGAAGTTTTAGCAATAAGCATTCTGGCAGCAGGATATCTTAAACCCCCTGAAGCAATAAACTACATACGAAATTTGCCTAACCTAAGCGGTGCTGTCGTAGGTGTATCAAAAGAACATCACGCACGGCAAACATTCAAGCTTCTCAGAGAAAATCTTGTCTAACGTCACCAATGAAAGAGTGCGCAATAATTCAGTATTGGTGAGCTTTGATGAATATTCTGTTGATACCCAATAATGACTGGATTAATCATCCCGTTCCAGCCCAGCGTCATTACAAAATATTTGAAAAACTTGGAAGAAAGCATAAAGTCTACGTCATCCAATTTGATATTTTCAAAAGACGAGGGAAGCCTACACATACTCCAAAGTCTACTCGATTAATAAGGCCATTCACCATACATGTTTCGGATCCAGCCCAGTTCTATATGGTAAATCTTCTTTTCCAAGGAAAGAAAATTTTTTCAGCAATGCGAGAGTTGAATATTGACGTAGTATTTGGATCAAACCTTGCAGTTTGTTCATTAGGATTCGAAGCGGCCAAACGATGCGGAGTAAAAAGAATATTTGATCTTTCTGATTTTTTTCCTGCTTCTGCCCAAGCTTACTTTCCTAACGCAAATATGATATCGGCAAGCATTATTTACTCTTTGGCTATGCTAATCACAAAGTATAACGTCAGAAATGCTGACGTTTGTACAACCTGTTCATCTACTCTTAGAGAATATACTATGCACATAGCACCAAAAACTCGTGTCGAACATCTTCCGAATGGTGTTGATACCAAAGTTTTCGCTCCGAAATCTCCAAGCGAAAGCCTGAGGGATGAACTCGGAATAGAAGATGAGGTTCTAGTATATGTTGGATCCATTGAGTCTTGGATGAATTTTAACATTGTACTAGATGCGATTAGCATTCTCAAAAGAGAAGGAGCCAAAATTCAACTACTCATCATAGGCCGAAGCATATATTCAAACGAAGAAAACCCATTGTTTCAAGCAATCGTAAAACGAGGGCTACAACACCAAATCAAGTTTTTGGGTTATAAACCATACGAAAGTTTGCCAGATTTCATAAATTTAAGTATTGGTGGGCTGCTGCCTTTCGAAGCAAGCTCGTTGCTTACTCAAATGGCATTTCCTAACAAATTGTTGGAGTATTTGGCGTGTGGCAAACCAGTCTTTGCTCCACCGATGAAGGAGCTAAAAAAAGTTGGCGGTAAATATCTTCTTGAATACACCAGTCCAAAAAGTTTGGCTTCGCAAATAAAAAAAGCAATTTCGTCAGATTATGACCCTGAGGAAATACGAAAACCTATACTTGGTTACGACTGGGACATTATAGCTGACAAGCTTGAAGTTCTTATGCAAGAATTACTTAGATAGTAAAAGCTAACGAATTACGAGGAGTGAACATGATCAACACCTCTTTAACATATTTTTCAAAGAATAACTGGCACGGTAAACAAGTTTTAGTTACTGGCGGTGCTGGATTCATCGGCTCATGGTTAGCTGAGTCTCTCGTCAATTTAGGGGCAGTCGTAACTGTTGTCGACAATCTTTCTGCAGGAAAACTTGACAACATTCGTCACTTACTTAAGCATATAAAATTTCTAAAAGGCGACGTTAGAGATGCCTCAATCGTGAAGAGGGTGGTCAAAGGTAAAGATTATGTGTTTCACTTGGCTGCGAATGCCAGTGTTCCAAATTCCATAAAAAACCTAGATTATGACTTTGAGACAAACGTCATTGGGACATATAATATTTTAAAAACTGTTCATCTTCTTGGAAATAATACTAAGGTAATATACGCTTCTTCTGCGGCGGTATACGGAGAACCACAGTATACCCCAATCGACGAATCTCATCCTTTGAATCCTGTTTCACCATATGGCGCTAGCAAACTATGCGGTGAAAACTATTGTTTGACTTTCAGTCGAGTTTATGATTTAAAAACTGTTGCCCTTAGACTTTTCAATGTCTACGGACCTAGGCAACCACGATATGTTATTTATGATCTTCTAAAAAAATTGTCGAAGAACAATGATAGTTTGGAAGTGTTAGGTACAGGTGAAGAAAAAAGAGATTTCGTATACATCACAGATACCGTGAATGCTTTTCGTCTAGCGGCCGAAAAAGATGACGCAGTAGGAAAAGCGGTCAACATAGGCACAAATACCTTGATTTCGATTAAACAGCTAGCGTCACTTTTGTTGAAACAATTGAAGTGGGAAGACAGAACTTCAATAGAATTCACAGGTTTTTCTTGGAAAGGAGATGTAAAGACATTTCAAGCTGACATTACTCTCGCAAAGAAAATCTTAGGTTTCAATCCAACAATTTCATTTACTGAAGGATTGAAACTGGAGATTGAATGGTTTAAAAAATTGTGTAGAATGGATGATTGAGACATCTAATGTCATAACTTATGAGTTTATATATCAATCTTTTCTGCAAGAGGATAGGAATGGAAGCTATGAAGGGCCACGAAATTACTGTTGCCATGTATTGTCCCTTTTTTTTCCCTTCTTATGGGGGAGCTGAACTCGCAGCTTTTAATCTCGCAAAGGAATTAAGGATGTGGTGTGATGTCAAATTTTATACTTTTAATTGGACCCAAGATTTAGATGTGAACAGGAATTACAAACTGAATTTTTCTAGCGGATTTCCCGAATATGAATTAGTTAACGGCGTTGAAGTCTACAGATATCCGGTTGTAAATTTACCTGTTGTCAAAAACTTTTCTCTGAAATTGATCAAAGATATAAAGTTTGATGATGCAGATATTTTACATGTTCAAGGTGCCACCAGATTATTTAGTAGATTGCTGTTACAAAGAATTATAAAAAATAGGACAAAAATTCTAACAACACACGGCCTCCAAGAATCAGCTGAAATAATTAGGAGAAACAGATTAAATGTTTTAGTAAACTCGGTTTTTGTGCATTCGTTGAAAGATCTGGATTGTATAATTGCTCTTTCTAGCAGAGATGTGAACTTGCTTCTCCATTTAGGCATAAACAGAAAGAAGATTTCATTAATCCCGAATGGAATAGATGAAGCGAAATTTGAGAATCGAAGGAAATTTGTTGAAAAAAACAAGAAAATCAAGATATTGTGCGTGGCTAGGTTTGATAGAAACAAAAATTATGAATCTCTAGTGTATGCGTTGAGCAAACTCAAGAATGACCTTGAGTTCGAAGCCTATTTTATTGGTGCTGTGACCAATCGTCAATATTTCAAGGAGATCATGAAACTTGTCAAAGTAAGCGGGTTAGAAAAATCTGTCACTATTGGAACATCGCTAGATGACCCTGCCCTAACAGACTGTTATCTTTCATGCGATTTATTCGTTCTACCTTCAAGCATGGAAACATCTCCTTTGGCAATTCTAGAGGCTATGTATGCAGGATTGCCTATTGTTGCGACAAATGTGGGGAACATGTCTGAAATGGTACGAAATGGAGTTAACGGTTTTCTCGTACCCCCAAAAAATCCTTTTGAATTGTACAAGAAATGTCTAGAACTGCTGAAAAATGAAGAATTAAGGAATGAAATGAGAAATGCAAACAAAGAACTCGCAAAGAAGTTTACATGGAGTAAAATAGCTTCACTAACATACAACCTATATAGGGAACTCGTGGAAAGACGTGCATGAAGTTATCAGTTTTAGGAGACGAAAATGGCTAGCTTTCAAGTCTGCTATGTAATGAAACGCTATTTGACGCCTTTCTTCGAAGGATACACTGTTGGGTCTAAGAACCTGATAAAGGCCGCATATCTAGGTGGTGTAAAAGCAACAGTATTCTCTGCTGAACCTCATTACCACGATAAAAACAAGAATGACACATATGTTATTCATTCTCTTTTCGCCGAAAGAGTTCACCTAGACAATCTTATGACTGCTTCATGCGTATCTTTATCATCAAGTCTACATGATTATGACATTATACATTTCTTGCCAAATCTGGCAGGAGACATCTACGCTTCATTTAGTCTTCCAAAACTGAGAAAAAAGCCCATAAAAATTGCACATTTAGCACATCCATATCATCCATATATCCATTCGCCTTTCTCTCATTTTCGCCTTTCTCTTTTATATGAAAATGTACTGGATTACGCTTTTTGCACGACTGGATTTCTTGCAAACTATTTTCAGAAGAACACCAGATTACCTGCATCCAGGATTTTTTGTGTGCCATTTCCGATAGACACAGATTATTTCAGACCTCTTCCACGAAAGGAGAGACTTCGTGAAAGATATAACCTGTCCAAAGGATACATCATAGCTTTTGTTGGACAAATTGAACCAGTTCGTGGAGTATTTCTGCTTCTACATGCTTTCCGCAAACTGACGAAGATTATTGACAACGTCCAGCTTGTGCTTTCAAGTCCTGGACAGCTATACGAAGAACCCTACATAGTCACTTTCAACAAAATAGTAAAGAAACTTCAATTAGAGGATAGAGTAGTCCTGCTTGGACCACAGCGTCATTTGGAGGAGATATACAATTTAGCGGACATAGTGGTTTTTCCCTACATCAAACCATACTATTACATGGATCCTCCATTGACCTTGTTAGAAGCCATGGCAAGCGGTGCTGTAGTAGTAGCATCAGCAGTAGGGTCTGCAAACGAACTTGTTACAAACGGAAAAAATGGAAAACTAATCAAACCAAAAAGTGTAGAAGCGTTAGCTGAAGCAATAGTTGATGTTATTAGAAACAAGGACGATTACAAATCTTTAGGAGTTAATGCCCGCGAAACGATCGTATCGAAGTTCTCAATGAACACGGTGGGTAGTATCATGAGGCAGATATACGAAAGCATTCTGTGACAGCGAATTAGTAGAAATTATCTCATGAAAACCATCGAATAAATCTGAAACCAAACTATAGCACCTAGCAATAGAGAAGAATAGAACAAACGGGCTAAAAGTAAATCATTGGCGGTATCTGGTTGGAAACATTGAGGATAGCCCTAGTGGATCTCGATGCGCGTTTTGGAGGAGGGCAGATCGCACTTGGCAACATGGCCTATTCACTGTCAAAAAAGGGACATGAAGTTCACTTATTATTAGGTGTCAAAAACATACCTGAACGACTTATAAAGCTGTGCTCTACGAATTGCTATTTACATCAAAAGTTAGGCTACTCAGATTTAATTCATATGAGAAAAAATATAGAACAAATAAGCGACTATATTTTAAAACTGCACAGAACTTTAAGGTTCGACGTAATCAACGCACAAGGAATAAATGGAATATTGATTCCTAAGTCGCTTCAAGACCGTCTTGTGGTCACGCTTCACGGAAACAACCTGCAACGAGGGCTCAATCTTTTAAATTTTTCGTGCAAAAACTCTGAGATACGGCAAGCTATTCCTGGAGCTTTGAAAAACTTTTTCAAAAATCTTTTTGGACATTTTTTATATGCAAAACTTGAAAAAAAGGCTTGTGAAAATGCGAAACTTGTTGTAACATTAACTCCAACGGAAGCGTATTATGCCAAAAAATATTATTCAATTTCGGGGCATAAAATTCGTATTGTTCCAAACGCAATTATTGATTTAAATGAGAATCGTTCTGAACTAATACGGATACCAGAACCGAAAAAAGTTATATTGAGTGTTGGGGCGTTAGAATTTATTAAGGGAACACCAATTTTGGCAAGAGCAATGAGATATGTTCTAGCATCTACAGAGAATGTAATATATGTCTCCGTTGGTGATGGTCCACTTATGAACTATGTTAGGGAACTTAGAGCTGAGTTTCCGAAGAAAGTGATTATATTTAACAAAGTGTTTGATGGTCTATCTTCTATCTATGCACGCTCTTCAGCATTTGTTCAAGGGAGTCTCTACGAAGCCCTTAGCCTGTCAATGGCTGAAGCAATGCTGGCAGGAAAGCCAGTGGTTGCCTTCGGATTAGCTTCAATACCTGATTTAGTGGTTGACAATCTTACTGGTTATTTAGCTAAGCCGGCGTGTTCGCGAGACTTAGCAATTAAAACTCTTAGCCTCATAAGTAACGAGGAAAAAATGCTCGAAATGGGTTTTAATGCCAGAAAAACTGTTGATAAACTTTGCAGCGTTGAAGTTGTCGGAAATAGCATGCAGCGCATTATGAAGGAAGTTTGAACTGGCTGGAAAAGCACACGTGGAATTACTTGGTCCTAGTAGTTTGTCAGTGAAGGATGATTTACATGAAGCAAACTAAGATCTTTGTGATGAGTAGCTGGGATGATGTTACTAGGTTAGATCTTAAGCTTTGTGAGCTTTTGGAAATATATAAGCTGAAGGGAACGTTTTTTGTTGTCAATAATTGGATAGGAAAGGAAATATCAAGGGGCGAGTTGCAACACATTTCTGAAATTCATGAATTGGGTGCCCATACACTTAATCATGTAGATTTAACCCAAGTTGCAATGGAGGTGGCAGAGAAGGAAATATCAGAGTCGAAGAGACTATTGGAAAATTTGGTTGGAAAACCTGTTACGTCGTTTGCCTATCCCAAAGGACATTATACCAAAGCTCACATGATAATGGTTAGAAACGCAAAATATCTATGCGCTAGAACAACCAAACCGTTTTATGTAAAGACGACAGGAAACCCTTACGAACTTAATGTAACTATCTGGACCCATCCTCATAGACTACGTGACATAAAAGGAATGTTTCGATTATTCAAACTATCACCAAATCTTGTTGTTAGCCCTCTGAGAATAAAGAAGTGGAACGAACTGGGTAAAGAAATCTTCGATGTGCTTTTGGAATCGGGTGGAGTTTTTCACGTTTTTGGTCACGCTTGGCAAGTAGAAGAAATAGACGGATGGCGGAAGCTTGAAGATTTACTGGCGCACATAGCGCTTCGAAAAAATGTCAATTACGTTACGATGAGCGAGTATGCAAGATCACGCTATTCTGCTTAAGCTAAATTATACATGCGTGCTAGAGTGTAATTGTCTACTTTGGTGTCTTTTATGTTAAGATTTCTAATTGCTGGAATAGCGGATTTTAGAAATAAAGGGGATGTAGCAATTTTAGAAGGAACAACTAATGTGTTAACAAGTCTAGGCATATCCATAACGCGATTTTATTCTCCATATAGCAAGTCATGGCCAATTTGTCCTTTTAGTAATCTTAAGATGGAACAAATGCCAAGTTCCGACGTGTTTGACAAATTGATTGCACACGGATTGTTTGGTGTTTACAGTGGGATTCTTCCTGCTGGAACGTTCTTAGCGCCAAGACTATGTTACAAAACACTGTCAAAATTATCAAAAAGCAATATAATTAATGATCTTTCATCTGCAGATTGTGTTTGGCAAATAGGTGGGTCCTATCTTATTCATGATAGTAGATTTATTCAGGAACTGCTGTATATCTTGTATCTCAAGAACGAGTGGGGACGGAAAAAACTAGTTATTCTGGGGGGACATAGTATAGGGCCCTTCTATTCTCCTATATCGAGGTTCTTGGCATCCATATTCTTATCAAAGTCTGTAGATATCTTATTGTTAAGAGAAGAAAGATCGTTAGAATATCTACTTCACAAACTCAAGATTGGGTTACCTTACACTAGGATAATAAGTGATTTTTCTTTTCATGTAAATCCTCGACATACAAACAACGTACAAGAAATCTTCAAAGATATCGATATTATAAAGGATAAGTCCTCAAGCGGCTATGTTATAGGACTTAGTGCGCGACCTTTGTTTTATCAAATATGGGAAAGGGAGAAGAACAAGAGGAACATATATCTAAATTTCTTAGTGAAATTTGTGAAGAAACTCTACGATAGAGGTTTTTCTGTTGTTTTCTATCCATCATCCACAGTTCCCGGGCCAGAGAATGATACAGAAATTTACAATGATATCTCAAGATTGCTAAAAATTGAGAATGCAAGTTACGGTAGGCGTTTTACTATGCTACAGACAAGGCAGCTGAGTGGAAGCGAAGCGTACGCAATTCCAAGCAAGTTGGACGTCATGGTTGCTATAAGGTCACATGCCGCTATAGCTGCCCTGAAGAGTTTCATTCCCACAATACATATATACTATCACCATAAAGGCGAAGGCATCATTAAGCACCTTAGAGCATCAGTGCCTTGCCTCAACCTAGATGATTTGACGTCAATGAAAATAACACCTGATGAACTAGTAAAACTAGTTGAGCAACAAATTAAAAACTACGATGAAATAAGTGAAGACATCAGAGTTTCCATAAAAAATAGGACTTCAGAGGACGTAAGCATATTGCAAGAAATTTTCGAACAAATACATAAAGGACATTTTCTGGCAGGTGTGCCTCAATGAAGCAGGATAATATTACCGTTATTATAGCATTGTTATCGGTTTCTATTCTTTTTGCCACCTTATTTACGCTACCGCGTATAGACATGGCACAACCTGACCCATACTTTCATATCAAGGTTACTCCGACCGTATATTGGATAGGTTTTTCTCTTTCTCTAATGATTCTGATCGCATGCTCCGTTTTATCCCTGAGACATAGGATTAGTAAGAGCTTCACGATTCTAGGTTTTCTTGCACTACTTTCGCTAGCGGTTTACATATATGTAATTCCGAGGCTCATGTATGTAAACATGATCTACACGGATACCTACCTATTTGTGGGCGAATCACTTAGTGTTCTGCGCTCAGGTCACACGGGTTTCGGCTATTCCACTGAGACGCCTGCATTGTCCTGCCTCATTGCTCAGTTCAGTTTGGTGACCGGAATCAATTACATAGTTATTGCGCAGTTTCTTCCATTAGTGCTACCCTTTCTTTTCCTACTTTATTTCTATATGGTAGGTCAACTTCTTGTTGGAAAAAGTGGTTTTCTTTTAGCATGCTTAGCATTTATCGCCCTGATGTGGTATTGGTTTATGTTTAACAGGCAAAGCTTGGCTCTGGTCATTGAATTGTTTGTATGGTACTGCATACTGAAAGTTCTGTTAGCCAAGAAGACAAATTTATCACAAATTCTAGTGTTTGCATTCTCTTATGTTGCGTTAGTACTTTCTCATCCGGCATCTTCGTTTCTACCAATATTAAACACATTTAGTATTATAGTCTTCATCTTAGCTATTGGCTTTATACAAAGACGGAGATCACGTGAGTTTACACAGGATTACATAGACAATCGAAAATTGCTACTCAAAGCCTTTCCGATTGCCGTATTCTCCTTTTCTGTTTGGCTTGCTTGGCAAATATATGTTGGTGGAACGGCGTTTATGGCTTTCCGAAATCTATTCACAACTTTCTACGAGCTTGTTGAGAATCCCAGTCCTTTTACACATGTTGCAGGCATAATCTACAATTACACGCCCCAATACTTGTCTATAGTAAGGTTTAGACTCTTTGAAGCATTATTTGTGGCAATAGCTGGAATCCTTATTTCTTTTGTTTTGGTTTTCATAAGGGCTAAACCGAAAAACATCATATTATCAGCCTGGGTCAGCAGCATAGTTTGCACAAACATCCTTGTCTTGTATCTGGCAGGATGGATTGATCGACCATACATCTATTCGCTTCCTGCCTTTTCACTTATCTTAGTAGCCTTCTTGGAATTACCTGGTTTTGGCATGCGCCACAAACTGGCTCGCGCGACCATGAAGACCTGCAAGATCGCTCTTTTTACAACGATAATCCTATCGGCTTCGGTTCTTCCAGTCGTTATGTACGCTCATACTCCATTTTCGTTCCCTCCAACATCGTACTTGAATGAGCTTGATTTCATAACCAAAAAGGGGAATAGCTCTGTAATCATCTTTGGCAGTGGCGCAGAATTCAACTACTACCTATTTCTGAACAATGGTTCTATCAGACATATAGATGAAACGCAAATATACGACCCTGACTATAAAACTCAAATGAGTAAGGTTATGGCTTCTGAAGCTATTGCTACAAGTTTCCGTCTATATACGAAAGAAGCTTTCTCAACCCAGTTGTTTACAACGCAGACAGTCCAGGAAATAGAGAATTCCCTTTTAAAAAACCCTAGCTTTGGTAAGATCTATGATGCTGATTCTTGGCAAAAAGCTTACTTCAGACAAGCTTATTTCAATTATTCGCAAATTGCCAAATAGCGGATTGCATGGTTATCCTCTTTTGTCCATTTGCATGAGTTCTGAGTCCAGCTAGTACATCTGGGGAGAACTGATTGGAATAGCGCGCGCGCTACGGTCTAACGTGTGCTGCAAGGCTTTTGCCTCGAATGAGGTTTTTTCGAGGCTTTTCAAGGGTTTTGGTTCGGGGACTTCGAAGTGTTTGAAGCGGTTTTTCAAAGTCTTCCAAGGCTCCTTCAAGGTTGTCCGTGCAAGGTTTCTGTAAGGCTTCAAGGCTTGATCAAGGCTTTTTTCAGGTTCTTCGAGCACTTCGAAGTACTAAACCCTGAAGAGTTCAGGGCCATTCGAGGTACACTCAAGGCAGTATGAGGAGTCATTCAGGTTTCTGTAAAGGCTTTCCGAGGCAGTTCCAAGGCCTTGGCCGAGGCACAAGGACCGAAACAGCGCGCGCTTAGCCTCATGGTCAACCTCTCTTCAGGGCGCGCCAACCGCGCGTGCTATTGCTTCTTTAAGCGCGACTCCCTGTGGTGCAAGTGTTGTCATGTCATCTTGGACGATGCCGTAGCCGCTGTAAGTCTTCGGCCAGAACGCGAAGTTAGCCCACAGGTTCATGTATTTGTTGAAAATGTCAACTTGGTCTAAGAAGCACTGTGGCCAGCCTGGTTCAACGTGGTCGTGTGGTTTAGGTAGTGCAGTGCCATCCTGCGGGCAGTAGGTGACTGCTGGATATGGGCCGACGCCTGCGGGTGTACCTCTAGGCGATAGCAGCGTGTCGGCAACTCTCCCTCTTATCCAGGTACAACCATCTGTCGGGCATTCCCGCCATGAGAAATAGCCTTCTTCGTCTGCGCTGAATCCCCACTCATCATTTACGATTGGCAGATTGTAGTCCGTGGCTGCCCAGAAATAGTTGGTCAGGAAATATTGTTCAAGCTGCTGCTTAGCTAAGGTATAGTTGCCCTGATAATAGCTTTTGTAGAATGGCATGCCACGATTAACGAGTTCCTCGTAGTTCGAGTCTAAGACGCCTTTTGGTCCCCCTGACATCCACCCAAGATAAGGATTCATCTGAGGCGCATAGCCGAAGTAGTAATGGAACGTATAGCAAACATTAGGTGTCGGAATTGGGTCTGTTTTTAGAATGTTGCTGAAACCCCATTTACTCCAGCCGTTGGCGTGAACTATTATAAGAATATTCGGATTGTGAGCATGGATTTGTGCGCAAACGTATTTTGCAGAATCCCAATAAACTGAACTTACGCTGTCGTAGTTTATTCCTCCCCATTGTTCAGTATGTGGTTCATTCAGTATGAAGACTCCTACAAACCCTGACATGTGTTCAAACGGCATTATCATATTGTTGATGACGTAGCTAGCCCACTGGTCTTGTGGCCACGGTTCACTCGGTGCGCCCATGATCCCCGTGACAAACATTATACCAGCATCACTTAATGCCTGTCCAACCTGAATTGTGAAGTTTCTGTTTCCTATGCCATCGCCGTTCGTGTCCACGTTTGCGTCCCATTTGGCTCTATCAATAATCAGCCTTACGAAGTTTATGCCCATGCTCTTCAGTGTGGCTATTCTTTGGCTGATAGGTTGGTTGTAGCGAAGGTGGTCGCCGATGTATGCAGGTTCAATAATAGTAGCTCCATAGAGATGCACTATATTGCCGTCTGCATCTTTAATGTATTTTCCATCAGTGTGCAACCAACCTAAACTTTTATTCCCGTTAATTATCCCTTGAGAAGATATAACGTGCGCATTTTGTTGTGCACTCCGAATTGGCAAAATTAACAAGCAAAGACAAAGAATAGCAACTAGTAAATACGCTGCACATCGTCTCAACAATCTTCACTCCACCAGTTCATATTGATAATCATCTACTTTTTAATTTAGCGACATGTACATGTTGGTCAGAGCTATCTCAGACTGTTGCATAGTACATCATACGGTTAAATCTCATATCTTATTATTTAATAAACCTTGCCTTGGAAATGTGCAACATAAATGCAGCTCAAGAAGAGAATGAAAACAAAAAAAGCAAAACCAGAGTGGCAAAAAGCCTCGAAAATTGCGTATGATTTAACTCGCGATAGCGCAAGTGTTTATAACCTTATTCTAATGTTAAAAACGTGAAGAAATCATGAAGAACCCTCGATGCATTGTAATCAGCGGCATAGACGGCAGCGGCAAGACTACCTTAGTATCTTGGCTTGTCAAATATCTCAGATCTAAAGGATACCGAGCCAAATATGTTTGGATCAAATCGAAACATACATTTGCCTATCTTATTTCGCAAATACTCGAACCGTTAGGTTGGCAACGAACCTTTAGAAATCCTAATGGAATCATCATATCTCGATTCGAACTCTATGATAGTAGATTCGCCAGAAAAGTTTGGCCAACTATTGAATTTTTAAGCGCCTTACCTTTGATCATTTTTAAAGTCAAGTTACCTCTTCTCTTAGGCTATAGGATAGTTTTGGATAGGTACATGATAGATACAATAACTTCCATCGCACTTAGTACCAAAAACATGAAATTCGCGGATAGTTTTCTTGGAAGGCTCCTTTTAAAAATGATGCCTAAGGGATCTGCCTCGATTTTATTAGATATCGATTTGTCGACGGTTCTTGAAAGGCGACCTGATATTGAGTACTCTTATGATGAAATTAGAAACGCTATAGGACTTTACCGGACATTGACAAGAAAAATGAAAAGTGTTTCACTCGATACAGATACTCTTGCAGTTGAACAGACAAAAAAACGGGTTCTTGAACTTTTTTTCGTAACAGAATTAATGCCAAAGGTTCCAATCGAACGTGCCATAATACTAGATTTTTCGATGGTCATCCCCACAGTAAACAGGGCTATGAAGCTGAAAGCTCTTCTAGAATCAATACTTGGACAAGAAATTCTGCCGAAAGAAATAATCATGGTGGATCAGAGTGATAACCGCCTTACATTTAACATGGTAAACGAAATGAAACAGAGCTTTCTGGACAGAAAGATTCTTTTAAGATGTTTCCACATCAACCAAAAAAGCAGCTCTAAAGCGCGAAATCTGGGAATAGATCACTCAACGGCAGAAATTGTTTTCGTTATCGATGATGATGTTATTCTGTCCACAGACTATACAAAGAGTATTCTTAAAGTGTATGAGAGTTTTTCGGATGCAGTTGGAGTTCAAGGAATAATTCTGAATCCTGAACCTTCGTGGAACCTGACATCAGCAGGGCGTCTGGAGAATCAATTGAAGAAAGCGTTTTTCTTATCGCACTACCAAGAAAATACATGGAAAATTATGCCATCAATCAACGACATATTCCCATTTCCCTTAACAACTGTTGTATCTACACAAAGAATGCAAGGATGCTGTTCCTTTAGGCGTAAACTTCTCGATATATTTAGATATGATGAGAATCTTGAAGGATGGTCATTTTTGGAAGATTTCGACTTATCTTACCGTATATACAAGTCAAAAATAGGGTCGCTGTACATAACTCCTGAGGCGAAAATAACTCACAAGGAACACATTCACATGTCTTATTCTTTGAAGAACGAATCTTACAAAAAAATAGTAAATCGCACATACATGTTCTTTAAGCTAATCGAACAGACACCTCGCAACGGTGCAATTTTCTGTTGGAGCATCTTTGGTTTTTGGGTTACCACAACTTTAGGCACAATTTTAGGCAGAAAAAAAGAAAAAAACAGATGGGTCCCAATTTACTTAATCCAAGCAACATTATATTCACTTAAGCACCTGAGAGAAATTAAACAATTAAACCTCAATTTTCTCAGTAATATCCAGTAAGAGCTGCACAGCACATCTGTAAGGCCCCTTACCTTTCCAAATAAGTTCATGCCTCTCGAAAAACTAAAGGGGAACCATCGGTATGTTCTTAATTTGTAAGGAGATTGTTACCACACATGACCATTAGGCTCCAATTTCCAAAATCACCCTTCGAATTAAAGGCAACCAAAGAAGTATTTTTAAGCATTGTTGAGCGTTTAGGGACAGCAACCCCAAAACAAGTGTGGGTTGAACACAACGACGAAACGCACGAAGCATGCATCGGAATAAGAACCTATCTTCAGCAACACAAGTCTCACTTACATTCTTAGTGCGCGCTCTGACATGAAAAATCTTACAAGAGGCAAAATTTTGACAAATATCGAGTTACTTGTTTTAAACCTTCCAAATTCACCAGGAAGAAAAGTTAATAGAGACTATGCTGGAGGTTTCGGCACAGCAATACCTCTTTCCACCATCCGCAGAAAACAAAGTGGCAAACCCTTTCTCAATCTATTCCTCCCATACTCTGCCGCGGTCGCACAAGAAGCAGGATGCGAATGCAAGGTTGTAGATGCACAAGCACTCAAACTTACAAAACACAACATCCTACAAACTGTAAAAAAATACGATCCCAGCCTTGTCATCTCCATGATTTCCTTGCCATCGCTCCACGATGACAAAAAAACCCTAACTGAAATCAAGCAAACATTGCCCAACACGCTAACAGTTGCATGCGGAACAGTGTGCAATGTCATTCCTGAAGAAGTCCTGAATGGCAGCAATATTGACTTAGTTATCAATGATTACTTCCCCTACGTCAACAGCCTACACCTACTGCTCACTAACCTACAAAATCCAGACGACGTTAACAAGCTACCAGGGACCTCATACAAAAAAGGCAACAAGATATTCACCAACACCCCAAAACCAGCCCAAAAACAATTCACTGACTACAAGCCAATATACGACATTCTACCACTGACAGAATACGAAACCATAACCATTTCAGACAAGAAATGCTCAGCCATCCCCATCCTAGGAAGCTCAGGCTGCCCATTCTCATGCCCATACTGCCCATACCCAATAGGCTTCGGAAGCAAAGCAATATTCAAACACCCAAAAACCACAGTCGACGAAATAGAACACCTAAACCAAATGGGCATCAAAAGCTTCGGCTTCAGAAACCAATCATTCACGCTCAATCAGAAGTGGGCGATTGACGTCTGCAAAGAAATCACAGACAGAAAACTCGACGTATCATGGGCATGCGAAGCTAAAGTCGACGAAACCACAAAAGAAATCCTAACAACGATGCACAAGTCAGGATGCAGAAGAATCCACTACGGAGTCGAAACAGGCGACCCAACGATAATTGAGACAGCGAAGCCTGGAGTTAGCTTACAAAACACAAACGAATCATTCAAGACTGCAAGAGAAATAGGCATATGGAGACATGCACACATAATTCTCGGACTACCTGGAGAAACCCAAAAAACCCTAGAGACAACTTCAAAATTCCTGCTAAAAATAGATCCAGACAGCGTAACTCTAAACTTCGCAACCCCATACCCCGGCACAAAAATGCATGAAGATGCCAAGAAAAACAATTGGATAACAACAAATGATTGGGGACACTATTCCTCATTCGACATAGTCATGGAAACTCCGAGCATAAGAGCCGACGACCTATACAAAACAGCAATGCAAATAGAAAAAAGCTTGGCACATCAAAAGATCAGGCAACTTCTAGCAACCGGGTTAAGCATAAGAAAAGCCGAATCCATTGCAGACCACTACAGGCAGATCGCAACAACCCAAATCAATTACAGAAACCGCATCCGCAATTTTTACAAAAGACAACGAAAAGAGCAGAAGCAAGAAGACTTCCAAGTTCAGAGCTGAATATCATGCTTAAGATCAGAGACATCAACACTTTCAAAGAACTTCAGAACCTAAAACCCACATGGAACGATGCCCTCCAAAAATCAAAAGACAACACCGTATTTTCGACATGGGAATGGCTATCATGCTGGTGGAAACACTTCGGCGAAGGAAGACAACTAAGAGTTTTGGTTGCACAAGAAAAAGAAGAAATACTCGGCATCGCCCCTCTCATGCTCTCAAGATACAACTTCATGCAAATAGGCAAAATAGCCAAAATAGAATTCTTAGGAAGCCCACACTCCGACTACAATAATTTCATTTTGCTCAAAAGCGAAAAAGAATGCATAAAGCTAATGCTAGAATATCTAATGGCACAACCTGATTGGGACTTCCTCCAGCTAAGAGACGTGCACGATGAGAGCTTATCATTAAAGCTACTTTATGAAGTTCGTGCCAATCAATCTTGGAACCTCGAATTCAGAGTGGACACGCTATGTCCTTACATTACGATATCAATTTCGTTCTCAGATTTCATGAATAGGTTAGGGCCAAACATCAGAGCAAACATACGTAGACAAATGCGGAAACTTCAGAAAAAATATCGAGTTTCTATCAAGACCCATGCAGATTTTGGCTCAATCAACAAAGCAATGAACACTTTCTTTGATTTGCATCAGAAAAGATGGACTGCTAAAGGCGAACCTGGAGCTTTTGCCTCGAAAACCATTCGTGATTTTCACATTGATATAGCTAGGAGATTCGCTGAAAAAAATTGGCTCTCTTTGTATTTCCTAGCTGTCGATGACAAGTCAATAGCGGCTGAATATTCCTTCTGCTATGATCAAAAGGTGTACCACTATCTATCAGGCTTTGACCCAAAATTTGAAAGATACAGTGTCGGGAATCTCCTGAGGTCCCATATTATTGAGGTCTATGTACAGAAGGGGTATAAGGAATTCGACCTTATGAGAGGATACGGTCCGTACGAACATGCTTCGTACAAAGCTATGTGGGCTAATGCGGTTAGAAGGAACTACGAAATACAGCTTGTTCGTAGAGGGTTGCTTGCCAGAATCTATGGGCAGATAAAAAGGCACGATACCCTACGAGCCCTTATGAGAAAAGCAGGTAAATCCATAATCTCTACAAGTTAGTGTGATAATGGCAAATGAAAGCAAAAATCTTTCTGACAATCGATTGCGAAGACTTCATAAACGATAGATCAATGTTTGCTTTGAACCACATTTTAAAACTTCTACACGAATATGATTTGAAAGGTTTGTTTTTCCTAACTGGACATCTGGCTAAAAAAGTCAGCTGTTTTCCGAAAATTTTGGATCTACTTGAAGATGAAGAAATAGGGTATCATTCAACCTCCCACACAGTCCGACCAACTATAATCGAATACACCGATGTCGAAAATTACGAATACGCCCACCAAATCTCTCTAAAACGGGAGACATCCCACATTAATCCATTAAATGGTGAACCAGAAGGCGAAGGAGGAATAATTCTTCTAAGAAAACATTTTCCAAACAAAGAAATAACTTCTTTCAGAGCTCCTGGTTTTTCTTATTCCCCACCACATCTAGAAGCTATGAGTGATCTAGGGATAAGATTCGATTTTTCCACAAGTCTCTCCAAGGTACCTATCTATTACAAAAATCTTACTTTTTATCCATACCCTAATCTTTTTGATGTCACTAGACTTTCTTCATATGCATCAATATTCAAGTCTTTTATCAATGCCCGTCTTGCAGTTTTGGATTTTCATCCAGATTATTTTGTAAACAGTAAATATTGGGACTCGATATATTTTTCAGGCAATCCAAAAAGACTTTTTTCAGTACAAGCAAGAAGTTCGAAAGGAACCAGCACTATTTTAGAGAATTTTGAATTGCTTTTAAGACGGCTTAGCCACTTTGAAAAAAAAGGCATATTTGAAATCAATCCGCCGCTTGAAAAAGGTAAAAGAAAACAAGTTTTTACGAATAAATGCATTGTGAGGGACTATCAAAGCAGTATAAGGTGGGTGAAGAAATATTTAGGATACAATCCAAGATTCATATGGAAACACTTCGAAAAATTTTTCAATCTTGCAGATTAGCTGACAAAATTAACACATATGGAATGCATGAAATTGACATATTTTGCAGTCTCATTAGTAGGTTTCCCTTGTCATATGATCTACTATTCCTGCAACTACCGTCCTCGTGAAACCTAGATCCATCATCTTGAAACCTTGCATCGCCATGCTTTTTCTGGTTTTTTCCTCTTTCAGTTTACCCATTAGGCTCCTAACCAATGTTAGATAATGATACTTATGGGGTGTATGGAAAGCGCTTTGTGCAAGTCTGTTCTCTTCCAATCCTTCACGCCCTAACTCGCTCGATAATACGGCAAGCTTTTCAGGAATGAAACCAAAAGCTTCTTTATGCAATGCTAGGGTCACAGAGATAAAGGATTTGGCGACTACTAGAATATCCGTTCTTATCAATTCAATAAGATTCTCCACTTCTTTTCTCTTCATCATTTTTAGAAGTTTAAGAAAAGTGTAAAATTCAGCCATTGTGTATACCTGCTCCTTAATCACAGAATGAGCAATTATGGCCACAAGGTCCGCTTCAGGCTGTAGAGTGCTAACATACTTATTGTTAGGAAGTCTGATACGAACAATATGCTTTTCGAGTTTTCTTTTATCAAGATAAATGACCCAGCTCACTGCAATCTCTCTATACAGATCTATTCCAACCTGTGCCTCAGAATCAAAAAAAGTAGCTGATTGAGGACCATATCCTAGGATGTTCCAACCTGTCTTTAAAAAGCTCTTAAGCGCTCTTTCATATTTCTCTGAATCAAAAATTAACGTGTCAATGTCAACACTTGCATCAGGATAAGGTCTAATCGACTTGAAAATAACATGTTCAACGTTCAAAGAACTGAGAAAATCTGAAACCTCAGCCATCGTATCAAAAATCTTCAAATACCTCGAATATTCCCTGCAGTAAACAGGTTTCAAATCAAATAATTTATTCTGCCTATTTAAAGTGTCCAAATAAAGAAGCGGTATTCGATTCTTTATCGCATGTAGATATAATGCTGGAACTTCCTCTTCTGCGAAAGCTTCACAGCGTCTTTCATTAACAAATGGTGATCCTATCGCTTTCAAAAGCTTCACGGTTGAGTTCATTGTATTTCCATCCATTTTGGGGCGCATCCAGTCTCATGAAAAACATTTGCACTACAATTATTTAATTTATGCATTCGAAATCTCGTTAATCTTGCGCGCGCGCTACAACAAAGGGAATACTCCATACCTTAATAAGTAATTCAATCAACGAATTGTTTAGAAGGGGCCTTATTTGCAAAGCAAAAGAAACGAAGCATCTATAGACCAATACATATTCTCTACTGTAAAGAAGGAAAACCCAGAAACCGTTGAAAAACTTGTCAAACTAGTGAAAATTGAACTTCATCTGCCTGAGCAGGAAATCTTAAAACGCATTTTATACTTGCAAGGTCAAGGAAAACTGACTTTTGAAGAACCAATCGTACGCTTTCCACAGAGCTTTATAAACTACATTTTTTCTCATCAAGCTTACTGGTATTGGATTACTATTCTATTAGCCTCGTCCTCCACGCTCTCAACCTTCATTATCCCCGAAAACGCCTATCCGGCAGTCTATGCGAGATACCTGCTCGGAACAATCTTCATCTGGATACTGCCAGGCTACAGCTTCGTTAAAGCCTTATTCCCAATCAAAGTTCCGGTTCCCACAAAAAGCACTGAATTGGACTTAATAGAGCGCGTTGCTTTAAGTATTGGAATGAGCATAGTCCTTGTCATAATAAACGGATTTGTCTTAAACTACACATCATTTGGAATCCGAACGACTAGTGTAACACTTAGTCTACTCGCGTTAACCATAGCCTTCGCTGTTGTGGGCGTAATTCGTGAATTTCAAGCTCTTAAAGGACAAAACCAAGAGCGTGTGAATCAGTAAAATATACTATTTTGCTAAACATAAATAAGAAAGGTAAGTCGATTTTCGCGTCAGAATATGTTGGATGAAAGAACTATGAGCCAGCAACTACTTGATGTTCTTGGTAGGTTGAGATATCGATTTGACCATATCTTCAAATCAAGCCTTCATAACTTGTCCTACAAGCAATACTGCGAATTAGCTTTTTGGCAAAGAGAAATCCAGCAGTACATCAAATGGTACATGGGGAAAAAGCCTTGCCACTATGGTGTTTCTTCTCCGGCTAACAAGATTAAAGTAACAGAATATGGCTTGAAAGAGAACGCAATTTTAACTTGGGTCAAAGCACATATTAACAAATATCCTGACCTTTTGCTAATACCCAAAGACTACTTTGTCGGAAAAACAATCCTTGACGTTGGTTGTGGTCCAATTCCCTACGTCCTTGCGTTCACTAACTGTAAAATCTACGGCCTAGACCAACTTATAGGTGAATACAAACAATTGGGATTTCCCCTCGAAAAGCATTCAAATCGTTTAACCTACATAAATGGTTCCGCAGAAAACATTCCTGTAAAAGACAAATTCTTCGACGCGGTGATTTCAGTGAACGCGCTAGATCACGTCGACGATTTCCCTAAAACTGCAGAAGAAATCTCTCGAGTTCTTCAGCCCGAAGGAATCTTGAGAATAGAAACTAACTACCATCAACCAACAACTTGCGAACCTTGGCCTCTATCCGACGAATTAATCATAAAACATTTTGGTCATTTAAACGTAAAAAAAGTCAGCGAACGTCTCGTAACCGAAGTATTCCCAGAAGCTCCAGAAAAAAAGGAGTTGCTTGTCGTCTGGACAAACAAAGTGTAATAGGCAAAAACTTGAATTGAGGAGATAGTCGATGGAACAATGTTTTTACTGCGGCATAATTAAAGGTATTATACCTTCGAGTATCGTGTATTCTGACGAAAAAGTTGTGGCAGTCTTAGATGCTGAACCAGTGAATCCGGGACACGTTGAAATATTTCCCAAAACGCATATTGCCCAATTGTCTGATCTCGATGAAGAAACAGGAGCTTTAATGTTTAAAACTGCAATGCGGATTGCGGATGCTCTCAGTCAATCCAGCGTAAAATGCGAAGGCATAAACTTGCTACTTGCGGATGGAAAAGCGGCTTCTCAACATATTATGCACGTTCACCTACATGTCATTCCAAGGTTTGCTGGCGACAATTTCGAGATAGGAGTGAAATCCAAATTTGGCCTAAAACGTACGATTCGACTGAACAGAATACAACTGGACAAGATTGCAAACGAACTTAGAGCATTGCTCCCCCAAAATCAAGTCTAAATGAGGAAGCATAGTTCTTGTCAACAGATTTAGACACCATTGCAAAAGACTCAGTTCGCGGAAGCTTCTTTCTAGTTTCAGGAAACATTCTGGCGACCGTTATTCAAGCAGTCGGTGTATTTGTAGTGGCTCGCCTCCTAGGACCGGGATTATATGGTATCTATACTCTTTCTCTTGTCGTCCCAACACTTTTGTTGCAAGTTATCGACTTTGGAGTCAACCAAGGGCTTATAAGATTCTCAGCCACCCTGCGCGTTAAAGGTGAAACAGGACAGGTTGCAGCTCTTGTTCGAAATGCGTTTTTGTTCAAACTAATCATAGGCTTAATAATCTCGGGCTTCACAATTCTCTTTTCAGACTACTTCGCTACGTACGCCGTAAACAGGCCCGACATCTCCATGTATATTCGTATAGCATCGCTGGCAGTGTTGTTTCACGCAATCTTGGATACCTCTACATCTGTTTTTATAGGTATAGATAATGCTGAATACTGCACCCTAGCTTGGAACGTACAAGCTTCAGCCAAGACTGCCTTGGCTATTCTTTTGGTTTTTCTTGGTTTTAGTGTGTTCGGAGCGGTAACGGGCTATGTTGTTGGGGCTTTGATCGCGGGAATTTTGAGTGCTGCAATACTTTACTCTAAGATTTACAAGTCTCTGAACCCGGGTATAGAAACTGACAACAGTTTCAAAAAGTCTTTAAAATTCCTAATAGGATACGGTTATCCAATTTACATTTCCGCTCTCTTCTTCAGCCTCATCCCTCAAGTGCAAAGCATAATCCTTTCCATTTTTGTATCAGATGCTGACATAGGAAACTTTAGAGCAGCTTCAAACTTTGTAGCATTAATAAGCATACTGATCTTACCTATATCTACGGCGCTCTTTCCAGCCTTTTCGAAATTTGACAAGGAGAGTGAGGAAATCAGAAAGTTCTTCTCCCTCTCGACGATGTATGCTACTTTGCTAGTTGTTCCTGCAGTAACGGTAACAGTAATATTTTCGAAAGAATTCGTCGATGTTATTTATGGTTCTCAATGGACCCTAGCACCTGCATTCTTATCTCTTAATGTTCTCCTCTATCTCTTTGTTGGCTTAGGATACCAAATACAGACTAGTTTCTTTAACGGAATAGACGAAACGTTTACCACGCTAAAAATCGGTCTGACCACTTTTCTACTGTTTATTTTACTAAGTCCCTTCTTGACAATGTACTTTTCAGTTCAAGGAATGATACTAGCAACACTAGTCAGCAGCCTCCTAGCTACAACCTATGGAACATACATAGCAAAAACCAAGTTCAAAGTAAAACTCTACTACAAAAAACTACTACTCATATATTCCGCGGCAGCTGTCTCCGCTGTCCCTCCTTTGCTAATACAAAAAGTCATACACACATCATCTATTATTGAAATCATCATTGCTGGTTTAGTCTACCTGCTCTCCTACATCACGCTCCTTCCATTGTTGCACGTAATGACCAAACAAGAAATTAAAAATGTAGAACACGTCGCTGAAAGAATACCTCTCGTTAAACCTTTGATAATGATCCTGATGAGATATCAATATGAAATCGCTGCAAGACTAGAACAGGAGCCGAAAGATACGACTTAGAACAGTGAGTTTTAGCGCACTATTTAGCTAACTTATAGAGGATACTTCCAGAAAGTTAATAATTAACACAATTCACATTATAAAAAAGATAGGAGAAGGGAAAAATGAAACAAAAAATAATCTTGGGTTTAATAGCCTTGCTAATGCTGTCTGCCTTGGCACTTACTGTCAATGCTTCATACACGATTGGTGAGGGAATCGACGGCTACGTCTACCGGTGCGGAGTTCCTGCAGAAGGAATAGTTGTTCGAGTCTATAATTCCACTAACGGGCTTGAAGGCTACGGTGTAATTCCAGGTACTCCTCCAACAAAAGGAGAGCTTGGAACGAGCGTTACCGATGTAAATGGCTATTATCATATAGCTTGGCTGGCAGGAGAATCTTACAACTACACTGTCGTCGCTGAAACCCCACTCGGCAACATCATAGGCACTGCAGAGGTTATATACCTCGGTTGCGGAGAAACAAGAAGAGTCGACTTCTGTTACTGTCCAGGAGCAGAACCCTACACTATAGGTTATTGGAAGAACCATCTTGAAGACTGGCCAGTTACATCTTTGACTATCGGCAGCGTAACCTATGATCAGAACGGATTGCTGTTCATACTTCGGAACGCAAATGCGAAAGACGCAACCTACATGTTGGCAGCCCAATTAGTAGGCGCAAAGCTAAACGTGGCTAACGGTGCAGACCCGACGTCAATATCTGGAACAATAACCGAAGCTGACAACTTTTTGTCAACGCATCCAATTGGAAGCAATCCCCAAAACGCGGACAGAGACTACGCACTAACATTGAAAGACGCTTTGGACAATTTCAACAACGGCTATTAGACAATCTCCACCTTTTTTCTAAACACAATAGCGTTCGCTTCACGATTACATATTTTAGGGTCTAAGTCAGGTGTTCTATTATGAAAAAACTCAATACATCGATCTATCTGACTACACTGCTAATACTCCTACCCATGTTGTCTACGTCATACGCCACATCTTTTCCGTTAGAACAAACCATCAGCCGAAGACAATCCATACGCAGCTACACTGACGAAAACATCACGAGCCAACAACTTATCGAAGTATTAAAAGCTGCTTATGGCTTTCGAAACGGCCACAGAACAATTCCACTAATTGGTTCTGATTACAGCCTAACGATTTTTGCGGTAAACTCTACTGCAAGCTATCGATACATTCCAGAAACTAACACGCTTACTATGTATGACGCTAGTGTTAACAAGGAAACTATACGCCCTTATGATGACAATTGGCCCAGCGACGCCAGCTCCGTCATCCTCGTAGTATGGAATAAAACACAAACAACTAACCAATATTTCGCCTCAGCAGAAGCCGGTTGCTTCGTTCAAAACTTGTATTTAGCTGCTTCGTCGCTTGATTTGGGAACATGCTGCGTGGGAAGCATAAACTCTGGAGGACTCCGCAACGCCCTTAAACTTACAGAAGACTTGATTCCACTGTTAGTCATGCCTTTAGGATATCCAATCACTCCTTATCCTGACGCGTCTCCCAACTTCAACCTAATGACTGGAAATCTACCACCTGTTCAATACGGCACATCATCCTTTGAACAAGCCTTAGAGGACATGCTTTTTGCACATAAATGGTCTTCGGAAAACTTGACTGTTCAGGAACTTTCTCAGCTGTTATGGGCAGCCTACGGCTATACTAACATTACTCATGACACTTCATATCACAGGACAACGCCAAGCGCAATTGGAATTTATCCACTTGTGATCTTCATTTCAAACTCTACAGGAGTGTTTCAATACTGTCCGGAAAACCATTCCGTTTTTGAAATGCTCCAGGGTGACAGGAGATTCGACATTGTGAATGCAAGTTCAGACCAATCATGGGCAGCAAGTGCTCCAACACTCTTCCTCGTCGCTTATAACTCATCGTATAATGGAGGCTACACTGGAGATCACTTTGGTGCTTTGTCTCATGAGTTCATTGAAGTTGACGCTGGAGCAGTTATTCAGCAGCTTTGCCTCGAAGCATCTGCATGGAACCTAAGTGCAGTCTTGATTAGTCAAGGCTTTGAAGAATGGAATGGCACAACAGCAGAAAACCTTCGCAGCGTCCTTGGGCTGCCCTCCTCACTTATCCCGCTTTATATGGTGCCGATCGGTAAACGCTTCATAGATACAACTCCGCCACAAATCGGCGTGCCCTCTCAAGACCCAGACCCTTCTGCAGTAGAACCTAACCAAAATGTGACTGTTTCCGTGGATGTTGTAGACGAGGGAGTAGGAGTACGTGATGTTATACTCTCTTACAGCATAGACGAAGGTCAAACATGGACAAACACCACAATGAAAAAAATCTCCAATAACACTTACAAGGGACAAATTCCAGGTTTTGAAGCAAACACCCACGTGCAATACCAAATCATAGCATACGATAACGCCAACAACAAAGCAATAGACAACAACAAGAATGAATACTACGTTTACACAGTCATTACGGAATTCCAATTCTCTATAATTTTGATTTTCATGACCACAACATTGATCGCGACTATCTTTACAAAAAAGAAGAGAAGAGCTTCGCACACGCTCCTGAAGCGCTGCGCAGATTCGGGAAGCGCGGGCGTGTATGGAGCGTAGTAGGAAGACCTCACGCTTCTCGTCAGATCATATTTGAATCATATACTAGACCGAGGGGGTAGCCTGTGAGCACACAAGCACAACCAACGTAAACTTCACTGGAATCACTTGATTTGGCATGAGGATTTGACCACCATAATCCCATTTAAGAGCCATACAACTCGAAGCGTTCATGGATTCCAACAAGAAACCGACAACGCTCTAAAATGCTCACGCAAATTACCCGCTGAGCAACTACTTACCTAATCGATTGGTCATTCTGCTGGCAAAACGAAACAGCAATCCGGCGACCAGTCGATTCTTAATACAATTTTTACCGAAGGCGCTTCTGAAGCTCTCCAAATCCTCCGTTGAAAAGTGTACAGGAATTTTCTCCGAAGAAGCAATCTCAACCATTCTTGAAAGCGGAACCCCAAGGTTAAAATCTATATACACTCCAACACATAGTAAACACCAGAACAAAAAGGCGCCAACACATGACAAAGATCAAAGCCGAAATAATAGTCAAAGGCGCAATTCAAAAGGCAGGATACAGAGACTACGTCCAAGAAAAAGCCAGAAGCCTAAACGTTAAAGGCTACGTGGAAAACCTAAGAGACGGATCCGTCAGAATCGTATGCGAAGCCGATGAAGACACCCTGAAAAACTTCATCAAACTCATAAACATAAAACAAGACCTAATCGCAGTAGAAAAAATAGAAACAATCAAAACTCAACCAGCAACAGGCGAATACGAATATTTCGACATAAAATACGGTCCCATGGAAGAGGAAATAGGCGAAAGGATGGTAACCGCTGTAAAGATAGCCGCTGCAACACGCCAAGACATCAAAGACATGCACAAGGACTTGAAGGAAAGCACGGAGTCGATGCACAAGGATTTGAAGGGGAGCATAGAGTCGATGCACAAGGACATGAATCAAAACTTTAAAGAAATGGCTGAAAGGTACGATGTAATATCAGCAGAACTCCTGAGGACGAGGGAAGAACTCGAAAGAGCAGTGGACAATCTAGTCAAGGTGATACAGAAATTCCTGGAAAAACCCACCTAAGACACATCAAAACCAATTATTCAGATCGTCAAAGGTTCCACTCTGCCCACACAAATCAACGTCCATACGTCATATCCCGTTTCCTTCATGTACTTCCTATGCTCCTCTATCATCTTCTTCAGCCTCCAATCATCAATAGCCCTGAGAACATCAACATAGCTCACCAGCGCGCACTTTTCGTTAAATCATATTTGGATCATATACTAGACCGAGGGGGTAGCCTGTGAGCACACAAGCACACGCAGATCGAAAACCTTGGAGGATGCAACGCGCGCTAATTAGCCTCTAACCAATGCTTATTATGGTGTCGAAGTTGAAGTCAACCACGCCTAGTATGTCTTTTGAAATTGACAGAGTTAAGGTAACTCTAATTGTTTCATTGGGTTCAAGAAGGCTTCCTAAATAATCCCAACTAAGCGTCATATAATTTGAAGCGCTTGGCGGATCCCAATTAACAGCACTTAGGTAAATGCTTCCTGGCGCATTACCCTCATTCTTCACGTAAAACGTCACATTCTTTTGAACATCAAGTTCTACGATGCCCCAATCCAATGAAGAAACAGTATTATTACATGCTTCATCCCAATAGACCCCAACCCCCAAAGTCTTCACAGCGCCCTTGCTACGTATAGTCATAGAGAATAAATACACAGAAGCAGAAGCATAAATCAGAGAGACTAAAGCGCAAATAACTAGCATAAAAATTAAGGGTGTAAAATTCCTTTTGACTCTGGAATAAAATGGCTTAGGGAGCTTGAACTTCATATTACCCTTTAGCCTCTTCGTTGAGATGTTTAACCAACAGTATTTCTATTTTTCCAACATTAATGTAGAAATTACATTCCGCTTCGTCCTAAACAAAACAATGGTTTAAACAGCAAAAGTAATAGAACAACCTTCTGCCAAAAAGCGCAAACCATCGAAAAGAAAGGGACAAACTCAGCTCATAATAGCTCGAGTATATGCCGAAATAAAGGGGAGAAAGGAAAATTAGCTTTCTATGCGTGTTCTGTTCCAGTTATTATTATGTCAAAGCTGAAGCTTGTAACTCCGCTAATAGTTGATGATACAGAGAGAGTTAAGACTGCTTGGACCACAGATGCAGGATCCAACAAGTAACCTTCACAATTCCAGCTCAGAGTTATTTTGCCATAAGCGCCGGTACTCCAATTATCTGTAGTCATATTGAGCATCATACGCGTGTTACCTCCATTTTTTATGTAAACTGTTCTGTTGGCTGTTGTTCCAGGTTCAAGAAAGTTCCAATCAATTGAAGTCACATTACTGGTGCAAGCGCTATTCCAATACACACCTACTCCTATTGCCTTCACATTTCCAGTATTTGGAACTTTTTGAGATGCTATAAGTAGACCAGAGACCAAAACAGTCATAGTTAAGACCAATCCAGTTATTGCAATTGCCAATGTCATTCTAACTGGAGCCCTTTTCATAGCCACTTTCAGTCAACCTCCATGATTATCGTGACTATTGAGTCTTAATAAAGATTATTGTCTAGGAAAACAACACAAATACACTTGCAAAAACATTAAAAGCTAAAGTCAGGGTTATATATACTCTGAAATCATGGTCTTAGGTCAAGAATCTATTTTTACATATGCTATAGTTGGTGACTTAAAGAATTGGAAGCCATAATCTTATGTGGAGGAAGAGCCTGGAGATTAAAGCCGAACATATGGATACCAAAACCAAAACTGAAAATAAACAATGAAACCCTCATATCATACCAGGTGAACTGGCTCAAAAAACATGGAATAGACAGGATTATATTAGCCACAAATGATGAAGCTCTACTGGAAGATCCATCAGTAGTTTACTCGATAGAAGAGAAGAAGCTCGGAACAGGAGGAGCTGTCAAATTAGCAGCAGAACATGTTGAGAATTCAAAAGTTTACGTGATGAATGTAGATGACATAGTCTTCTACGATCCAAAAGAACTATGCAAGTATGCAAATAAAGGTGCAGCAATCCTAATGGCTAAACCACAACTCCCCTTCGGCAGAATATACACGTCAAATACACACGTCATAAGTTTTGAACAAAAACCCCAATTAGATTTCTATGTAAACGCCGGACACTACGTATTCAAGAAGTCGGTGATAGAAAGGCTATTCCCAGAAGAGGGAGACATGGAAGTGCATGCTCTCCCGATGTTAGCTGACAAGAGAATGCTAAGAGGACAACAATACGAAGGATTATGGCTAACCATAAACACACAGAAGGATCTACTAGCAGTCAGAGAATATTTCAAAACAAAATCAAGACAATAATCAAAACCTAAGGTACTAGAATTTTTGGATTATAATGCCCTTATTTTTCCACGCTGAAACATTGCTTATATAGTGAAATTGCTAATATCATAATCTTCTAATTAAGCCCTTATGGAGGTGAAGAACCATTGAGCAAAGATCAAGCAATCGGAGGAATAATATTTGCAGTCTGCCTAATAATAGGTATACTATACACTCTTGGCCTATTTTACTTTGGAAATCCTTTAGAAAGCTGGAGTGTAGCATTTTGGCTTATCGCAATTCCCGTATTCTTAGCATTCATTGCAGTATTAGCAATTGGCGCATGGATAGGATGGACCATGGCTACAACACCACCGCCTAAACCAATAGAAGAAATCACAAAGGAAATGGAAGAAAAAAAGGAAATCGAGCAAGCGAAGGGAAAAGAGGAATCCGAAGAATAGTCACTGCGTAGAAGCTATAAGA
>Ga0315282_10002139_pt1 | contig 36803 bp, 30 predicted proteins | sample YL17G07_20_MG_FD_203693 | JGI IMG/M metagenome (GOLD analysis project Ga0315282, IMG submission 203693) | Sediment microbial communities from Yellowstone Lake, YNP, Wyoming, USA - YL17G07_20 | ecosystem: Environmental > Aquatic > Freshwater > Lake > Sediment | place: USA: Wyoming | collected...
ATATGCAGAGCCTCTACCGGCACCTGGATGTATGCCAGAAGGAAGGAATCCAGGTGCTCTTGACCGACTGGGGCTGCGTGCCGGAGTGGACGCGAGTGCCGGGCGTCAATGGCGTCGCCGATCCGAAATACGCCGAGATCATCGGCACGTACATGGACCACCTGCTGAACCAGAAGGGCTATTCGTGCATCCAGTATTTCATCATGGTCAACGAACCGAACTTCGAAGCCGGCGGCTACGAGAACTGGCGCAAGGGCGTGCAGAACGTCGCCAAGGTCTTCGAAGAGCGGAAGCTCAACGCCAAGGTGACGCTTGTCGGTTCGGACGCGGCGCACGACGACGGCTGGCACCGGAATGCCGTGGACCATCTCCAGAGCATCCTCGGCGGCTACGACATCCACCGCTACGCGTCCGTGGATGAAGTGCGCTCGGGCGGCGTGCAGCGGCATTACCAGGCGCAGTGGGCGTACGCTCTGGCAAAGGACCCAAACGCGAAGAACAAGCCGCTGGTTGTCGGGGAAGCCGGCATTAACGCGCCCGGCTTCAGCGCCAGCAACAACGCGCTGCACCTCAACTATGAGTACGGCCTGTACATGGCGGACTACGCCGCGCAGGCCGCGAATGCAGGTTCCTGGGCCGTGCTGGCGTGGATGCTCGACGACAGCTCGCACGAAGGCTTCACCTGGGGCATGTGGAAGAACAAGGCGGGCAAGTTCGAGCTGAAACCGTGGTTCTACACCTGGAGCCTGCTGACGCGTTACTTCCCGCGCGGCAGCAAGATCGCCACCGTGGACCACAGTTGCCCCGATCTGCGCGTGCTGGCCGCGCGCGTGCCCGCCAAGGGCGGCGACGCGTGGAGCATCCTGCTGGTGAACCGCGCGAGCGCGGCGCGCAAGGTCCAGTTGTCAGCGCCGGGCGCGGGGAAGGCAGCGTTCCAGCGCTATGTGTACTCACGCGCCGAGGCGAAAGCGGACGCGGACGGGTTCCCTGCGCCCGTGGGGAAGGAGGAACTCGACCTGGGGCAAGGCGCGGAAGTGCCGGTGCCGGGGGAGAGCGTGGTGCTATTGACGATTGGCGATTGACGATTGCGGATTGGCGCGGGCGTGGCGAGGCGACGCAGCATGTGGTAGGCTGGTAAAGGAGTCGGGGAAATGAGGTCATGACTGTCGAACAGATACGCAAGCTATATGGGGCCAGGCCGTTCAAACCGTTCGTGATGCAGTTGGCGGACGGGACGTCCGTGCGCGTACCGCACCCGGAATGGATGGCGTTCTCCCCAAACGGCAGGACCGTGACGGTGTTTCAGCGCGACGACACACACGAGGTGGTCAACCTGCGGCAGGTGAAAAGCGTCCGCGTGCCCGCGAACGGTAAGGCGACGGCGCGGAAGTAGTGACATTACCCGCCAAGTTTGGCGAATAGCTCCGCCAGCATCGCAGGCACACGGAAGATACAGACGTAGCTCGATGCCAAAAACGCAACGAGAAGCCCAGCCGCGTGGAACGGGCGCGGCTTGAGCACTTCCCACGCCGCGGGCGAGAGGAGCTTGCGTTGCGTCACATACAGCCCCCACGCCACCGCCGCCGCTTGCAGCGGCACCAGCAGCAGCCCGTCCATCACCGCGCCGATGGTCACCAGCAGCAGCGGCTCGTTGCCGAGAAGCTGGCTGATCACCAGGTTCGTCACGAGAAACAGGCACAGGAACAGGCGGAAGCGTTTGGTCGGCGACACTGCGCCGAAGCGCGGGTAGATGTTCCTGACGCAATCGGCCAGCAGCCGTGGCCAGCCGGCGAGTTGGCCGAGCTGCGTCGAGACCATAGCCGCCGCGCCGGCCGCCGCAAAGAGAATGCCCCCGGCCGCGCTCCATCGCGACGAGAAGATTCTGGAGAGTGTCGGGACAAGCTCCTCTTTCTGCGGCGCGACCTGTTCGGGGTGCAGGATGCCCGCGCCCGCCAGAAGGAACGCCGATGTCACCGTCACGCCGATGACACAGGCGACAGTCGCGTCTACGGTGACGACCTTCAGCCAGGGGCGAACTCCCTCGGCGTCTTCGCGCGTGAGGGACTTGAGCCGCCCTTCGTCAGCCGCCTCGCCCCACTTCCGTTCGCTCGCCATGCCGTAGCCCGCGCCGAGGACCCAGTACGTGTACCACACTTGGCTCGCGAAGCCGCCGGCGGCCCAGCCGAAGAGCGGCAGCAGCAGCCCCCACGAGTTGGTCAGCGATGCGTCCTGCGCGCGCGCCCAGGCGGGGATTTCCGGCACCCGGAAACCCACGAGTCCCGTGAAGAACTCGCCCACACCGGGGAGCGAGTGCGCTGCGATGTAGAAGACGCCCACGACGATCACGCCCACCAGCAACGCCATCGCGGCCGTGAGCATCTTGAAGCCCTCGCGCCAGGCGATCGAGACGCAGACGATCGTCGTGATGACGCCCCACGTTGGGCGGCCCAGCGGGACCAGCGCATCGAGGAACATGGCCGCCGCGGTCAGCAGCGCGCCGACCGAACAGATCCCCGCGGCAAGCTGGCCGAGGAAGACCACCCACACCAGCCAGTTCTTCGGGCCGGGCATGCGGCCGAAGAGGTCCACCATCCCTTCGCCCGTCGCCACCGTGTAGCGCGCTCCGCACAGGCCGATGCAATACTTGAGGAAGATCGTGAAGACGACTGCCCAGAGGACGCACGAGCCGAGGATCGCGCCCGTGCGCGTCGCCAGGATCACCTCGCCCGAGCCGATGTACTCGCCGCACCAGATGAGCGACGGACCGAGCACGAGGATGAATGCCCAGAGCCCTGACGGGGCCGCCTTCTTTTCCATGTGGCCCTCCTCAATACCGCGATTTCGAGGGAATACAACAGAGACAGCTTACGAAGCGCGCGCCGCCCGCGCCACGAGGCAGTCGTACAGCTTCTGTCCCGGCGTCGAACACGGCCCGCAATTGCACACGTAGTCGTTGGGGTTCATCCCGGCAGGCTTCAGCGCCGCCCATGTCTCCGGCGTGCCGTGACAGAACGCCACGGGCGTGCCGGGAGCGAGGCGCTGCACCGTCTCCATGCAGTGGCGGTACACTTCCTGATGCACTGCTTCCGGGAACGGCCCGGCGCGTTGGCCGCGAAGTTCCGCCGCGCCGGCGCGCGCCGCCGCGAGTGCGTCAGGATCGAGCAGGCCGGGCGGGATGATGCGTTCGAGGTCCTCGATGTCGAGCCAGCCTAGCAGTTCGAGCGTGACGATGTCCGGCCTGGCGCCGGCGAAGAGCTTCTCGAGGAACTCCGTGTATTCCCGCCGCCAGTCTCGCACCGGCACGATGGGGCTCAGACGCGCCCGCACGATGTACCCCGCCTGCCGGCACTTCCGCATTGCGGCGATCCGCTGGTCCGAACTGGCCGTGCGCCGGTCCACCAGACGGCTGACCGTGTCGGACGATAGCGACCAACTCACGATGGTGCGCCCGCGGTGTTCCAGGTTCAACAGGAAGTCCACGTTGTCGCTCTTGGTGAACAGCATGAGGTACCGCCGTTCATCGCGCGCGAACAGTTCCACCATCGGCCGCACTGCGTCCAGTTCCGGCTCGAACGGCGGCAGGTCCGTCATGTTGCTGTACTTGTACAACGTCTGCTGCGGATAGCGCGCGAAGGCCTCGTCGAGCCCGCGCATGAAGCGTTCGACATCCAGGTAGAACACGATGTACCGGCCGAACCCGCAGTACGCGCAACGAAAGACGCAGCCGTCCACGATGTTCAGTTCGGTCGCGCGCTGGCAGAAACCGCCGCCAGGCAAGCGCGTGAGGGCCTCCTCGTTGCGGTCGTTGTAGTACCAGCCCCGGCGCGATTCGTCGAACGTGGTGAAGACGACGGTGCAGTCGTCGCCGAAGTCGTCCTTCCCGTGGCGGCGCTTGCGCACCTGCAGCGTCTGCGCGTAGTCCTGGGGCGTCATCTCGCGGACATCGCTGCAGGCGATGTGCGGCAGCATGCGGTCAAGCCGCCGCCGGCAGTTCTCCTGCAGCCGCACCTGCGGGTCCACGAACACCATGCGCGCCGGTATCGGAAGCATCGTATCTCCTTGCACAGTTATCGTGCCGCGGCGGGCCGCGCGACATCACCTCGCCCGTTCCGGGCACTCCGGCAGTTCCTTCCTCAGGCGCGCGAGGATATCGCCGCACTTTGCCGGGTCGAGCGGCAGATCAACGCGCACGTGGTCCAGCGCGCTGATGCACAAGCCTTCCATGATCTCGTAGCCGTGATAGGTGATGTCAATGTTGCAGGGATGCACTGCCGTCTCGTCGTCGAGCCAGGCGATGAAATCTTTGAGGTACAGCGGCTGGAGGCGTGTTTTCTCCTGCGCGACCCAGCCTTCGCCCTCTCCGCCAATGACCTCGCCGCCCGTCGTCTTGCCACACGCGGCCCAGCGGGCGTCCGTATCGCACCAGACGTAGCCGTGCGTGCCGTAGACGGTCATACGGTCATCCAGCCAGAACTTCTCCTTGGGCATGTAGGAAGGCGCGAGCTTGCCGAACTCCACGCACGCCCGCACGCCGTTCTCAAACCCGATGATGCCCATGGTGTAGTTGGGCGAGGGATGGTTGTCCTTGAGCAACTCCCTGCCGTGCACGTGGCCGACGACCCATTTCGCCTGTGCACCGCCATTGGCCCAGAGAATGTAGTCCACGTAGTGCGTGCCAAGCTGCGCGAGCCACGCCTGGCACGTGGCCTCGATGCGCGTGACCTTGCCGACGGCGCCGGCAGCGAGCAGTTCCTTCAGTTTCTGGAATGAGGTCAGGTATTTCTGCTGATGCGAGACGATGGTCTTAATGCGGTGCTTGCGGCACAGCTCCGCGATCTTTCGCGCTTCGGCCAGCGAGGTAGCCATCGGCTTCTCGAAGGCCAAGCCTTTCACGCCGTACTTGACGGCCAGTTCCACCATGGGGAGCCGCAGGTCGGGGTGCGTGACGAAGCAGAACACGTCCGGCCGAGTCGCCGCCAGCATCTTTTCCGCATCGTCGTAGAGGACTGTAGACAGCAGCTTCTTCGCCTGTGCGTATTCGTTGAGCTTCTTGCGGTCGAGATCGCAGAGGCCGACAAGATCGAAGCGGTCGGACAACTCCAGGAACGCGTTGGCGTGGACTTTGCCACGGTTGCCGATGCCAGCCTGCGCGACACGGTATCTCTGCATGGTACGAAGCTCCTCGTGGAAGCCTTCATTCCTAGCGCATGTTTGCGGGCGCACCAGCGCAAGTTCGTGCCTTCCGTGCGCGGAACCGGGTGTACTCAGTGTGAGCAGCACATTTCGGAGGGGAATCCATGAAGGTCGTTGCAATCACAGGTGAGAAGCAGTGCGCGCTGGTTGACAAGCCCGACCCGAAGGCCGGCGCGAACATCGTGGTGGTGAAGATCACCATCACGCCGATGTGCACGGAGTTCAAGGCGTACAAGAACGGCTCGAAAAGCGAGAGCCTTGGGCACGAAGCCGCGGGCGAAGTCGTCGAGGTTGCGCAACCCTGCAAGGTGAAGAAGGGCGACCGCGTGGTCGTGATGCCGCTGGATGCGTGCGGCGTGTGCCCGCTGTGCCTGGACGGCGAATACATTCACTGCCAACGCGGCGTTGACGTCCTGAAGATCACGGGCAGCGCCGCCGGCCGCGCGACGTACGCGCAGTTCCTCGTCAAGAACGACTGGCAACTGCTGCCCATCCCCGATGGCATGTCGTACGAGCACGCTTCGATGGCCTGCTGCGGCCTCGGGCCGACGTTCGGCGCCATGCAGCTCATGCGCGTGGACGCTTTCGACACGCTGCTCATCACCGGGCTGGGACCGGTGGGCCTTGGCGGCGTCATCAATGGCGTGTACCGCGGCGCGCGCGTGATTGGCGTGGAATCGCAGCCGTACCGGGCGAAGCTGGCGAAGGAACTCGGCGCGGCGGAAGTCGTTGATCCGAACGACAAGGACGCGCTGGCGAAGATTAAGGCGTTGACGAAAGGTCTGGGCGTGGACAAGGCCGTGGACTGTTCGGGCGTGCCGCAGGCGCAGCGGCTGATGATTGACGCACTGCGGCGCAAGGGGCACGGCTCGTTCGTCGGCGAAGGTGGAGAACTGACGATCAAAGGCAGCGACGACATGATCCGCAAGGGCATCACGCTGCACGGCGCGTGGCACTGGAACCTCGCCGACACGCCGCAGATGATGCAGGTCATCACGAAATCGTCAAGGCTGCTCGACAAGGTCATCACGCACCGCTTCCCGATGAGCAAGGTCAAAGACGCGTGGGAACTGCAACTGACAGGGAATTGTGGTAAAGTACTTCTGAGGCCTTGGGAGTAGCGGGAACATGCAGACAGTTACCATTGAGTGTCCTGAAGCAGTCTTGGCGACCTTGAACCTCAGCCCGGAGGCGTTCGCCCAGGAAGCGCGGCTGGCGCTGGCCATGAAACTGTTTGAGATGGGTCGCCTGACGTCCGGCCAGGCCGCTGCCATTGCGGGCGTTTCGCGTCCCGTGTTCCTCCTCAGTTGCCAGCGCTACGGAGCAGCCAGCGTCAAGTGGGATGACGCGGAACTGGAGGCGGAGTTCAAGGGCCAGCAGCGATGAGCGGCAACGTCGTCTGCAACAACGGACCGCTGGACCTGACGAGCGCGATCATCACGGGGCACGCGGCCAGCCAGATGCGGGAGCGGCAGATCACGCCGGAGCAGGTGCGGGAGGTGCTGGCGAGGCCGGAGGAAGTGCTGCCTGTGCGTGAAGGCCGGGTGGTGGCGCAGGCGGTGGCGGCCGGATACCTGCTGCGGGTGTTTGTGGATGTGGACCGGAGTCCCCCGGAGGTGGTAACGGTGTACCGCACGAGCAAGATGGAGAAGTACAGGAGGCGGCCATGAAAGTCACGTACGACCAGAAGACGGACACCTTGACGGTGCGCTTCAAGCCCGGTCCCATAGCCGAGAGCGACGAATCGAAGCCCGGCGTGATTCTCGACTACGATGAACGCGGCGACCTGGTGGGGCTGGAGATTCTGGACGCCTCCAAGCGCGTGGACCAGACCCAAACGGTGCAGATCGAGGTGGCGGCGGGGTGAGCGGATTGGGGATTGGCGAGCGCCGTATAGCGTTGACTGCGTGGCATTCCCGTGACACGCACCGGGCGTTCTGGAACCTGCCGCTGACACTGGGGCTAATGCTCTGCGTCGGCATACTGCTGCTGCGCGGAACGGCGGTGGATGCCAAGCGGGAAGGTTTCGTGCAGAACGTGGGCGCGTTGCTCGAAGAGATGCGCCGGAACGGTTACTGGCTGCATGACGACATCGTGGCTTACGCCCGTCGTGCTGCCGGCGAAGCTTAACGAGGGATTGCGCAAAGGTGATGCTGGACCCGTGGAAGTAGAGGTATCGGGCTATTGAGTGATCGGGCCATCGGGTCATCGAGCGTGTCGTTGGGAAGCGAGCATTTGTGAGCTTCGCGGGAGGGCACATGGATAAGAAGAATGCAGCATCCCGGGCGACGGGCGCCAGGCGCGCCGTCCCGCGCCGGCGGTTTTTGCAGGCGGCATCGCTGGCCGCCGCGGCGGCGGCGACCAGACCGGGGGTGGCCGCGCCGGCGGCGATGCTCCGCGAGTCGCCGCGGGAAACGCCCGTGGCGGCAGCCGTGGACCTCTGCGTCGTCGGGGGAAGCTGCACGGGCGTCTTCGCGGCCGTGGCCGCGGCGCGGCTCGGCGCCAAAGTGGCGCTCATCGAGGCCAACGGTTTCTTCGGCGGCGTCGCCACGGCCAGCATGGTCAACATCTGGCATTCAACCAAGGACATCAAAGACCAGCAGCAGGTCATCGCCGGCCTGACCACGGAGATATTGGACCGCCTGGCGCGGCGCGACGCGGTGTTCACGCCGAAAAGCGCGCACCCGCACTTCGTCCTGAACACGGAAGAACTGAAAATCGAGCTCGACGTGCTGGTGACTGAGGCGAAAGTGCGGCCCTATCTCCACACGCTGTTCGTGGCGCCCGCTGTCGAGGACGGCCGCCTGGCTGCGGTCATCATCGAGGACAAGACAGGGCGGCGGGCGATCCGGGCGACGCATTTCGTGGATGCCACGGGCGACGGCGACGTGGTGACCCGCATGGGCCTGCCGGTCTACAAGCGGCCCGATGTGCAGCCGCCCACGCTGTGCGCGATCCTGCGGGGCTTGAGCGCAATCGGCAGGGCGCACGCAGGCTTCAACATCCACGAGGCGATCTTCGACCCGAAGTACCCGCAGGCGCTCAAGAAGGGCTTCGCGTGGGGGGCGGCGGTGCCCGGCGGGAACGACGAGTACATGCTGGCGGGCACGCGCGTCTTCGGCGCGGACTGCTCGGACGCCGACCAACTCACCGCCGCCGCAATCGAGGGACGCCGGCAGGTGCGCGCCGTCTGCGACATCGTGCGCGAGAACTTCATGAAGGGCAAAGGCACTCCGCTGGTGACGCTCCCGGCGAAGATCGGCATCCGGGAGACGCGCCACGCCGAGTGCCTGCACAGACTCACACAGGAGGAACTCCTCGGCGGCCAACGCTTCCCCGACGCCATTGGCAACGGCACATATCCCGTGGACATCCACAACGCGCGTGGAGCGGGCATCACGTTCCGCTACCTGGAGAAGGCGCCATTCTACCAGATTCCGTATTCCTCCCTCGTTCCGAAAGGGGCGACGAACATCCTGGTGGCGGGGCGGTGCCTTGACGCGGACGAGGGGGCGTTCGGCGCGGTGCGGGTGATGGTGAACTGTAACCAGATGGGCCAGGCGGCGGGAGTGGCGTGCTGGCTGGCGCTGGACTCAGGCAAACCCGTCGGCGAGATTGACACCGCGAAGCTCCGCGAGACACTGAAAGCCCAAGGCGCCGCTGTCTGCTGAGGGGGAGCGCCGCAACCCGCACCAGCGCAGAGGCGGCACCCATCTACCTGTCTTTTTCCCCGATGCAGTACAGGTTCACCTCGCCCCGCGAGTACATTCTGTTCCCGACGAAGACGGGGCTGCTTTGCGTGCATTCGTTGCGTTCAAAGCCGTAGCGGAACCACAACTGCTCCACGCGGTTCCGGGCAACCTGTTTGAACTCGCGCCCCGGCTCGATGACGACCAGCGTTCCCTGATTGTCCCAGATGTAGATGTACTTGCCGCCGAGTGTCGGACTGGAGCCGCAGCCGCCGCGGATGATGCCGCCGTGATACATGTACGGGCTCAAGTCCAGCACGCGCTGGTAGACCACCTCGCCTTTGGCAGCATCCATTACCGTAAGGACCGCGTCCGAGCTTACGATGTACGCCAGCCCCTGATACAGCAGAGGCGACCCGCACTGGTTATACGAGAACCACGTCGGAAACGCCTTCGTGTTGTACTGACATACCTTTGTGTCCTTCATCGTCAGCGGATCAGCGATGGTGTCGGGCAACGTTTGAAACGCCATGCGCCGGCCGCCGTCTTCACCCTTCGGCAAGACGTGGCTGCAGACCACGGGCCCTTCGACAGTCGGTGAAACGTAATCCTCAATGTTGTAGTATGGCGGGGTGAAGTCCTTGGCCATAATCTTGCCGTCTTTCACGCGCACCAGCAGCCCGAAGGAAAGGACGACCAGTTTCTCGCCGCCCGTTGCCAGTTCCACCGGGGCAGACATCGTGTGCAATCCCCTTGTTTTCCATAACGTCATGGGCGTCACAACGGCGCCGGTCTTGCAGTCCAGCGCGACGGCCCCAAGATATTTCGGGGATTTGACGATGAGCCTTCCGTCAATGAGACACGGAGATGCGCAGTACCCGTGCTCAGCGTGCTTTATCCCTACCACGGTCGCCCATTTCCGGTTGCCCTGCAGGTCGAAACAAGCGACCACGCCCGTGCCGAAGAGGACATAGACGTGTTCGCCGTCGCAGACGGGCGTGCCGGCGGCTTCGCCGCCTTCACTCTCGCTCTGCCCGCCGTACTTCTCCGAGTCCGTCCGCGCCATGAGGTCGTTGATCTTCTTCTGCAGGCCGAGCAGTTCCGTTTCGGCCCGCCGCTTGTCTTCGGCGGCCTTCTGCGGCGGGAGAGGCGCCCGCGGCTCCGCGGCGCAACAGGCCTGCAACAAGTCCGCCACCTTCGCAGTCATCGGGGCGATCTCGGCAAAGACCGCCGCGTTCTTCGCCTTCTCTTCTTCGGTGGCGGCGTCCGCGCATGTCGTCGCGCGCGCCCACAGCACCTTGCCGTCGTTGGCCCCGATGCAGACCAGCACGCATCGTTCCGCCTGCACGAAGACTTTGTCGCCGACGACGATCGGCGAGCCCGCGCCGGGGCCGCCGTCCGGCAGGCGCGTTGACCAGACAACGTTCTTACTCTCGTATTCGCCGGATTCGGCTCCGAAGAAGGCCGCATTGAAATGCCACTGGATCACGCCCTTAGACCAGTCCGTTTCGAGGTGCGGCGCGATGCGCAGCAGCAGACGGTTCCAGCCCTTCGCCAGGTCGAGTTTTATGTGACCGGCACCCCCGGCTGGCTTGCCGTTCAGCCAGACTCGCGACGCATCGGAGGGCATGAAGTTCAGATAGACCGGCATGCCGCCTGGCGAGTTGATCCAGGCATGCGCGTATGCAACAACTCCCGCGGCAGTCGGCACGGCCTTACTGTACATCGGCCAGAAGTTCACCCAGGACGTGTCCGTCGTGATGGCCTTCCAGACAAGATCGCCGGACTTGTCGCCGTCATCGGGCGCAACGCTGCCTTCGTCCGTTCCGAAATCTCCCTTGGTAGTTTTGCCGGCCGGGATAGGGACGGGGCCGAGCACGAGCCACTCGCGGATCACGCCCTCGGGCATCGGCTTGCCCGCATCGCCCGCATTGGGCTTCCGCGCCTGCACGCGCAGTTCCCGGACCGCCTTGGATTCGCGCCCCCAGTTCAGCGGCGGCTCGGCGGCGGGATATCGTCCGTTTCCGTCCCCGCGCCAACCGATGGGATGTTCGGGCGACGGGTAGAAGTTACGGGAGCCCAGCGGCAGCTTGTCGTTCCCCGGCGCCTCGCCAGCAGATGTTGTGGTTTCCCCAGCGGCAAGAGCCGCAAGCAGCACTGCGACTGCGCTCACTCCGGTCTCGAATCTCATTGCGGTGACCCTTCGGGGATTGTACAGCGGCCAAGCCGCCAGCCAAGGGGCCGAATCGGATGGGCGCGGTGTACTCTGCTATGTCGAGTGACGGCAAATGTCGGGAGGTGGCATCGGCCTGCAACCGGCGGCAGCGCAGACGCCCAAGGAGGAACCATGCGGGGCGCAGCACGCACCACCATGATCGCCTGCCTGCTGACGCTCACCGCGACAGCGGACGCGGGAGAACGGAGGGCGGAGACCATGCCGAAGCCCGAGGAGTTCGCCATTGTCCCCTGGGGCTGGACGCCGGGGAACCTGAAGGCGCTGGAGGACATCCGCGACTGCGGCTTCAACCTTGCGGGGTTCGTCGCGCCGGAGCACCTGGACCTCGTCGGCCAGGCCGGGCTGAAGTGCATCGTTTCGGATCCGAGCACCCACGTCGGCGACGCCGAAGCCGCTCTGAGCGAGGAGGAGATCGCCAAACGTGTCCAGGCGCTCTTGCAGCGTGTCGGCGGGCACAAGGCGGTTTTCGGCTACTACCTGCGCGACGAGCCGGGCGCGGGAGCCTATCCAGGCCTCGGCAAGTGGGCCGCCGCCTACCGGAAAGCTGCCCCGGATGCACAGGCCTACATCAACCTGTTCCCGAACTACGCCTCGCCCGGCCAGATGGGCGTTCCCACGTACGAGGAGTACCTGGAGAAGTTCGTGCAGACTGTGAAGCCTTCCTTCATCAGTTACGACCACTATGCCCTGATGGACGACGGTTCGCTCCGCCAAGGCTACTTCCAGAACCTGGAGGCGGTGCGCAACGCAGCACTCCGCCACAACCTGCCGTTCTGGAACATCGTGCTCGCCAACGCGCACTTCCATTACGCCGAGCCGACCGAGGCGGGCCTGCGCTTTCAGCTCTACACCACGCTGGCCTACGGCGGACGGGGCATCAGCTACTTCACGTACTTCGCGCCTGCCACCGGCAACTACCGGCTGGCCCCCATTGACCAGTTCGGGAACAAGACGCCCACCTGGGAGATGCTGCGCCGCGTCAACCTGCAGATCCACAAGCTTGCGCCGGCCTATCTGAAGCTCAAGAGCGTCAACGTCTTTCACCACCCGGAGGTCCCCGCCGGCTGCGGCGGCATCCAGACGAGCAAGTTCCTGAGCGACGTCAGTGGCGGCAGCCTGCTGGTCGGCGAGTTCGAAGGGCCGGAGGGGCGACCACACGTCATCGTCGTCAACAAGGACCTGCGCCGCTCCGCCTCCTTCGGCGTGAGGCCCAAGTCTGCGGGGAAGATCATGCAGATCAACGCCTACACGGGCGCGGTCGAGCCGTGGGCGGGCGAGAACAACTGGCTGGCGGCCGGGCACGGCATGCTGCTGGTCCTCGGCCCATGACAGCGAGGTGCGTTGAATGACAACTTCTTTGGCAAAGCCGCTGTTCCTGGTAGGCATTGTTGTCCTGCCATGTCTTCCGATTGGGGCACTGGCGGCGGAGGGGGAGGCAGCCGTGGTGACCGTGAAGCCCGAAGAGAGCGACGAGCTCTTGGCGAATCCGGGGATTGGCTGGGAGACGTTTCACCAGACGCGGACGCGGGACAAGAGCCTGCCGGCATGGATTCCCTCGACGGTACAATACGCTCGCTGGGGCTGGGGGACGTTCGAGCCGCAACCGGGGAAGCTCGACACGGCGTTCCTCGACAAGCAGCTCAAGGAGAGCCATGACGCCGGCCAGCGACTCGCCTTCCGCGTGATGTGTTGCTCGACGACGCCGCGCGACCCGTACTTCCCGGCGTGGCTGAAAGACGCCGGCGGGCGAATCATCGAGACCCAATATGAGAAGAGCGCCGCTCTTCCCGTCCCCGATCTCGACCACCCCGTGGTGCTGGAGCGGCACCTCGACTTCATCAAGCGGCTCGGCGAGCGCTACGACGGCCACCCCGACATTGACCACATTGACCTCGGCTCGGTGGGCTGGTGGGGCGAGTGGCACATGAGCAACTCGAAGAACGCCGGCATGCCCACGCTCGAGAACCAACAGAAGATCGTGGATGCGTATCTCGCGGCCTTCAAGAAGACGCCGCTCCTGATGCTCATCGGCGGCGGCAAGATGCTCACCTACGCCACGCAACACGACTGCGGCTGGCGCGCGGACTGCCTCGGCGACATGGGCGGCTTCTCGAAGACGTGGTGCCACATGCGCAAGGGCTACCCATTCTGGATCAGGGAGGCGGGCGTCCATGACGCATGGCGGACGGCGCCCATCGCCTGGGAGAGCTGCTGGGACATGCGGCGCTGGGTGCAGGAGAAATGGCCGCTGCGCTTCATCTTCAACTACGCCCTCGCGCTGCACGGCTCGTACCTGAACAACAAGTCGGCGCCGCTCCCCGACGGCCCCGAGATTCGCCCCGAGATCGAGCGTTTCGTACGGCGTCTCGGCTATCGCCTGGTGCTGCGCGAACTGCAGCATCCCGCCTCGGCCGCCGCAGGCAAAGAGCTGGCGCTGGCGATGAAGTGGCAGAACGTCGGCTCGGCCCCCTGCTACAAACCCTATCGCCTCGCCTACGGCTTGAGCGGCGCGAACGGCTTCAGCAAGACGTTCGCCGGCAAGGTCACCGTGAACAAGTGGTTCCCCGGTTCAGTGCCGTTGTTCACTGAGGACTTCTACAAAGGTGATTGGGACCTGCCCAATGGCGCCGTCGCGGAGGCCGCCGACACGGTGGCTTTGCCAGCCGACATGCCGGCCGGCGAGTACTCCCTGTCTGTCGCGGTGGTTGGGACGGATTCGTTGGAGCCCGTGATCAAGCTCGGCATCAAGGGGCGTGGGCAGGATGGCTGGTACGCGTTGAGCAAGGTGCGGGTGTCGCGGTGAACAGCAGGCCGAGAGTCTAAGGAGGTCACATGGAACATACACTGTGGATTGTGGGCGCGGCCCTGCTAATCGCGCCATTGGCGGCGGCGGGCGAGGAGACGCCTGAGCCGAAGGACACGCTGCCGCCGCCGCCGGCGGGCAAGGCGTGGAAGCTCGTCTGGCACGACGAGTTCGACGGCGAGAAGCTGGACCTGAGCAAATGGGACATCCCCGAGGGCAAACGGCGGGATGCGCTGTGGGACAAGCGCGCCGTGGCGCTCGACGGCAAAGGCAACCTCGTCATCAAGACGCTGAAGGAAGGCGACAAGTACTACGACGCCTGTGTGCGCACGAAAGGGAAGTTCGAGCACGCGTTCGGCTACTACGTCGCACGCTGCAAGTTCCAGAAGCAGCCGGGGCATTGGACGGCCTTCTGGATGTACAACGACTGCGTCGGCAAGATCGGCAACGAGGGGCGCGACGGGACTGAGATTGACATCATGGAAAAGCCCTGGCTCGACGACCGCGTGCAGCACACCTTCCACTGGGACGGCTACGGCAAGGAGCACAAGTCGGAGGGCAAGGTGGCCAAGGTTCCCGGCGTGATGGAGGGCTGGCACACGTTCGCGATAGACTGGCGCTCGGAAGAGTACGTTTTCTACGTGGACGGCAAGGAGACGTGGCGCACGAAAGCCGGCGGGGTGTGCCAGGTGCCGCTGTACATCAAGCTGAGCGACGAGTTGGAGGCCAAGGGCTGGGCGGGCAAGATTGCGGAGGCGACGCTGCCTGACGAGTTTCTCGTGGATTACGTGCGGGTGTATGACCTCGTCGAAGGGAAGTGACTGAAGCAGATGAAGACATACACGATGACTGAAGCCAAGAACGACATCTGCCGCATCATCCGCGAGGCAGAGAACGGTGCGGTCGTGATCCTTCGGCACGGTAAGCCGGCCGCCGTGGTGATCGGCTTCCACGACGAGGACGACTGGTTCGACTACCGGCTCGAGCATGATGAGGCATTCCTCCGCAAGATTGCGCGCGCACGCAAGGAGATTAAGAGGGGGCAGTTCGTGCGCTTGGGCGAATTGCCGGGATGACGGGGAACACCGCGGCGCGAAGGGCTGCGCACAGATCGAGCGCGAGCGGCGAGGAAGCAACATCAAGGTGTGGTCGAGTTCTGCTTGGCTCGCGGCTATAGGGTGCCTGCATCGTCGTACCGGCCGAACTCGTAGGCCGCGTCGAACATCGCGAGCACGTTCTCCGGCGGCACATTCGGCTGGATGTTGTGGACCTGGTTGAACACGTACCCGCCGCCGGGGGAGAAGATACCGATGCGCTCCTTCACGTGACGGCGTATCTCGTCCGGCGCTGTCTGGCCAAGGACCTGCTGCGTGTCGCACCCGCCGCCCCAGAAGACGAGACGGTCTCCGAACTCCTGCTTCAGCCGCAGCGGGTCCATGTTGGCGGCCGAGGTCTGCACGGGGTTCAGAATGTCAACGCCGGCCTCGATGAAATGCGGCACCAGGTGGTAGACCGAGCCGCACGAGTGCAGGAAGGTCTTCCAGGACGTGTGGGCGTGAATCCACTCGCAGAGCTTCTTGTAGTGCGGCTTGATCATCTCGGCCCACAGTTCCGGGCGGACGAACTCCCCGCGCTGGGTGCCGCTGTCGTCGGCGGCGATGCCCCACGCGAAGCAGCGGTCGCCCACTGCCTGGTGCGCCAGCGTGAGGCACTTAATGCTCGCCTCGACCGACCGGCCCATCATCTCGTGGCAGGTCTCCTTCTCCGTCATCAGCATCATCATCCACTCGGTCGGCAGCGCCTGCGTCACGTTGCTCGCGCGGTCGGTAATCAGGCTCAGGCCAAGGAAGCACACGCCGTAACCCCAACCGAGGATGGCGTAGTCGGTGTTGTCGTAGAGCGAGCGGCTGTATTGGCTCAGAACCCGCAAGTGCTCATCCGGGATGTCGGAAACCGGCCGGAACTGCCGCGGGTCAATCCGATCGCCTCTGTTGAACGACATATCGTCGAAGTAGAAGCCGTTCTTGGGCATCTGGAAAGACGAGTGCGAGCCGTCGGCGTTGAGCAGAATCCAGTTGCCCTCGGCGTCCTCGGCGATCTTCGTGCCCGGCGGCAACAGCACTTCCGTGCCGTCAAACAACCGGCGCGGCGCCCATTCGCTATCCGGACGCACCATGCTCAGGATGCCGGAGAGGTCCAACGGCACGACGTCCGCATGAAGCTGCCTGAGAATCTCGTCTTCGACCACCGCGATCATGAAACGGGGGTCGAGGACCTTCGTCGGCGTGGCGATACCGAGCTTGCGCTTCACCTTGTCGTAAGCGCTGACGGCAATTCCCGAGGCCTTCATACCCCCCAGGTCAATCGGCACACGGTCGGGGACCTGATGGTTTACGGCTTTGAGCACTCTCGCGCGCGGTGTCATCTCAGCCACGCCAGCTCTGCAGCATTCTCGCGTAGTTGCCGCGCTCGAACGCGCTCGGGTCCGGGCAGCGCTGCAGGCTCATGCTGCCGAGCATCTGCTGCACGCTATCGTAGTGATGTTCCTCCATCCACTGCACCAGACCGTCGCGCATCTCGCGCAAGTACATCGGCCCCTTCTGCAGGAGCGCGGAGACGACCTGGACGGCGTGCGCGCCGGCCATGACGGCCTTGACCGCGTCCACCGGCGTGTGCACGCCGCCCGTGGCGGCCAGGGACGCTTTGACGCGGCCGGAGAGGATCGCCAGCCAGCGCAACCGCAGCGGCAGTTCGGAGGGGTGTGTCAACTGGACCATGGGGGCGAACTCGAGCAGTTCGGCGTCAATCTCCGGCTGGTACACGCGGTTGAAGAGGACGAGGCCGTCGGAGCCGAGCGCATCGAGCTTGGCGGCGATGTTCGCGACGGACGAGTAGAACGGCAGCAGCTTCACCGCGATGGGAATCCTGACCGAACCCTTGACGGTCTTCACGATGTTCAGCAGCCGCTGCTCGACCTCAGTGCCCGTCTCCTGGGGATTGGTCGCCATGTAATACACGTTCAACTCCAGGGCGGTGGCGCCGGCCTCCTGGATCAGCTTGGCGTGTTTCAGCCAGCCGGCGTTGGTGGTGCCGTTGAGCGACGCGATGACGGGGATCTTGACGGCCTGCTTGATCTTCTGGACGTGTTCCAGGTACGGATCCGGTCCCAGCGTGAATTCCTGCGCGGCGGGGAAGTACGTCGCGGCCTCGGGCTGGAAATTGCTGGTCGCCTGCACCACTTGCGCCGTGGCGGTGTCTTCGCGTTCGATCTGCTCCTGAAACAGGGAGTGTAGCACGAGGGCCGGCGCGCCGGCGTCTTCGAGGCGCCGGACGGTATCCAGATCGTCCACCAGCGGCGACGAGCCGGGCATGATCGGGTGCTGCAGTTTCAGCCCGAGGTAGGTAGTTGTGAGGTCCACGTTCACTCCTTCCATGATGCGGGCTTAAGCCGGCGCTCCCGGCGCAGCCGTAGGTTTGGGCGTCGTTATCTTGGCGAACTGTTCGTACACCGCGTGCCGCATGGTTACATCCGTCTGCGCCATGACCAGCAGCGCCTTGGTGCGCTCAGGGTTGAGCTTCTCCAGCATGCGGTACCGCGTCTCGTTGTAAATGTACTTGGAAAGCTCGATCTTGGGCGCGCCCGAGTCCAGCTTGAGCGGCGGCTCATTGGTGCCGACGCGGCGCGGGTCGAACCGGTACAGCGGCCAGTGACCGCTCTGCACCGCCAGCTTCTGCTGCTCGAAGCCGTTCGCCAGGTCGTAGCCGTGCGCGATGCAGTGGCTGTAGGCGATGATGAGCGCCGGCCCCGGATACGAGTCCGCTTCCTGGAACGCGCGCACGACCTGGGCGTCGTTCGCCCCCAACGCGACGTGAGCCACGTAGGCGCTGCCGTAGGTCATGGCCATGAGGCCCAGGTCCTTCTTCGGTGTGCTCTTGCCGGCCATGGCGAACTTGGCCACGGCGCCGAGCGGTGTGGCCTTGGAGGCCTGGCCGCCGGTGTTCGAGTAGACTTCGGTGTCCAGGACAAGGAGGTTGACGTCGCGGCCCTGCGCCATGACGTGGTCGAGGCCGCCGTAGCCGATGTCGTAGGCCCAGCCGTCGCCGCCGAGGCACCAGACACTCTTCTTCACCAGGTAGTCTGCGATGTCATCGAGACGCTTACTGTCGGACGAGTTGACCGCCGCCAGCTTCTTGCGCAGTTCGACGACGCGCTGCCGCTGTGCGGCAATGCCGGCCTCGGAGGTCTGATCGGCCTTCACGATCTCATCCACCAGCGTCTCGCCGACCTGGCCGGCCAGCTTCCTGCACAATTCGGACGCGAACTCCTTGAGCTTGTCCACGGTCAGCCGCATGCCAAAGCCGAACTCGGCGGCATCTTCGAACAGCGAATTGGACCACGCCGGGCCGCGCCCGTCCCTGTTGACGCAATAGGGCGTCGTCGGCAGATTGCCGCCGTAGATGGAGGAGCAGCCGGTGGCGTTGCCGATCAGCATGCGGTCGCCGAAGAGCTGCGAGATGAGCTTGACATAGGGCGTTTCGCCGCAGCCCGAGCAGGCGCCGGAGAACTCAAAGAGCGACTGGAACAACTGGCTGCCGCGCACGTCCACCTTGATCTTGCCGCGATCAACCTCCGGCAGGCTGAGGAAGAACTCCCAATTCGCGCGTTCCGCCTCGCGCAGCGGCATTTGCGGCGCCATGTTGATGGCGCGGCGCTTGGGGTTGGCCTTGTCCTTGGCGGGGCAGGCCGTGGTGCAGAGGCCGCAGCCCGTGCAGTCTTCGGGCGCCACCTGGATCGTGAACTTCCAGCCCTTGAACTCGGCGATCTTCGAGTCAGCGCTCTTGAAGGTCGCGGGCGCGTTCTTCAGCGCGTCGGCGGCGTAGACCTTCGGCCTGATGGTCGCGTGCGGGCAGGAGATGGCGCACTTGTTGCACTGGATGCACAGCGCCGGTTCCCAGACAGGGATGTCCTGCGCGATGTTGCGCTTCTCCCACTGCGTCGTGGCGACAGGCCAGGTGCCGTCCGGCGCGAAGGCGCTGACGGGCAGCGAATCGCCGTCGCCCCTCATGATCGTGGCGGTCACGCGCTTGACGAAGTCGGGGGCCTTGTCCGAAACCACCGGCGGCAGCGCGACCTGGCCGTCGGCCTGCGCCGGGACCTGCGCTTCGAAGAGGTGGGCGAGGGTGTGGTCCACGGCGGCGAAGTTCTTCTGCACCACGTCGTCGCCCTTCTTGCCGTAGGTCTTCTTGATGGACTTCTTGATCTGTGCGATGGCCTCCTCACGCGGCAACACGCCGGAGATGGCGAAGAAACACGTCTGCATGATGGTGTTGATGCGCACGCCCATGCCGGTGTCCCGCGCGACTTTGTACGCATCAATCACGTAGAGCCTGGCTTTCTTCCTGACGAGCTGCTGCTGCACTTCGCGCGGCAGGTACTGCCACACGTCCTCCTTGCTGTAGGGCGAATTGAGCAGCAGCGTCGCGCCCTGCGCGGCATAGCCCATCACATCGTACTTCTCGAGGAAGTTGAACTGGTGGCAGGCCACAAACTGGGACTTCTTGATGAGGTCCTCGGAGCGGATTTCGCGCGGCCCGAAGCGCAGGTGCGAGATGGTGATCGCGCCGGACTTCTTCGAGTCGTAGACGAAGTAGCCCTGGCCGAAGTTCTCGGTCTCCTCGCTGATGATCTTGATCGAGTTCTTGTTCGCGCCGACCGTCCCGTCAGCCCCCAGGCCGAAGAAGACGCCGGTCTTGACGTCCGGCTGCTGCAGGTCGAAGTCCGGATCGAGCGGCAGGGAGAGGTGCGTCACATCGTCGTTGATGCCGACCGAGAAGTGGTTCAGCGGCTGCGCCTTCGCCAGTTCGTCAAAGAGCGCCTTCACGCAGGCCGGCGTGAACTCCTTGCTCGCCAGGCCGTACCGTCCGCCGATAGTGCGCGCGGAACCGGCGCCATCCAGCAGTCCCTGGCTCCGGGCTTCCACGAGCGCCGTGACCACGTCCTGGTACAGCGGTTCGCCGAGCGCGCCGGCTTCCTTCGTCCGGTCGAGCACGCCGATGGCCTTGACAGTCCTGGGCAGCGCCGCGGCGAAGGCCTTCAGGTCCCACGGACGGAAGAGCCGCACGGCTATCATGCCCACTTTCTCGCCCTTCTTCACGAGGTACTCGACCGTCTCCTCGACGGTCTGCGCCGCAGAACCCATCAGCACGACGACGCGCTCAGCCTCCGGATGGCCCTTGTACTCAAAGAGCCTGTAGGCGCGGCCGGTGAGTCTGGCGAACTGGTCCATCGTCTCCTGCACGATGGCCGGCGTCGCCGTGTAGAACTTGTTGCAGGCTTCGCGCGCCTGGAAGAACACGTCGGGGTTCTGGGCGGTGCCGCGGAGCACCGGCCGGTCCGGCGTGAGGGCCCGCGCTCTGTGGGCAGCGATCAGGTCGTCGGGCATCATGGCACGCAGGTCGTCGTCCGAGAGGACCTGGATCTTCGCCACTTCATGGCTGGTGCGGAAACCATCGAAGAAATGCAGGAACGGAATGCGCGCGCGCAGCGTGGCAGCGTGGGCAAGCAGGGCGAAGTCGTGCGCCTGCTGGACGGACGCTGAAGATAGCAACGCAAAACCGATCTGGCGGCAGGCCATCACGTCGGAATGGTCGCCGAAGATGGACAGGGCATGCGTGGCGAGCGTGCGGGCGGAGACGTGCATGGCGAAGGACGTGAGTTCGCCCGCGATCTTGTACATGTTGGGGATCATCAGCAGCAGGCCCTGCGAGCAGGTGAAGGTGGTGCACAGGGCGCCCGCCTGCAGCGCGCCATGAACCGCCCCCGCCGCGCCGGCCTCCGACTGCATCTCGCACACCAACGGCACGGTGCCCCAGATGTTCTTCCTGTTCTGAGAAGACCACTCGTCACAGAACTCCCCCATGGGCGAAGAAGGAGTGATAGGATAGATGGCGACAACCTCGCTCACGCGGTGGGCCACAGATGCCACTGCTTCGTTGCCATCAACGGTGGTTGTGCGTGCCTGTGCCATCCAAGAACCTCCTTGCAGTCAAGCGCTTTGTGCTGTGCGGCAGGTGATCCAACGAACTGACCCTGTCTGGTAACCGAAGCGCCACGCCCCGGTCAGAGATCATCCCAAAACATCAGTCTCGGGAATGCCGACCCAAGCCCCCGCGCGCGTTGCAGCGGAGGCTGAGAACGCCCGCCTATTTTGCACGAAACTTCAAATCCGGCAAGGAATTCCGCAGGGAAATCCGATGTGCCAGGAACATGGCAGACGACCGAGGATTAGCCGGAAAACACTCCGGATGCTCACGCGACCGGGATCTCCAGGAAGAACGTGCTGCCTTGGCCAGGCTGGCTGACCACACCGGCCGTCCCGCCGTGGACCTCGGCAATCCGGCGCACGATCGAAAGCCCCAAGCCCGTGCCGCTGACCGGCCCTCTCTCCGGCCGGGGCGAGGCCCCTCCGCTGCCGGGTTTGTGCAAGATGCGCACGAACTCGTGGAAGAGCCGCGCCTGGTCTTCCGGAGCGATGCCGGGGCCGTTGTCCGCCACTTCCACGCGGATCACGCCGGCTGGCCTGCCAGCGAAGGCGCGCACGACAATCCTGCCGCCATCCGGCGTATACTTGATGGCATTGGTGATGTAGTTCGCGATGGCCTCCTGCAAGAGGCGTGCGACGCCGCGCACAGGCGGCAGACCTTCCGCGACGTCGGCAGACAGTGTGTGCCGCCGCCGGGCGGCCAAGTCCTGGTGCTCATCCACCAGCTTATGCACCAGCGCTCCCATGTCCGCGGGCGCCGCCAACTCGGCCATGCGGCCGCGTTCCAGATCGGCCAGGACTCCGAGGTCACGGACGAAATCCAGCATTTCGCGCAGCCGCGTCTGCGCCCGGTCCACCCAGTGCGCCTGCTGGATGGTGAGCGGCCCGCCCACACCGGAGGAGAGGTTCTCCAGCAGCATTGCCGTCGCGCCCACGGGCGCCTTCAGGTCGTGCAACGCGATGTGCAGGAAGGCGCGGCGCAGGTTTGAGAGCCGCTCCAGTTCGAGGTTGGCGGCGCGCAAGCGGCGTTCGCCCTGCCGCAGCAGCTCGGCGATGCCGGTCATCAGGAACACCGACAGGGACATCAGCAGGCCGTAGACCACCAGGACCGTCAGCAGATAGCGGATGTCAAGCTCGGCGCCCGTCGGCACGGCGCCCACCGGATGGTGCTTGGGGAACCAGCCCAGGCCCTCGCCAACGACCAGGCCCGCCAGGAGACAATAGCCGAACGCCGCGTGGGCATACGCGGCTCGCCGCGACAGGAGGATGGCCCCCAGGATGACGTGCAGCAGGTAGAACGCCAGGAAGGGCGATTCCGCGCCGCCGACGAGCCAGATGAGGTACGTCAGGACGAGGAAGTCGAGGGTGATCGTGCCGTGGCTTAACGCCGCCAGACACCGGTAACTCCGCGCGGCCTCCTCCGGCTGGCGCCGTCCCCGCAGCAGCCAGAAGACCACGACGTTATAGACGGCCAGGACGCCTGAGCAGGCCAGCAGGCGCGGTATGTCCAGCCCCCGGATTCCGACGACATGCGTTGCGAAGAAGCAGCCTGCGACGATGGCGCCGACGACGAGGAATCGGATCCACGCGGACAGGTAGAGCCTCTCGCCCAACAGCAGGTGATGCCACAGCAGGGCCAGCCCGCCATCCCGCGCACTGACGCCTGAGTCCTGCATGGGAGGCGCTCCCGCGCTCGCCACGTCCGGCGCCCGTTGGCCATCGGCCCCGGGCTGTGCACTCTTGGCTGACAGCTCACGGCTGTTCATTGTTCGGTTTTCGTCTTCGGCTTCTCTGCCTGCCTCGGGTCCGGCTCCACATGGATCACCACGCGGCCCAACTGCGGCAGCCGGAGTCTCAGTCTCTGTTCGAGCTGCTGGGTCAGCGAATGCGCGGCGGTGATGGGCGCGCTGGGGGCAATCCAGCAGTGGCAGGTCACAGCCAGCTCGCCATCCACGTTGCCGACCTCGACGTCGTGTGGCTGGCAGCGCAACTCGCACTCCCGGCTCGCTGCCTGCAGCGCGGTCATGACCCTTTCCTCGCTGATCGGAGCGCCTGTGGCGTGGGCGACCTCGGCACGTGCCGGCTCCAGATGCACAGTGATACGAGTCAGGCCGGGGTGCGCAGCATGGAGGTCCGTCTCCAGCGCATCGGCCTGAGCATGCGCTTCGCCGACAGTCAGCTTCCGATCCACCTCGAGATGCAGGTCCAGGTTCTGCTTGCCGTCCTTTTCGGAAACGCGGACACTATGGACCGCCAAGCCCTGCCGGCTGGCGGCCAGCCGCACCTGGGCTTCCAGATTCTCGTCTTGGCCTTTGACAGGCTCCGCATGGACGACGACCTGCGCACGCGACAGGACCTTTCGCACGCGCTCCTCCACCTGCGTCGTGATGTCATGGACCTTCTCGAACGCCAGGCTGCGGTCGAAGCTCACTGAAATCTCAACGAACACATCCGGCCCGCCGCGCCGCACCCGCGTTTCCAGGACCTGCAGCACGCCGGGCGCCATGGCGGCACGCGCAACCTCCTCGCGCAACCCCGGCTCCACGGCGTCCAGCAGATCGTCTATCGTGCGCTTGCCCAGTTGAATGCTCACCCAGACGACAATCCCGGCCACGCCCAGGGCCGCCACCGAATCCGCCTGGTCAAGCCACGGCTTCCCGACGCGGTCCGCCAGCCACACGCACACCAGGCCCACCAGGACCACCGCCGACGACCAGATATCGGTCGAGAAGTGGAGCGCATCGGCCTCCAGGGCCTGGCTGTTGTGCTTTTTCGCCACGCGCATCAGGGCGCGTGAACGCGAATAGTCAATGACGAGCGAGAGCGCAATGACCACGAAGCTCCAGGCGTTGGCCTCGACCTCGTGCTTCTGGAAGAACAGGCGCGTGATGGACTCCTTGATGATCCACGCGCAGGTGACCAGGAGGAGCACCGTCTCGAAGAAGGCGGACAAGTTCTCGATCTTGCCGTGGCCGTAGGTGTGTTCCTTGTCGGGTGGCCGGCCGGAGAAGCGCACCGCGAAGTACGTGACGATGGCCGCGATGAGGTCGAGGCCGGAGTGCGCCGCCTCGGAGAGGATACCGAGGCTGCCGGTCAGCACACCGATCGTCGTCTTGGCGCCGGTGAGGACCACGGCGGCGGCCACGGAGGTCAGCGCGACCCGCTTCTTCTCGCGGTCGGCTTGCGCCTGCGCCTCCCGCTTCTCCTCCGTCATGATAGTCCCACCCCTCCCCACCCCGACGGAAAGCCGGCTCAACACCGCCGCGTCGCGAACGCCCGTCCGGCACGCGGATTCCAACAGGATACCACCAAACGGCCTGGATTTCCTGGAAACTACGCGCGATTGCCGGGTGCTTCCGCAGGGTCAGGCTGGAAAGCCTGGCCTACGGCCAGTTCCACGCCTGCACAGCCACGGCCTTGCCGCGCGCCGTGGCGCACAGCGCGGCGCAGTCGGGGTGCGCCTGGCAGTAGGCCGCGACGTGAGCCTTCGACATAACGAAGAACGCCGTGGAGAGCGCATCGGCCAACGCCGCGGACGACGCCAACGCCCATGCGCCAAGTCTGCCCCTGGCCGGGCGGCCGGTGCGCGGGGCGATGATGTGGGGCTCGTCAACGGCACTGGAGGCGCTGAGCGACCGGTCGCGCAGCAGCACGTGGCGCAGTGCCTCGGAGGGCCGCCGCGGGTTGGCAACGGCGATCTTCCAGCCGCCGGCGCCAGTCGGCGCGCCCATCCCGTAGATGGAACTCTCCCCGCCGTGCACCAGCGCCGCGGCGATGCTCCATTCGCGGAGCAGTTCCACCATCCTGTCCACGGCATGGCCCTTGCCGACAGCGCCGAGATCAACGCTGACGGGTTCGCCGTTCAGCCGCACCTCACGAGCGCTCGGGTGCAGTTCGAGCCGCGCCATGCCCATCCGTGCTTTCGCGGCGGCACGGTCCTGGCGCTGCAGGAGCGCGGCGCGGCACCAATAGTCCTTGAGCGCGCCGAGGGTGACATCGAACGCGCCGCCGGTCTCCTGCCATACGCGCTGCGCCAGTGCCAGGCACTCGAACGCTGGCTCACCGAGGCGGATCGTTTCGCCCGGCTTGAGCGCGTTTACCCTGGCGACATCGCTGACGTGGACGAACCGGCTCAGCTCCCGCTCCAGCCGGTCCAGTTCATCGAAAGCCGCGAACGCGGCCTGCTCGGCATACTCAGGCTTTTGCTCGCCGGCAATGACGATCTCGAAGGTCGTGTGCATGGCGGCGTGAGCGAAACGCCGCCAGCCTTGAGTTGACTGTGCGCCTGCCGCGTTACTTGGCGGGAACTCCAAAGACCTCTACCTCGGTGTAATGGTTCTGGTCGTTCGAGGTGTTGCCCTTGCTGTAGCAGCGGATGTAACGGGCCTTCACGCCCTTGGCATCAATCAGCTTGCCGAGGTACTCGTCGAGGTACTCCAGGTCCGTGCCCACGCCCATGCCCGATGAGTTGTCGGCGTCGTTGTTGAAGACGGTGCGCACGTTGGTGATGAAGTCCTTGTCGTCGGCGACCTGGACCACGACGTCGCGGTAGACGCGGGCTTCCTTGTGGAAGTGCCAGAGCAGCACGGCGTAGATCGCGCAGACCTCGCCGAGGTCAATCTGCGCCCACTGCATGCCGGGGCCCAGTTCGATGTAGCTGCCCTCGACGGCTTCCTTGTCGCCGTCGGTGACCTGCTTGAGGCTGCCCACCGTCGGTTCGGGGTCGCTGCTCGTCACCGCCTTGTTGAGCGCCACGTTGGCGCAGCCCTTCGGCACCAGGAACGGCTCGTTGGGGGCGCGGGGCTTCGCCAGGTTCATGCCCTTCAGGTTCTTCGGCGTGCCCTCAAAGAGCGGCTTAGGCAACTGTATCTGCAGCGGCACCATGTCGTCGCTCGCCAGCGCCGACAGGCACGCCAACACCAACGCCAACCCGAGAGTCCTGATCATGTGCGTCGTCATTGCTTCGGTTCTCCGTTCTCACCGTCTGGCTGGCACGGGCGAGACGCCCCTGCTACAAGCCACAGCGGGTGATAGCGCGTGGCCCATTCCGCACTCACGGTCCCAACCGTCATCGCCCGGAGGCCGGCCGGTTTGGCCACGGCCACCAGGTACACATGCTTGATCGTCACCAGGATCAGCAGCAGGCCGCTGTAGCGGTGGCAGCGCAGGAGCAGCGACTGCCCGTCCGTCCCGAACCATTTCAGGAACGGCAGCGTCGCCGTCACCAGCACGGCCAGCCCCAGCACCAACATGACCCAGAACATAAGCTTCTGTCCGCCATCGAAGCGGCCCGCCGGCAGGCATTCCTTGCCGAGCAAGTAGCCGCCCGAACCGCGCAACCATCTCCCGTCGTGCGCCTCGAAACAGCACGCGTCCGCCCACAGGAACGCGGTGATAACCAGGCTCAAGGTGAAGAACGACCCGGCCGTGCAATGAGCGATGAGATACCACCCGTGGAGCGCGGGGCCTATGCCTATGGCGGCGAGCCAGCCCGTGCCGGCCAGCACCAGCAAGCTCACAATCGTGACGGCATGCACCAGCCGTTCCAGGAGACTCATCCGCGGGATGAACCTGGTCTCCTGAGCAGGTTTCGCACGGCGCGGGCCGAAGATGAGGTAGTGAAGGCAGAAGAGCACCACTGCCAGGGCCGGCAACGTGAAAGATACGAAGCGGAAGACGCCCATTCATGTACCTCGCTTTTTTCTACCGCCACTGCTTCGACACGCAACCCACGCCACGCAGGAAGTACCACAGCAGCACCGCGGCCACAATCCCCGACGCCGCGCAACAGAACATGACAAAGAGCGGCCGGAAGACAAATGACAATTCCCACACTTTGAGCTCGAACTCCTCCTCGCCCAGCAGCGAGGACATGACAACAGTAGGACGTTGATCCGCCATGAAAGATTCAACGGGGACCTGGCCGTGGAAGAAGGCGCTATCGGCGCTGTGGCAGTCGGTGCAGCCGCCCGAGCCGAGGGCCTGCTGCGCGGGCCGCACGTTGTGCGCCAACGGCCACGTGTACGGCTCCGCGCTCTTGGTGGCCGCTTCCTCCAGCGCCCCGCCGGCCCCCAACGCGAACGCCTTCCCGCCGGTAACGTACACGGGCGAGGGCGCGTTCGGGTCTTCGGTCAGCGCTTTCAGTATGGCGGCAACCTGCTCCCGCGTGAACGGCTTGGGGCCGTCCGCGGCGCCGGCCTCCAGGATCTCGCTCGCCGCCTTGGCTACCTGGTCCGGGCTGATTGGCTGCAAGCAACCGTCTTTATCGTGGCGCAGCCAGGCCGCCGGCCAGACCAGCCTGTGCGGAGCGACTCTGCCGTTGGCCTGCTTGAGGAAGACCGGGGCCAGGATGACCGGCAGCGCGTCATCCGTGCGGTGCTTGCCCTGGAACTCGAGCATGTGTGCGCGCGAGGTCTGCACGCGCATGGCCTGCGCACCCGGGATGGGGCCGGAATGGCACGCCGTGCAGGTCAACTTGTTGAAATGGAAGTTCGGCAGCCCGCGGTGCAATGGGCGCGGCGCGCCCAGACGGCCGGGCAGCACCCGCGCTTCCCTGGTGCGGACGGTCGCGCCCGCGCCGTAGTGGCAGCCCACGCACGTGAAAGCCGCGCCGCCCACTTCGCCATCGTAGCCGCGCACGATCCGGTGGTCGAGGCCGTTGCGGTGGCACTCCGTACACTTCATCCCGGCCGTAATGTGGACATCGTCGTCAGCCTGCCACATCGGCGGCGCGCCCGGCCCCACTTCCGCAGTGGTATGGCAGAAGTAGCACCGCTCCGGGCTGCTCTCCCTGCGCACGTCCATCAGGACTTTGCCGGAGGCGTCGAAACGGGTGGCATCGTATTGCACGGCGGGCGCGCCCTTGACGTCCGGGTCAGGCGCGTCGAAGCGGCTCCAGGTGGACGACATCCTGCGGCAGGTACCTTTCACCGTACCAACGCCGGTGGTCGCCGCTGCAGCCCACATCATGTTCTGGTCGGCAATCTGCTTGACCCACTCGGTCATATCCTGAGCGCGGTCCATGCTGTGGCAACCAAGGCAGTTGACCTCCAGCGGCCCCGTCACCTTCCAGCGCGAAGGCGGCGCGTTGTCGGTATCGGCGAACTTCTCCCCCACCCCGCCGCCCGGCAGGTGCCGCCCGAAACGCTGGACGAACAGCCACGGCGTCAACCCGACGGCCTCGGGCCTGTAGGCGCCAGGCCAGTAGCGCGCCGAGAGCGGCAACTGCACACCGACTTTGCGGCTGGTCCAGAACCACGGCTCGCCCGGCCGGCCCGACGGGGCGCCGGCGTCCCAGGCGTTGAAATGCCAGCCGGAGCTGACGCGCGCATACTCGTGACAATGGCCGCAGGTGCTGCGGGTCGAAAACGGCAGCACCAGCTCGCCCGTGGTCTTGACGCGCTTGGGGTCGGGCTCCTGAGCGTCGTACAGGAGCATGTGATGCACGTACGGGGAACGGCTGACGGCCGTCCCGGCGTGCTTGGCGGCAAGCGGGGAGCCGGCTTCGGCGTCGGCTTTCTCCTTTTTCTCCGCAGCCTCGCCAGCCGCTGCGACGCCAATCAAGCCAAGGCCAAACAACGCGGCCGCGAGGAGCGGACCGCGATTTCGGATTTCGGATTTCGGATTTCGGATTTCCAGTTTCATCGGGGGGTTCTCGAGCAAAAGCGGCTCCTGTCAGTGGGGTGATCAGACGGTGAACTCTTCCGGCTTGAACTCCACACGCCTGCCCGCAGCGACGGCGTCGTTGATCTTCAGCACCGTGACGGTGTTGGCGTACGCCACTTCCGGCGGGCAGTTGAGCGGCGTGCCAGTGCGGATCGCGCTGAAGAAGTTGTAGAGGTGCGGCAGGTGGAACGACTGCTCGAGCTCCACGCGCAGCAGCCACGGCACGGGCGGCTTGGACTTGTAGGCAGCCAGCAGCGCCTCGTTGGGATCGTTGCCCTTCGCCTCGTCGGCCTTCGGTTCCGCCTCCTCCTTGGCGCGCGCCAGGTACTTCTTCTGCACCCATTTCTCCCACGGGTGCGGATCGCCGCTCTTCTCCGGCACCAGGTGCCCTTCGGAGAAGATCTTGCACTTGCCCGGATCCTCGGAGATCGTCATGGTGCCGTCAATGCCCATGAGCGACTCGAAGTACCCTTTCGCGCTGGTGGTCGTCAGCGTCTGGTAGAACACCCGCGTTACGCCATCCGGCGTCTCGTACTCCAGGATCGCCAGCACGTTGTCGTACCACTCGTGGTTCTTATAATAGTCCACGCCGCCGCTGGCAATGACAGCCTTGGGGGGGACGCCCAGGAACCAGCCGAAGACGCCGACCTGATGCGCGCCCAGGTCCGTGATCGGCCCGCCGCCGTATTTCTTGTAGTGCCGCCAGTTGCGGAACTCCTGCATGTTCGCGTAGCCGTACTTCTTCAGGGTCTCGGGAGGAATCTCGAGGTCCTTGCCGTAACCGAGGTCCGGCCGCGCCGCGCGGTTCCACTGGCCGTAGCCGTGCGTGATGCGGCCGAGCAGTCTGGCCTCCCCGAGCAGCTTGGTGACGGCGTGCTGGTAGCGGGGATTACTGTAACGCTGGTGGCCAATCTGGAGGAGTCTCTTCGTCTCGCGCGCCGTGAGCACCATCTGTCTGGCGCCCTCCAGCGTGTTCGACATGACTTTTTCGCAGTACACGTTCTTGCCGGCTTTCAAGCAGGCGCAGGCGTGCTCGGCGTGCATGAAGTCGGGGGTGGCGACGATGACGGCCTCAACGTCCTTCTCCTGGGCCAACAGGTCCTGGTAATCGGCGTAGCCCTTGGCGTCAGGGTGGCCGTTTTTCTTGAGCATCTTGACCGTGCGGTCGCGGTTGTAGTCCCAGATATCGCAGATGGCCTTGAAGCGCACGGGCATTCTGAACTTCATGAGCGCGTCAATGAGGCAGTCGCGCCCCTGGAGGCCGACGCCGATGCAGGCCAGGTTGATCGGCTCACCCTTGATGTCATATGCCGGGGCGGCCGGCGCTTCCGCCTTGGGAGCCGCTTTGGGCTGCGGCCCAGCCGCCGGCTTGGGGGACGAAGGCAGTTCCTTGGGCTTTAGGCGCTGCGGCTGCCCGCAACCTTCGACCAACGCCAGCCCTGCGCCGGCCAACGCCACGGACTGCACGAACCTGCGCCTGTCCAGCGCCGCGGCGGGCTTCTTTGCCTTCTTGCCGGTCATGAACCTCGTGCTTCCCCTCTCGCCACGTCACTTCGGCTTCTTCGACGCCAGCTTCTTCTCGGCCTCGGCGAGCGCCTTCTTGGCCTCGTTCTTCAGGCCCGTGTTCTTGGACGTGGCGATGATCTTGTCCATCGCCGCCTTCACGGATTCCGGCGCCCGCTGGTGGATGTCCTTGGCGATCTTCACCGCGGCCTGCTGCGCCTCGTTCTTGAGGGCGTCGTCATCGAGGTACTTGGCGACCATATCCAGGGACTCGCCGGACTTCACTTCGCCCAGGCCGCCCAGCACCATCTTCTTCTCGTCGTTCCGTTTGCAGGCCTCCATGGCCGAGGCGAGCAGTTTCACCGTGTCGCCGCCCGCGCCGGGCAGAGTAACGACGCGGACGAAGCCGCGCAGCGCGATGACCTGGTGGGCTTCCGTCTCCTGCCCCTTGGCAATAGCCAGCAGGTCGTCCGCGACGGCGGCATCGGGCCATTCGGCAATCGCGCGCACGGTCGCGTCGTGGACCTTGTCGTCCTTCTCCTTCAGAGCCGCGCGCAGCGCCTCCAGCGGCTTCTTCCCGCCAACCCGGCCCAGCACACCCAGCAGCGCCAGCCGCGGCGGCCCTTGCGCGCCGCCAAAGCCCGCCAGGATCGGCTCCGCGCGCTTCTCGACGTCCTGGTCGCGCTTGCAGGCGGCGATGACCGTCCTGCCGGCTTCCTCGCGGTCCGCGTCCTGCGCTTTGACCAGCAGGGCCACAAGCTGCGGCAGGGTCTTGGCATCAGCGACGACGCCAAGCGCTTTCCAGGCCTCCTGGCGCACGGCGCCGTCTGCGTCTTCAGCGGCTTTCAGCAAGGCGGGCACAGCGCTTTCCGCGCGGCGTGCGCCCAGGCTGCGGGCCAGTTCCGCCTTGCCCTTGGCGTCCGCAGTGCCCAGCGCCGTAATCAGGGAGCCATCAATGTCAGCGCCGCCCGCCAGGCGGTCGAGGCTGTTGCGCGCGGCTTCCTGCGGTTTGCCGGTCTCGGACGCGATCTTGACCAGCAGCGGGATCACGGAAGCGTCGCCGAGCACCGCCAGGCCCTTCACGGCCTCCGTCTTGACGCTCTCGTCGGCATCGGCCGCGCACGCGACGAACGTCGGCAGCGTGCTCTTATCGGCGCGGCTCATCAGCGCGCGCAGCAGCGTCACTTTCAGGTCCGGATTGGCGGTCTTGACCTTCTCGGCGATGGCTTTTGTCGCCTCCGGCGATGTCATCACGTTCAGGGCTTCGATGCCGGCGCCGCGAACCTTGGGATCCGGATCATTCATGACCTCGAGGATCGTGTTCACCTCAGCGGCGCCGCCGGCGCGGCCCAGCGCGACGATGGCGGCGCACTTCACGTGTCCCTGGGAAGCGAGCATCTTCTTGGCAATGGCCAGCGCCGCGTCCTTCTCGCCCTTCTCGGCCAGCTTGTCGGCCAGCAGGAGGTAAGAGTCCGTCGCAGCCCGCTTGGCGGCGTCGGAACCCTTGTTCATGCCGGCGGCAATCGCATCCGCGGCCGACTTGTCGCCGATGAGCGCCAGTGCGCACACGGCGGCGGAGCGGACTTTGTCGTCGTCAGCGGCGGCGTCCTTGAGGAGCGTGGAGAGGCTCGCCGGGTCCTTTCGGAAGCCCAGGGCGTTGATGACCGCCTCGCGCCACTGCGCGTCCGCGCCGTCCAGCGCACTCAGGAGCACCTTGGTGGCCTCGGGAGCGGGGTTGTTCTGCAGGCAGCGGCGGGCGGTCTCGCGGATCAGCGGCTCCTTATCCTTGAGACAGGCGGCGACGGCGTCCACGACTTCGGCGCGCCCCATAGCCTCAAGCTGCCGGAGAATCCAGACCTTGGCGGTCGTGGTGGCGTCGCCGCTCAGCTTGGACGCCATGGCCTTGGCCAGCGCGACGCGTTCGGCTTCCGCGCCGGGCCGGCTGGCGTTATAGGCCATCTTCTGGAGTTCCTGCTGCGGCTTGCTCTGCTTGCCAACTTCAGGGCTGCCCATGTCCGGCAGCATGGCGTCAATCGCCTTGCTCAAGTCAGCCTCCGAGGCCGCCTCGCCGGCCACAGCCGGCAAGCGCACGAGCACCGCGAACGCCAGCACGAACAACGCAGCTTGCACATTCTTCATGGCTCAAACCCTCATCATCCCCCGGGCTATTGGCTTTTGGCTATTAGCTATCGGCGGACAGCCCGCCGCGCAACTGCCAATAGCCAATAGCCAATAACTAATAGCTACTGACCAACAGCTACTTCTTCTCCTCAGCCTTCAGCGGCACGGGTGTGGCGTCAGCCTTCAGGTCGCCGAATGCGAACTGGATCCCATCCAGGAAGTGCTGCAGGATGACCTTGTTCCACCAGGTGGAATCGTTGTGCCCGTAGGAGCAGTAGAAGATGCGGCCCTCGCCCTGCTTCCTGACCCAACTGATGGCGTAGTCGCCGTCGGCCCGGCCGCATTGCTTGATGTCAATCTTCGAGGCTTCCACGTCAATGCTGAGCAGCACACGCTGGTTGTCGCGCGAATACGTCTGGTTGTCCTTGCCGTCCTTGCCCTTGCCCTTGGGGCCAAACACGTACATTTCGTCAGCGTAGGGGAACGGCTTGCCTTCAAACGCGGCCATGGTGGGGTGCTTGGGATCGTCAACTTTGGCGACGTGCTTGTTGTACGGATGGCCGCTGAAGTAGCCGCCCATCATTTCGCCGTATTCGCGCCAGCCGTAGTAGCAGTCCGTGCAGGCGTGGGCGCCGGCGATGCCCTTGCCGCCGTTGACGAAGTCGAGCAGGGCCTTCTTGTACTTCTCCTCCAAGGGCTTGGGCGGCGGAAGGTCGGCCAGCTTCTTCTTCAGTTCCTCGGTCTTCTTCTTCATGGCCTCCGCTTCTTCGGCTGCGGGGGGCTTCTTTTTGTCGTTCAGCCTCCCATTGAGTCCGCCTATCTCCCTTTGCAGCGCCGCGTGCTCACTGGGCTGGAGCATGTCGCCGGTGTTCTGGTCGAGGAAGACGGCATCGTATTGCTTGAGGTTCTCCGGCTCGAACGCGGCGGGGTTGTCGGTGATCGTCGCTTCGTAGGCGCCCGTCTTCTTGCCCATGATCTCAACGGTCTTGGCGGCGAGGGGGATTGAGCCGTGGTAGAAGCCCAAGGCCTGGCAGAACACCAGGAGCTTGCGCGGCTTGGCGGGCTGCGCCGTGGGCTTCTCCGGCGCGGCGGCGGTCACCTTGTCCAATTGGTCCTTCTTCAGTCCGGCGACCCGCTTCTCAATGTCGCTCTCCGCCCGCGCCACCGCGCATAGGAACCCGGCCAAAGCCACAATCGTCAACACGCGTCTCATCTGCTCAACCCTTTCATGCTCAACGGGACGTGCGAGGCACAGGCCGGAAGCCCGGCAAAGCCCAACGCCGTCTACCCCTACCGTTTACACCGGAGCCGGCAGCATACACTGACGAATTGCGGTTGGCAACAGAGTCTCGGGGAGACCCGCAAGGACGGGGGACTGGCAGCGTTGAAAAGTCAAGGCGCTTGAGCGCGCCAGATGGCCTTGCGGACCGCGTCAGGAAGGTCTTCAGCGAACTTCACGTCGAGGACGGGCTTGCCGTCTTTGGTGGTCAGTTCGAGCTTGCCGAGCGTGGCCTTCGGCGTCCACTTGCCGAACTCTTGTGAAAAAGCGCCGACTTCGACGCTGACGTTGCAGTCGTCCGTCTTCTTCACGAAGATGTCGCCGTCGCGATAGGCGAAGGGCACTTGAGCCTCCTCAATGCCGTCGGGCTGCAGAATGCACAGCGCCACGTGGGAACGGTGGATGCCGGAGCCGAACGAAAAGCTGTAGATCAGCTCGGGCTTGCTGTCTTTGTCGAGGTCTGCGACGCACATGGACATCACGCCGGAGCCGCCGAACGATTGGCCCAACGGGTACACTTTGCCGCGGCGAATGAGATAGCTGGCGCACTGCGCGACGCCGTCGGTGACTTGGAAGACCTGGCAGTTCAGCCTCTTGAAGACCTCATCGGGCGTGATCTCCTTCAGCGGGAACTGCGCGGCCGGGTTCATCGCGGGCTTCTGCGCGAAGATATGGGCGCGAACCGCCTTCTCGGCGTCCGCCACAGACAGGCGCGCGACTTCTCCCGCCGCGGCAGGTTTCTGGCTCACTTCGGCCGACGCAGCACACAGCGACACGGCCAACGCGGCAAGCACGGCGAACATTCTCGCGCACATACCTCGCACCTCCGCAAGCAAATGGTCTCACGCCGCCTGACATAGTAACGCGCGACGAGGGGCTGCGTGTAAAGAGCGTGTAACACCGGTCCGGCCCGATGCCGCACTCGCTGGCGGCCAGATGCGCCACGGGGCCCGGAATCACGCAGCAGGTCTTAACGCGGGTTCGACTTGAGGGATAGCGGAAGGCGGCCTCCACTGATGCGCGCTCAGTTCCGAAACCTGCTCTCGTTCTGCCTGCTGGCAGTGATGGCGGGCGCGTTTGCGCCGGCCCTCAGGGGCTTTGCCCAGGAAGGCAGATTCACGGACATCACGAAGGAAAGCGGGATCGAAGCGTTCATCGCCGACAAGTACGCCCGGGAACCGAACTGGTGGCTCAGCGGCCTGTACCTGGTTGACCTGGATAACGACGGCAAGCTCGACCTGTTCTTCGGCGCACACGGCGGCGGCGCCGCCATCGCCACGATCAACGACGGCAAAGGGCATTTCTCGCTGGCCGAGGGAAACTGGCCCCCTACCGAGATCCACATGGCTTACGATGTGAATGAGGACGGCAGACTCGACCTGCAGATGAACGAGGGCGACGGCGGCGGCCTGTGGTGGCTCAGCGACTCTGCCGCCGGGAAACTCAGTTTCGCCAGAACCCGCGCCGGGGTCGGGACGGGCCGCGCGGGTGCACTGATAGACCTCAACCGCGACGGGAAGAACGACTGGCTGCACGAAAGCAGACCCGGTATCGCCTGGGAGTTCGGGGATGGCAAGGGGGGCTTCACCAAAGGCGGCAGCCTCGCGATCCCATCCGGCAAGTTCGAGACCAACTTCTTCCCCGTGGACATCAACGGCGACGGTTTCATTGACCTGGTTACCCATTGGGGGCGGTATGAGTTCACCGAGGGCAAGGCGCGCGTCTTCGTCGGCGACAATGCGCTGAGCTTCAAGGACGTCACAGCGGAGTGCGGCATCCGCGAGGAGGGCTTCGCCATCAAAGGCGTCGGCGACGTCAACCAGGACGGTTACCCGGACCTGCTGGTGCTTGAGAAGAACAAGCCGGCGATCTACCTCAACGACGGCCAGGGCCATTTCACCAAGCGGGAAGGCGCGCTCAAGGGGATGGAGGCTGGCAGCAAGCCGCACTACGCCTCCTGGGGCCTTGCAGTGGTCACGGATGCCGATAACGACGGCGTGCCAGACATTATCTGGAACGGCAAACACCATCTGTGGGTCCTGCGCGGCGAAGGCGATGGCACGTTTACCTACATGAACAAGGCTTGGGGCATCGAGGACACTGCGGCGGCCTCCGTGGACGACGGCATCTGCTTTGGGGACATTGACGGGGACGGCAGATTGGAAATCGTCGGCTATACCGGGAACATCGAGAAGCAGCGGCGCGTCAAAGTCTATCACAACGATCTGGCGGCGCGGGACTGGCTCAACGTCCGGCCCATCGGCGCGGCGGGCAACCGCGGCGCCGCCGGCGCGAAGATTCGTGTCACCAGCGGCGGCAAGCTGCTGTGGTACGAACAGGCCGCCATAGGCAACAGCCAATCGGCCCACACGTACTATTCCTACAACGTCACTGAGCGGCACTTCGGCCTGGGAGACAAAGCGACCGCCGACGTGAGCGTGGAGTTCTACCCGTCCGGCAAGAAGGTCGAGGTGAAGGGCGTTAAGGCCAATACCACCGTCGAAGTTCGGGAGGACGGGCAAGCTGGCGGCGGGCCGGCAGGCCGGTAACGTCGAGTGCAGCCAAGGGCAGTCCGCAATCAGACGCGCCACGGGGCGCGCTTGGGGCGAGCCAGGAACAGGTCCGCGCCGGCGTCATCAAGGAAGCGTTCGGCCACGGGATCCCATTTGAGCTTCCGGCCAAGCGGCATGGCGATGTTGCCGAGATGCGAGGGCGTGATGGAGCGGTGCGCAACGTCAACGGCGCGGCTGTGCGCCGCCGCGTGCGGACGCATTCGATGAAGTTGCCGTGCTGGTCGTTGCTTTCGTAGCGATGTAGTTCGCCCGGGCCGGCGGGCGATTTGGCCAGCGCCGACGGATTGGTGCCGCCTTCGAGGTCCACCCAGCCGTCGGCGCCTTCAAAGCCCACGCCGCCTGCGCCGCTCCTGACAATCATCTTCACGCCGTTGGCATAGGCGCACTCGAAGGTAAAGGAAGTCGCCGTGTTCCAGAGTTCGCCGACATCGGGGAACGTACCCTTGACTTCAACCCTCTACAGACCATCGCCCAATACTGCATCCTTCACTGTGTACAGGCCGCCCTGCCAGCCGTAGAACTTGAAGCGCTGCGGTTCGTCCAGAAGACGTTTCTGAGCGGGATCAGCGATAGTGACTGGGCCGAGTGCCGCGCCGTCCACCCATCCCGCAATCGTGTCCCCGTCGCGCCGCAGTCTCACTTTGAACGCTCTGCCCGGCGCGTACTTCGGTTCCTGGTACGGCGTCAGGCCCGCAGGC
>Ga0315282_10002140_pt1 | contig 36800 bp, 31 predicted proteins | sample YL17G07_20_MG_FD_203693 | JGI IMG/M metagenome (GOLD analysis project Ga0315282, IMG submission 203693) | Sediment microbial communities from Yellowstone Lake, YNP, Wyoming, USA - YL17G07_20 | ecosystem: Environmental > Aquatic > Freshwater > Lake > Sediment | place: USA: Wyoming | collected...
TTTCCTGCTCACTACCGCTGAAACCAAGTTTATCAAGTTCGTCACTGCGGAAGAAGAAAGATTCGTAGTCCGTGCTTTTGCTGAGTGAGACCTCGCAGTCGGCGTAGCAAGAAGTGGTTAGTGATAAGATATTAGATATTAATGTAATAGCGAGGAGAAAAATTAGGGGATATAACCTACGTTTAAGATTGCTCATATTTATTTCCTTATATTATTTGGAATCCGCCAGAGCTACTGCTTCCCGTAGGAATATTAAAACTGCCCGGACTTTTTCCCCTTACTTTTTAAGATTAGGCTACTAAAAATAGGTTGCAAGTCAAGAGAATATAGTAAATTAATGAACCGCCCCGATGAATATCGGGGTCTTTTCACCCAGAGCGAAGCCTCCCGTTAGGGATAGGGTTACCTCCTTTTGGGGTTATAAAATCATCCCTTTCCCTTAGATTATAAGGACTTCAGGCAATTTCGTCCATACTTTTCCGGGTTTAATATGGCGGATACGGGTTATTATTGTAATTGACTTATTTTCTGATAACGCTCGGCCAGTTCCTTACCGCCCGCGGCGCCGGATTTCGCCAAGGCATTCTGCACTACCTGCATCCGCTCGGTAACCGGCGGATGGGTCGCCTGAAGTGTTTTTAATAATCCGGCCTGTTGTGTCTCCAGAGACTGAAGCCGGGTGAGGAACCGCAGATAAGCGGCGGGGTCGTAGCCGACTGCCGCAATATATTTAACTGCGTGGGTGTCGGCATCAGCCTCATTCTCACGTGATAAACCGCGTTGATAGAGGGTCGTCAAACCGGTTTCAGATGAAGAGGCCAGGAAGCGGTTGATTCCGGCATTATCATTTTTCTGGTATACCGCGGTGAGGTCATTGACAAACTGGGCGCCGTGGGCGGTCTTGATGGCTTTAGCCAGATGCGCCTCATCAACATGGGCAATCTCGTGCCCCAGCACCCCCGCTAATTCCGCTTCATTCTCCACGAGTTTTAATGTCCCTTTTGTAATTAAAATATAACCACCCGGCAGGGCAAAGGCATTTATCTCATCCGAGTTAAGTATTCCGAACTGGTAGAAACTATCCGGCAGGTCGGTGCGTTTCGCCTGACGGGCCACGGTCCGGCCAACCAGATTCACATAAATGGTCAGGGGTTCGTCCTGGTAGAGGCCGCCCGAACTTTGAATAATCCGGGCCGACATTGCCCGGCCAATTTCTATTTCTTCATCCACGCCCATCGGTAAGAAGGCCGAGGCCGCCGACTGAACTACCTTCAATTCCTTGTCAAGCCCTTTTGCCTTGGCTAACTTTTCCAGCGCCCCGCAACCCGGCAGGATTAAACAACCGAGAAAAACGGCTAACGCAATAATCCGCTCTTTAATCGGTAATTGGGAATTGGGAATTGGGATTTGGAATTTCATTTAAGTCCTCCTTCTTTAAGGAAGTTCTCAATCTCCTGGTCGGTAATCCGTGCGCGGATTTGTTCCAGGTAACCCACGGCGGGGAAATCACCGGTGAGCCCCTGATAATTCTGGGCATTGAAATCACGCAGGCCGGAGGCGGCTGCGGTGGCCGTGGTTGCTGAACCACTCCCGCCCCTTAACAAATGCCCGACGGTCTGGCTGGCGGATTCCTTGGGCTTGGGTTTAGTGGCGCTTATCTTCCCTTTATAAATCCAGCCTTCTTTACCGCTTTTAACCACCTTGACTTTATACCAATCATCCTTGGTCTCAAGCACCTCTAAGGCATCGCCGTAACGGACGCTTTCTACCTTTTTATAAGTTACTTCATCAGGCCCTTCCCGGACCGCGGCCTTGTCTTCCTTTACATAAATAGTTTCGCCCGCCTGCCCCTCTACGGGATCCTGTAAGGATAACACGCCCACTAAGATACCAAAACCCAGAACGACCATCCCAAGGGACCACGACCACTTGGGGATTCGGCTCCCGCCCCTCGGTAAACTCGGGGGTGAGCCTGCCGAACCCCTCACCCCTGAGCCTGCCGAAGGGAAAGTCTTTCGCTTCATAATAAGCACCTCGCTTTAATATTTTGAGATATTATACCTATTTAATAAAAATAGTCAATACATTTTCTTGACAGCACAGGAAATTATATTATTGATACTCACATAAATAATGTCCCCTTATGGAGACCTAAAGGTCTCCGCTACACCAGATTTTCAATGTAGCGTCCCGATGTCCATCGGGGCATCTCATTAGGACATTAGCAATATGAGGCTCAATAGTAAGCGGATTTAGCGGACCTGCCCCGATGTAACATCGGGACGTGAAGATAGGTGCGGGAATTAAGTCGCCTCTCCGGCGACCCGCCGATGAGGCGGGTATGGTGTCCCCGGAATTACATCCCTGTTCTTTTCACTTATTAATAATATTTATTTTGGTTTGCGGTATTTCGTCTATTGGAATGCAAGGGTCATTATCCGGACCAACTAATTTAGGCCATTGAGCCAGAATAAGTGTCCAGCAGGCTGGCCCGTTTCTCTCATGATTCTCTTCGGTACAAAATTGCGGGTCCTTCTTCCAATCGCCATCTTTTCGTGGACCACGCATTATACATATCCGACAACAGTTTGGCACCTTCTCGTCGGGAAGACCGAACGCCGCATGTCCAAATTCGTGAAGGAAAGTGTAGGGGTCTGTTTCACCCGGAATACGGAAGGAGGCGACGACACCCTTGCCGCCCAACCCGGATTGTGCACAACTATAGTCGGCGGTGTGGGCATGTCCTTTCGGCACGACAATATTCCCTTGAGAGGTCTTATCGGTAATCGTCACCTCGGCGATATAGAACTGACCCCGGGTCCCTTTCCAAAGCCAGGCGGAGGCTACTTTCATCCTTTCGCCAAATTCATTCAAAAATTTCTCATCAACATCATCCTCAATGCCGGCTTTAAGTGTAAAGGTATATCCTCCCTGTTTCATCAGTTCTTCAAACTTATCTCTGCGGACCCATTTCCCCTCAAACGGCACCATTCCTTTTTCAATCATCACCTCTTTCTCAAGTCGCCAGTTGGCTTTGCCCTCCTTCGTGCCGTCTTTAATATATCCTAATAACTTTCGCGCCTCACTGTGGTCCGGGTCAAGTTCAATTGTTTTTTCCCATTCCTGTTTGGCCTCATTTTTCAGACCGTGTTGTTGGCACCATTTCCCCAGTTTACAATGCTCAGCCGCGGTATCTTTTATCTTTGCCTTTTGCTCCTCGTAGACTTCCCACGGTGGTTTCCCTTTATTTATTTGAACAATGTCTCTTTTAAGAATAACCATGGTCGTGCCGGGATATGTCTCTAAAGTAACTTTTTCTTTGTCCTCTTCTAAGATTTTACCTTCTACTGTTTTTTGCTGGTTAGTCTTCGGGTCTTTCGTCTTCAAAATAATAACATCCCCGAAGCAGATTCCTGCGATTACCTGGACCGTAAGGAATAAGGATATGATTAGAAAAACTTTTTTACTCATATATCATTGGGAATCCGTCATATTCTACCAACCCGTCCCGACCCACCGGGTCCCAGTGGGACTCACCGAGTCCCAGTGGGAACCGATTCCGCTTCCGCCAAAATCCCGTCGGAACGGGGCAGGTCGGGAAGGCGAATCTACTTCAGGCACTGACTTATTTCTCCCTTATGCCTCCCCCGATGGACATCGGGGTGAGAGGGACGGGATCCTCCGAAGGAGTCCTTCGGACCGTTAGGGATAACAATAATTTACTCTAAAAAGAGTGTGTGTCAAGTAAAAAATCTGATTTTTAGCAGGAATCCGTCATATCAAACCACAGAATTGCACGGAAGTCCCTTCCGAGTAGATAGAATGTAGTAGGCCTGCCTGTGCGTAGCACGCAGACAGGTAGAATATAGGGAATTCCCTACCTACTATCTGCTATCTACTACCTACTTATTAGGGGTTAGATAAACCAGCCGATGACGGTTAGATTTATTGCACCATATCCATTGCCGACCTCGTAGTCAAACAGCCGGTCGGGGTCGCAAGGCAGAATATAATGCCCCCCGGCCCAGGAGCCGCCCGTTTCTACAGGCAGGATAAAGGTGTTCTGCCGGTAGATTTGGTTTCTGTAGATTTTAGCCGGCGGTATAAATATGGACAGCATTGTTTCCGCATTAAAGACGACGGCTCTGGCGCCGGCCGGGACAATGGCTGAGAAGTCTAATCCGTCCTCGTGCAAACCACCATCACAGATAAAATCTGCTATTGTTTTATCCGGGTCGGTCGCGGCTCTCGGGACAAAGACATTCACCCCATCAGCCAATTTCGGGTCAGTAACCGCCCCGTCCGCAATCTTGGGCTCGGTCACAGAGCCATCAATAATCTCCAGAGACCCGACCGAATTATCAGCCATCTTTGACTTGGTTATGGCATTAGTCGCAATCTTGGAGGCAATCACTGCACCGTCTTTTATCTTGATGCTGGAGACTGCTTGGTCCTGCAACTTATCGCTTGTTATGGCCTGGTTATCAATCTTCTGCGTCACCACCGCATTATCCTGAATCTTGGCAGTGGAGACCGCATTATCCTCCAGAGGCACGATAGAGACATCGCCACCCAACTTACGCAGTGTTACTGCGCCGTCCGCAATATCATCGGTCTGGACCTGACCCGCACCGATGTCAGCGCCGGTAATAGTCTCGTCCTTAATCTTTTCCGATGTCACCGCATCCTTGGCAATCTTTTCCTCGGTTACTGCGCCCTCAACGATTGCTGGGGTGGTAACCTGCCCGTCAAAATATCGTCTTCGGTATGTCATGGTATTATCCTCCTTTTCATTTTGTCATTCCTGCGAAAGCAGGAATCTATATGTTTACTCTTGACTGGATTCCCGCTTACGCGGGAATGACAGTCTATGGTAAAGGGAGTCCGGGGTGCTATAGTCACCCCTTCATCCCTGACCCGATTTACACCAGTACTATCCGGGCATGGAGTTTGATTTCCGGGTCGGAATACTCATACTCCAGGAGCGAATCGGTCGCCCCGCCACCCACTACGAACGGTTTCACCCCGGCCTTAGCAAAGGAATTAGCCAGTTCCACCAATCGGTCGTTCTGAGCCGCGATTTCGCCTGCCTCCATATCCGCCTTGAGGATATACATCCCGGTAGATACGAGCAAGTTGGTTATCGCAGAACGGAACTGTTTCCTTAGCCCTGACTTGATGAAGTCGTAAGGACCTCCGCCAATCAACTCCACGTGTTCGGTGAACCTGTTGGCCTTGGGGTCGCCGGTCATCCAGTAAACCAACTGAGGCACAACCATACCGCGAATCTTATCGCCGGTAAAGCGCAGAGTGCCATTGCTTACAGCGATCGCCCATCTGTCCTTGGCGTTGGTAACCTGCTCCTTAAACCACTTAGCAAAGACACCGTCCACTGTGGCAAAAGCACGTCCGTACTTTTCCACAAATTTGGTGAACGACTCGGCTAATTTCTTGTAATGGAACCTGATGATATTTGCCCCGCTCTTGCCTGATTCAGACACGAATGTCGGGTCAACCATCTTTCTCCATTTCTGGTTGGATACCTCAGCCAACTTGGACTGGAACTTACCCTCATCGGATAGGACCTCTAACAGCCGGTCGTGTATGCGCTCGGCATTGTTGAGCATTCCCTCAACCCATTTGTCAGGCATATCACCCGCAACTTCAAGAGAAACCGGAACGGTTATCTTGACATCCAGTTTTACTTCGTCTGCCATATTTATTCACCCCCTCTTGCCCTCGATGTTACATCGGGGGACTTTTGGTCAACGGCTTGGTTTCTCCTGTGCGCGCTACATTCAAAACCATACCGATCTGGCCCTTACTTTTTGCGTTTCTTCTCTAATGAATCTAAAACGATTTCCACTATCGCCTGGATTATCGCCCGGATAATACTTCTCCAGAAACCTGACATCATCTTAAACATATTACTCACCTCCTCTTACTCGCTGTTAGACCTTTGGTCGTTACAGCGAGTTAGACCCCGATGAGTCCCGCCCTGCGGGACGACATCGGGGTATACATTGTCCAAAAACTCATAAACTGTTTGAATAGGCACTACCCCTGCCATTGTGGTAATTAACTGGCCGTGATAGGTCCTGACCCAGACGGCAATCCCGATGACCTGATAAGTTTTGGCGTTCCCGCCGTTCGGCGGGACTCCGTTGCACTCCGCATAAACCGGACCACCCGAATTACCCGGCACAATCGGGGCGGACACTTCCCAACAACCCCCTAAATCCCCCTTTGTTAAGGGGGAATTAAAGGGGGTTGTAATTGCCGTAATATGACCAAAAGAAGGACGAGGGTCTAACCCTAACGAACAACCAACAACCCACACAGGCGTAAATATGTATGGCGTATAATCCCGTGGGGCGAGGCGGGCAAACCTTACCTTGATGTCATTGCGAGCGTCAGCGAAGCAATCTCTATTAATTCGCAATAACGCCAAATCCTTGGCAGTGTCCGTAATCACCACAAAGGCACAGAAAGACAACACACCCCTACCCCTCTCAAGAGGGGATTCATCCATACAAGTCCCCTCTAATAAGAGGGGATTTAGGGGTGTGTAAAATGTAACCGTTACCGTGCTTTCGTTCCCGACCACATGTGCCGCGGTTAGAATGTAGGTTTCAGTGTTACATTGTTTTAATGTTTCATTGTAACGCTGTAACTTTGTAACATTGTAACTTGGTATAACCACTCCCGAGCCGACCCCATCCGGTGTCTCAATCCGCACCACCGGATAGAGCATCTCCTCATACAACCTATGATAAGGATTCGGATTGGGTTCGGCTACCCTGATGGTCATCACCGCCGGGGCAGACGTCTCCCCTAATTCAGCGGGCATCACGCCCACGACCAGACTCAAACCGATAAGACTAATCATTATCAGCCGTTTCATTGTCCTCACCCCCTTCGGACCAGTGCGCGAGATACTCTATCCACTGGTCATAAAAGTCCTGCTGGCGGATAAGTTCCTCTAACTCTTCCTCGTGGGAGAGTGCCGAGTCCATTTCCTCACGGGTAACCGCGTCGCGTCCCAGACTCCGCCGGTCATCATAAGACAGAAGTCCTTCACGACCTCTCCTTAAAGCGGGCAGGTCCCACATCGGCCGTTCCGGGAACCGCTCGTGATAGTGCCGACGGCAAAGACCTAACCGCTGACAGGCAAACGATGTGATACTCCGGCCGGTGGGTATCATCCTTTGACATTCCTTTTCTTTACACTTTCTCATATCGCTACCCTCCTTTCAGCCCCTTAAACCCTTAATCCTTTAAGCCCTTTAACCCCTCGCATCACCGTCCCCCTCCATAACTACACCCGAAAATAGCCCAAAAGTAAGTCAGGAAAATATAAAATATCTGGAAATAGTTGAGATTTGACTTGACAGACGATAGTAAATAAGTTATTTAGTATGTCAGCAGAGGGTCTAAAAATGGCGAAAAAGCATAAAACCAGCCGTAAAAAGATTACATATAACAACACTTTCAGAAGGGCCAAGATACTGAAGGTAAAAGAAGTAAACCAAAATAACGGCTACCTAAATTTACCCCTTGTTTCTAATCAATCTACCCGCGAAATATCGTTACTATACGCGGGTAAAGATACCTCTAATGATATTTTTAACCGGATACCATTGGTCTCATTAGAAGAAGTAAAAACCATTGGTCAAGGACGGTTTGACCAATGGTCAAACCAGCTTATTTCCGGTGATAATTTATCTGTCTTAAAAAATCTATTAACTAATTCTAATGTCGCCGGTAAAGTCAGACTGGTATATATTGATCCTCCCTTTTCTACTAATCAGAAATTCCGTTCCGGCGATTTCCGGACGGCTACGATAAGTGCTAGTGATAAGGATATGATTGCTTATGAAGATAATCTAATTGGTCCAGAGTATCTGGAGTTTCTCAGGCAAAGGTTAATCCTATTAAGAGAACTTCTGGCCACTGACGGTTCAATTTACCTCCACATTGATACGAAAATTGGACACTATGTAAAAGTATTAATGGATGAAATATTCGGACGACGCCATTTCATTAATGATATTACCCGTATTAAGTGTAACCCAAAGAATTTCGCCCGAAAAGGATATGGTAATATCAAGGATGTTATATTATTTTATTCCAAATCAAATCACTACGTCTGGAGTGAATCACGGGAGCGATTAAGTGAAGAAGATGCAATAAAATTATTCCCTAAGATTGATAAAGCCGGTCGGCGATATACCACCACTCCTATTCACGCCCCCGGTGAAACCGTTAATGGAGCAACCGGTAAGGCTTGGAACGGAATGACTCCACCTAAGGGACGACACTGGAGAGTACATCCTGACGAACTGGCGAAATTGGATAAGAAGGGTTTAATAGAATGGTCATCCACCGGTAACCCCCGTAAGAAAATCTATTTGGATGATGTCTTAGCGAAGGGTAAGAAGCGACAGGACATCTGGGAATTTAAAGACTCGCCTTATCCCTATTATCCCACCGAGAAAAATCTGGAGATGCTTAAAGTAATTATTAATGCCTCCTCTAATCCCGATGATTTGGTGCTGGATTGTTTTGCCGGTTCCGGTACTACCTTGCTTGCGGCAGAAGAACTTAAAAGACGCTGGATTGGGATAGATAACTCACCGGTCGCTATTAAGACGATTCAGACAAGATTAGCCACCTTGAAGGATTTATCCGCTTTTACGCTATATGAAACGAAACTATTAAGAAAGGCAACCGCAGATGAACAAGTGGATTCAGAAAAGCATCACGCTCGCCAACTCGCCCGGCTATCTGGATAAATTACAGGAGGTCTATCCGGTTACCATAGAAACTGTTCGTCCTTTAGACCTAACTATTAAGGCGGCGTTAAAAGAAGCCTACGAACGAAGAGATAATCTACGCCTGATTAAAACCTTACTCTCTCTGGACAAATTCCCCGTTAAAGACCCTTATGTAGCCTTCTTACGCAAAGATGATAAATTCTTGGGATATAATCCTCAGACAGTCCGGCGAATTGCCGAACGGATTCGGACGGGTGGATTTGACGAAATGATAAAAGGGATTGAAGAACCCAAAGAGTTTAATCGTCAGATTGGCACGCTCTTTAAGAAATATCTTCCTAAGATGGGCTATCCCATTTTACCGCTGGAGGAATTTGAATCGCATCGCGGAATTGCTTTGCTTAAAGGAAGTGAAGCGGATTTAGAGGATTACGCCAATGACAAATTAGGTTGCCGGCTGAAGAAAGAACCGGATTTACTGGCTAAGGCAGGAAAACACTATATCATTGGCGAGGCGAAATTCCTGACGGATGTTGGTGGGCACCAGAACGCCCAGTTTGCCGACGCTTTAACCCTGCTTAAAAGCCGGGCTGGACGGGCGATTCGTGTTGCCGTTTTGGATGGCGTAGTCTGGATTAAAGGCGGGTCCAAAATGTATAAACAGGTCTGCCGGTTAGACAAGCCTGCTCTCACCGCCCTCCTCTTAAAAGAATTTCTGCAGAGTTTGGAATAAATGTAATTCGGGGGACACCATAGATAATTAGAGATAAGTAAAGTATCCCCGGATTAATTTTTGGTGTGTCCCGACTCAAAACAAAATTAGAAAGGTAAAATAATATGACTATGGACCAAATCGCAAAACCCAAATTAGTTTTGCCTAACAAAGAAGGCAAGGCAGAAACAATAACTTTAGAATGTAATGGTTCTGTCGTAATTGTTGGGGCAAATGGTTCAGGTAAAAGTAGATTAGGTGTTTGGATAGAACAGAATTCTCCCAAGGAGCAACTTGTACACCGTATTCCCGCACAGAAAGATATAAATATCCCAGATTATGCACAACTAATAGCGCCAGAAAAAGCAGAAAACATATTATTGTGGGGAACTGATAATGAAAAACAAGCTAGTAAACAATTTAAAACAAACTTTCGATGGCACAATAATCCATATACCTATTTACAAAGTGATTATGACAAGGTGTTAGCTATGCTGTTTGCTATCGAAGTAAAAAGAGATGGAGAACATACCAGAAAAACGAGAAGTCAACATGAGTATATTGAGGTTCCTGATTCACCCATAGATAAATTAATTAAACTATGGAATGATATATTGCCGCATAGACAAATTAAACTGGAAGAAGCGAAAGTGACTGTAAAGCCTACGGAAGGCAATGACTATCACGGAAAAGAGATGAGTGATGGAGAAAGAATGGCATTGTATCTTGCGGGACAATGTTTGTGTTTACCTCTAAATTCAATACTTATAATTGACGAGCCTGAGATGCATCTTCATAAATCATTAGTAAATCGACTTTGGACTCATTTAGAAGAAGCACAACCAACTTGTTTGTTTGTATATATTACGCACGATATAGATTTTGCGGCATCAAGAGTAAATTCACGCAAGATATGGCTACAACAATATGATACCAACGATAAATGGATATGGGATGAAGTGCCCACAATTGAAGAATTACCAGAAGCATTGTTATTAGAAATTATCGGTAGCAGAAAAAAAGTGCTGTTTACCGAGGGAGAAAAAGGAAGTATAGATTATTTTATTTATCAGACGCTTTATCCAGAGTTTTTTATTGTTCCATGCGGAAGCTGTACTAAAGTCATAGAATCAACAAAAGCAATTAAGGATAATCCATCTTTGCATCATTTAGATGCTCAAGGTATTATTGATACGGATTATAGAACTGAAAAAGAATTAAATTCTCTTACCGAATCTGGTATATTTCATGCAAATGTCGCGGAAATAGAAAATATCTTTTGTGTTAAAGAAGTCATAGAAATAATTGCAAAACATCAGGGACTAAACGAACAAGAAAAATATGGTGAAGTAGTAAAATGCATAATGGATGTTTTAGCAAATAACTTAGATTGCCAAATATCTACAAGGACAGCATTGGAAATTCAATTCAAACTAAGTCAATTGAATAATAAACCTAAAAATAAAACTGACCTTTTAACTGGATGCGAAACACTCATTAAGTCAATAAATATTGAGGAACTTTACAAAAAGAATGAAACACTATACAAAACAATAATAAAAGATGAAGACCTAACTAACGCACTTCGCTTTTATAATAATAAAGGATTACCTAAAATAATCGCTAAATTATTTGGATTCGCACCTGAAGGATATATTGAACTTATTCATAGGTTATTGCAATCAGACCTCAAAAAGCCTTTAATAGATGCATTTAAAAAATATATGCCTAAAATAAAGGGCGAGGCAGAAGAAAAAGAATTGGAAAAGAAGACCGATATGTCTAAATCGGAAGCCCCAATATCCATTACTAGATAATAAATTAGAATAACAGGGACATAGAATAACAGGGACAGGCACTATATTTTCTATGGCTTGATATTGGCGGGATGTAAGACATAGTTTTCGGGAATTAGGGATTTAACACACCCCTTACCCCTCCCCGTATCAAGTACGGGGCAGGCTTTATTAGAGGGGATTTTTGAGAGTGAGCAATATGCCTGACGACACCCGTTCTGATGAAGACCTTATCCTTGCCGAACGCCAGCCTGCCTCGCCGGTAGGCGGGGGCGAGACCGAGGCACTGAATACCCTTTTTAAGCGGTATCTGGAGCCCCTGCGGTGGTTCCTCTTAAAGCACTCCTGGTTTAAGGATGATACCCACTTAGACGACCTCATTCAGGAGATTCTGAAGATTGCCTTTATCCGAATAAAGAGCGGTAAATTTCAGTCCGAGGGCGCGGGTTCATTTAGGCGGTATCTTTACAAGATTGCCTCAATTGAGTGTAAAAAACAGGACATCGCCCGTGCCGGCCAGCCCATACCTTTATCCAGTCGCTTTCCGCTGGTAGAGACCGGTGTGGCGGATGATGTCGCCTCGTCGGCGACCGGCCGGAGAGGCACGGAACTGGTCGCCCTCCCGACCGCCACCCCTAGTCTGGACCTGTTTCAGGATGACCGCCGCTATAAAAAACTCATCAAGGCACTCAAGACACTCAGCGGTGAGGAAATCCGTCTCCTCATTCTGGTCAACCGTAAAATCCCCTACAAAGAGATAATTACCTATCCAATGTTTAGCCAATACAAACTTGACTCTCTCAAACAAAAGGTGTATGATATCAGGCAAAAGGTTGAGCGAATCAATCAGGAGGTCAAAGATGAAGAATAATTGTAAAAGATATGGCCAGGCCATCACGGATTATGTCTTAGGTGAAGAGATAGATTGCCCGAAAGAGGAACTGATGTCGCACCTAAAGGCGTGTGCGAAGTGCCGGGCGGAACTGACCAACTGGCAGGATTTCCAGAATGCCCTCCGGGTCAAGGAACACCACAGCCGGCCCGAGGTCAAGGAGAAATGGGACCGGTTTATCAGGGAATTAGTCAGCCCATCCCAACCGGCGGAATCAGGACGAGCCCCGGCCGAGCATCGGGGGATATTAAATATTGAGGAAAAGGTCGGCGCGCCCGCCGGCATCCTCTATCAGGCACTCGCCCGAAATGGTGAGGTTAAGATTGAACACCTACCGCAGATTACGGAACTTCCCCCGCCCAAGGCATATTCCGCCTTCGGCTGGCTCGCCTGTCAAAAAAAGGTCGTGATGCGACAGGATGACAAAGGCACCTATGTCGCCCTGACCCCATTAGAAAGGGAGCGGTCTCAGGCACAGATATAATCCCTGCCTGTGGTTCACACCATCCCGTCAGAGGGACGGCAGGCAGGTATCACCAAACGCAATATAATCGCTTTCCAGTCAGGAGGGGGGTGATGCCCCCCCTGAGTGTAGATGACCCACCCCCTACCCGTAGATTACCCCCCATATGGGTAAAGATGACCCCCATTACGGGTGAAGATGACCCCTATTACGGGTAAAGATGACCCCTATTACGGGTGAAGATGACCCCCATTATGCGTAAAGATGACCCCTATTACGGGTAAAGATTACCCCCATTATGCGTAAAGATGACCCCTATTACGGGTGAAGATGACCCCCATTACGGGTGAAGATTACCCCTATTACGGGTGAAGATGACCCCCATTACGGGTGAAGATTACCCCCATTACGGGTGAAGATGACCCCCATTATGCGTAAAGATAACCCCTATTACGGGTGAAGATTACCCCCATTATGCGTAAAGATACCGCCACCCCCCTGCAAAAAATCTCTATGGTTCCCACCCTTCGAGCGAAGCCCTCAGGGGGTAATTCCGGGGACACAATACTTAATTCCCGTTCCTTTGTCCCTATGGTTCCCACCATCCCGTTGGTAGCCACCATCTCCGAAGGAGTCCTTCGGACCTGTGAAGGACAGAGGGACGGGACCCACTGGGTCTCGGTGAGAGGCTATCGCTCTCAATAATTATTCGGCCTGGTCTGTCCCGACACTCCATGTCGGGATGTCCCCCCGAATTCCTTGCTTTTCTTATCCCGGCTTATCTTCCGGTAATAATCTGGCTGAATGGGTGATTCTGACAATTTCAATGAGACTCTTTTTAAGGCGGTATATTACCCGATAGTTAGAATAAATAATCTCACGGATATGAGTATCGTCGTATTCCGGGACAATTCTACCTGCTTCAGGAAATTTGACCAGCAGTTCTATGCGGGCAATAATGTTTTTGGCGAAGTTTGCGGCGTAGTATTCTGAATCACGGGCAATATAGTTGCAAATTGCCTCAAGGTCAGCCACGGCCGAAGGCGACCATTTTATTTCAGCCATCTCGTCAGTATCTCCTTGGCTTTCTCGTGGCTTATCCCTTTGCCTTCATCCAATTCCTTGAGTCCGGCATCCACCTGTTGCTTAAAATATAACTCGGCAATAACATCGGAAACCGTGGCATCATCAGGCAGTTTTTCTATCATTTTAACAACCTGTTCTTTTACGGTCATCTTGAAACCTCCTTTTAATACGCTCCATCTAAATATTAGTTATCACATTCAAGTTTGTTTGTCAAGACAAATCTTCGGGAAGCGGTTCTGTAATCCGGTGTAATCCGCGGGATAATCCGGGGACACCATACCATGCCTCATCGGCAGGTCGCCGAAGAGGCGACTTAATTCCCGTTCCTTTTAATCTGCGGACACAATACCAATTAAGATAATTGTATCAAGGAATAAATTAGTAATGAAGGCTCTTCCGGGGGACCCACAGGGTTCCGGTGGGAAGTGTGGGTAGATAATTATTGACCCCGTTAGAGATTATTGTATACTAACCGCCATATTGGATTTTATTAAGGGAGGCTGATGATGAAAGAGTTTTCGTGGCTGGAACGGGATAAGGAGACTAAGAATCATTTTCTCTATGGCGCGGAATATTTCGGGACCGAGCCGCCCACCATTGTTTATGAGAAAAAACCTATCGCCGACCCCAAAACAGGCAAAGAAGTAAAAGGGTTATATGCCAGTTGGATTACGTTAAACAATCCGGCACAATATAATTCATACACGACCGGGATGGTAAAAGGCGTGATTGCCGGTTTCCAGCGTGCCTCGGCGGATAACAGCGTCGTGGCGGTTGTTTTTACAGGCGCCGGAGACAAGGCTTTTTGCACCGGCGGCAACACCAAGGAATATGCCGAATACTATTCAATGAACCCGACGGAATACGGTAACTATATGGACTTATTTAACGCGATGGTGGATGGAATCCTGAACTGCAAGAAGCCGGTCATCTGCCGGGTGAACGGGATGCGGGTGGCGGGCGGACAGGAAATCGGCACGGCCTGCGATATTTCCGTCTCATCCGATTTGGCAGTTTTTGGTCAGGCGGGCCCGCGGCACGGTTCGGCTCCGGACGGCGGCGCCACCGACTTCCTGCCGCTTTTCTTAGGACTGGAAAATGCGATGTGGAGTTGCGTTTCCTGCGAACTCTGGAGCGCCTACAAGGTGAAACGACTGGGACTTATTACCAAAGTCCTGCCGGTCATCAAGCAGGTCCCACAGGGACCCGGTGGGTCGGGTAAATTTATCAGGAACCCGCTGATTATTACCGAACATTATATCCAGGACGGTGAGATTGCCTATGGCGAGTTCAAAAAAGGCAAGGAGGCCGAGGAATCTAAGGCATTCTTGAAGACCGCTCAAGTAGATTTTGAATTGTTGGACAAGTCCGTCAATGAAATCATCTGGACGCTCACCAACCTGATGCCGGGCTGTCTGATAAAGACGATAGATAGTATCCGCGCCAAGAAGAAGGTTTACTGGGACCAGGCAAAACTACCCAACCGGCACTGGCTGGCCGCTAATATGTCCACCGAGGCATTCCTCGGATTCAACGCCTTTAATACCAGAAAACAGACCGGCAAAGATACGATAGATTTTATCAGATACCGGCAACTCCTGGCGGAAGGACACCATTTTGATGAAGAACTTATAAGCCAAGTTCTGCCGAAACCAAAGTAGGTAGAAACAAAATATATGCTAGATAGCCTAATTCTGAATAAGCAATCCATAGAAAGTATTTATAAAACCATTTGCGAATACCACGAGAAATATCTCAAGCAGTTCGGAGTAAAACTGCCTAAACTTTATGATGCCGGCAGTAAATTTACCAAAGACGCCCTCGTTTTAGTCTATCTAACTTATGATTATCCCAAAACGAGAATAGTTTCTAAAGAGGAACTGACAAAATTCGTCAGGAGTTATTATCCCGAAACGAATGATGTCCAACAAGCCAGGCATTTAGGCGCGCAAGCCGGTTGGTGGATTGTCGCCGGCAGTAGAGATAATATTGTTCTGAATATTAAAAGAGGTTCATATCAACTTTATACATTAGAACAACCTTACCCGGGTTTTAAGAAAGGACACAGAGTAGCCGACACAGACGATTGGGGTAAAATAAAGGCGAAATATAATTGCAGGTGTGCTACCTGCGGGTCACTGGAAGGCAAGCCTCATTTTCACTGGCCCGCAACTAAAACAGTCTTGCAGAAATCACATATGGACCCCAATAAGCCGTTGATAGCCGGGAATATAATTCCCCAATGCCAGAAATGTAATAGAGGAGACCGGAACAGATGGGTTTATGATGATAAAGGTCGTGTGATAAAATTAGCCAATCCCCAGGTTATCAAAACCTGTGCTATAGAGGTGCAAAAAAGGGTTTATAACATCCTGTATCATAAGTTTAAGAGTCAGCATCCTGATAAATTGGAATAATTATGAGGAATAAAGATTTCATTAATAAAATAATTTGTGCGGATAGTCTGCAATTACTTCCCAAGATTGAAAACAATTCTATTGATGTGGCATTAACCGACCCGCCTTATTTTCTGGATAAAATGGATAATCATTGGGACGATGAAAAGGTCTCTAATCAGAATAATCAGTATATCATAAAATCATTGCCGGCCGGAATGAAGTTTGAACGGGAACAGGGCAAACGATTTTATAAATGGTATTTTGATATATCAAAGGAAATTTACCGCGTGCTAAAGCCGGGCGGCTTCTTCTTCTCTTTCTCCAGCCCGCGGCTATATCATAGAATGGCATCGGCAATTGATGATGCCGGATTTGAAATCAGGGACGCTTTTATCTGGCTTTACACCCAAAATCAGGCCAAAGCAATGGGATTAGACCACTTCATAAACAAGTTGAAACTGGACGAGAAAACCAAGGAAATAATTAAGGAAAACCTGAACGGATGGAAAACACCGCAGATTAAATCCTGTTTTGAGCCGATTGCAATGGCACAGAAACCCACCGAGCAAACTTATTTGAATAACGTCCTGAAACACAAAGTCGGCTTATTTAATATTAATACTGAAATCGGCAAGGATATGTATCCGGCAAATGTCTTTACCGTTGACAAAATAAATGAACTGATTGACAGGACTTTCTTATTGCCCAAACCGACTAAAGAGGAAAAAGGCGATTATAACGACCATAGAACCGTTAAACCGCTGGCAATATGCGAATACTTAATAAAGTTATCGGCTTTTGCTAATGATGCCGTGATTTTAGACCCGTTTGTCGGAAGCGGCACGACCGCTATTGCCGCAAAGAAATTGGGGAAGAACTACATCGGAATAGATGCGAATAAAAAATATGTGGATATTGCGGAAAAGAGACTAAAAGAAATTAATACCGAAATGACACCTGAAACAGTCCCTCACAGGCGAAACACTATCTATAAAAAAGAACAGACTGTTTTATTCAAGGTAATGGACAAGATTAGGTTAAGTCGTAAAGTTTCCAAACCCAAATTAGTTCATTAAGTGGCTTGATAGGATGTAATTGTTTCAGAGGAGTAAGATATGCTTGAATTGAAAGACAAAGTAGCCATCGTAACCGGTGGTAGTCTAGGTATCGGTGCGGCGATTGCGCTGGAACTCGCCCGCGCCAGTGCTAATGTCGCCATCAATTACCGCAAGCACGCTGATGAGGCTAATAAAATTGTCGCCGAGATAAAGAAACTCGGCCGCAAAGGTTTGGCGGTCCAGGCTGATGTCTCCAAATTTGCCGATGCCGAACGGATGGTTAAAGAAGTGCTTAAGGAATTCGGCCGGCTGGATATCCTGGTCAATAACGCCGGTATCAATCAGGATGCCGTGGTCTGGAAGATGACCGAGCAGCAATGGGATGAAGTTATTTCCATTAACCTAAAGGGTTTCTTTAATTATATCCGGGCCGTGGCACCGCTCTTTAAGGAACAGCAGTCAGGCAAGATAGTTAATATCACTTCCATCAATGGTCTGCGGGGCAAGTTCGGTCAGTCCAATTACTCCGCTTCCAAGGCTGGTATTATCGGTCTGACCAAATCCGTGGCGCGGGAATTGGGCAAATATAGTGTCAATGTCAATGCCATTGCACCCGGCCTGATTGAGACCGATATGGTGAAAAGCGCACCGGAGGAAGTCAGGCAGAAGGCGCTGGCGGAAATCGTCCTCGGTCGGCTCGGCAAGCCCGAAGAAGTTGCCTCAGTGGTTACCTTCCTCTGCAGTGAAAAAGCCCGCCACATCACCGGCGAGGTCATCAAAGTGGATGGGGGACAGTATATTTAACCCATCTCCTTTTTAGGAAGGTAAAGTGATTGAACTGACCGGCTGGAGTAGAACAATATCCTTACGGGCAATCTGAAGATATTCCCAGTCTTTATTATAAGGCTTTAAGATAACCCACTCGGTCATGCCTTTCGGTGATGCCTTCGGCACATCCGCCGTGGTGGACAGATCCGCTCCGAAGGAGTCGCCTGCGGAGACCGTAGGCTGGATTTCTATTTTATATAACTCCCTGACCCAGGTGCAGGCGTTTCTGAGGGTAACGAGGACCAACATCCCCAGCGCCGGTGTTTCATCTCTGGTAGTCGCCTCTCCGGCGACCTGCCGAGGAGGCATGGAGGTAATCGTAAAAATAGTCCCTTTAGGAAATGGAGGAGACATTGAGTCGTCCATCAGCCGCAAGGATATTTCCGGCAGAGTTGACGGATGGAGCAGGGAAGTAAGCGGTTCTCCGGAAGTATGGTCCAAAATCTCCGGGGATTTGGGGGATTCTGTTACGGGTAGAGGTGTTTTAGGAGGGACGGCCTGGGGCGAGATTTCCTGGAGCAGGGCGGCCCGCGGCATCTGGAAGATATCCGCCAGGATAGTTAATTTCTCATCATCTATCCGGCTCGGGTAACGGCCGTTCAGGAGGTCCACCAGGTAACTATAATTTACCCCGAGACGCTCGGCAAGGAGTTTTTTAGGGATATCCCTCTCGGACCGGATTTTTTCCACCCGGCACCAGGGTAATTTGCAGGTTCGTCCTGTCCCTCCCGGGATGGTGGCTCCCAAGGACTCACTGTCCGAAGGAGAGGTATCCGGAGATTTGGCCATATCTTAAAATATTATAATAAAGTAGGCTAAAAAAGCCGATATAATATACATAAAAGCATTGGTTATTGCTAATATTTTTAAGAGAGTCATTGACAAAGACAGGGGAATTATTGTATAATTATTGTAATTATTGTATAATGTAAACAAGGCGTTAACGGAGTTACGAGAATGAGTTACTATAAGGTATTAGGTTTGGATAAGGAACCGTTTTCCACGAGTCCCGACCCGGTGTTTTTCTATTCATCCCGGGGGCACCAGACGGCCCTTACTAATCTGATTATAGAACTCCGTCTGCGGCGGGGGTTGAATGTGATTCTCGGTGATGTCGGAACCGGTAAGACGACGCTCTCAAGAAAACTCGTCCAGGCCCTGGCCGAACGGGAGAATTTTATCTTTCATATGATATTTGACCCGACTTATGAGACCGAACACCTTTTTCTCTCCTCACTGGCCCGCATCTTTGGCCTGCCCGTGGATGTTAATAACTCCTCACGGCTGGACTTAAAAGATACCCTGGAACATTTTCTCCTCCAGAAATGCACCCAGGAGAATAAGACCATTGTCCTGATTATTGACGAGGCCCAGAAATTAGAACCCGATACCATAGAAGTCCTGAGGATTTTGCTGAACTATGAAACCAATGAATACAAACTCCTGCAGGTGGTTTTACTGGGGCAATTGGAACTGCATTCCCGGATAATGCATATTCCCAACTTTATAGACCGGATAAGTTTTAAGTATACGCTTAATCCTCTGGATGAAAATGAGACGCGCGAGATGATAGACTTTCGCCTGAAGCAGGCGGGGTATCAGGGGCGTGTAACTTTATTTCAGGAAGAGGCGGTGCGGGAGATATATGGGGCGACGCGGGGGTATCCGCGCCAGGTTGCCCGCCTCTGTCACAACGCACTTAAAAGAATGATAATGCAGAATAAGGCCGTGGTTGATAAAAGCACTATCAGTGAAATTATCAATGAAGAAATCCGCCAGGGCTGGATGTTACCGGTGGGTGGTGTTCAACCCGCAGGTGGAGTAAGCGCAGGTAAATCTGCATAGGTCCCCGCCCCGATGTCAGGTCGAGGCAGGGCAGAGGTGAAATATGGCCAATCCAACGCCTGAAGAGCAGTTGTTAAAACTGATTGAAGGGCCGGAGGAAAAAGGTAAGCCGGCGATGGTGGCGCCTCCAGCTGGTGGCGGACAGCCTGAATCCCGCCTGGGCGGGACCCTGGCGACGAGATTGGCAAAACTTATGTCCCGCCTTGGCAGGATTTCCCTCAACCTGAAAACCATTAACCGGTTCCTGGCCGTGGTGGCAGTTATTACCTGCGCCTACCTGACCTGGGACCTCACCGCCGGGCAAACCTCTTATGAGAAACTCACTAAAGAGATTGAACGCAATCAGTTAACCGCAGCATTCTCGGACCCGGAGATACTCCACAAAGATGATATTGACTATAAAAGACTCCTCGACCCGGACCCGAAGAACCCGAATGACCGCAATATCTTTGAACCGGTGCCGAAACCAAAGCCGACGATAGAGCCTCCGCCGCAACTTGTTACCCAAACAAATACCGGGGCAAACGTAAACATACCACCACCGCCGCCCACCGACCCCATTATCCAGCAGATAAGAGAACTGTATAAAGTGGTGGCCATCTTTGAGGATAAGACCGTGGTTTCCGGCAAGGAGCAAATGCTCTTCAAGGCCACGATTGAGGATAATAAAGAACCTCCCCAGGCCTGGATTCTCTGGACTGGTAAGGGCGAGATAAAAGGGACTCTGAATGTCAGCGGAGGTGATTTTAAATATACGCTCAAGGTCGTGACGATAAAAGGTGATACCGTAACCCTGGCGATAGAAGAATACCCGCAGAAGTTAATAGAGTTAAACCTAAGTAAATAGTTTTCCGCGAAGGCGGGAGCGGGATTCAATATAGAGGGGGTATTAATATGAGAAAAAGATGTTTAGTTTGGCTTGGTGCGTTCCTGGTAATGCTGATGATTGGCATATCAGTGGACGGGCAGGGCAACCCGGCGCCGGCGGCGGGTTCCGACCAAAATGATATCTCGCCGGTGATTAGAGAAGGATTGCAGAAAAATATTCCTTATATTAGTCTGGGCAATATAGAGATTCGTTCGTTACTGAAGACGCTGGCCGAATTCGGTCAGGTAAGTATTATTGCGAACAAGGATGTGAGTGGTCGGATGGCCATATTCCTGACCGAGTTGAAGAATGTGACGGTCGGAGAACTATTGGATATGGTTCTCCTGGCCAATTCTCTGGCGATGGATATTAAGGGTAATGTCATCAACATAACGACCTCCCAAGAATATCTTAATCTCTATGGAAAAAATTACCACGATTACCGGCAGTTCAAGATGATTAAATTAAACCACTTAAAACCGAGTCAATTCAAGAGTGCCGTGGAAAGTCAAGGTATTACCACACCGGAGAAGCGGACGATTATTTACGATGATATTTCTTCCCATCTGATTATCATAGATTTCCCTGACAAAATTAAACGCATTGAGACCCTTGTGGAAATAATGGATGTCCCGCTGGTGACCAAGGCCTTTGAATTCAAATATGCCAATGTCCAAACTGTGGCATCACTCCTTACCACTACCAAGGCCATCACGCCAGATGTCAGTCTGATAAGAATAGATGCCCGAAACCACCAGATTTTTGTCACCGATACCGTCCAGAATATGGATAATGTGCTCGTCCCTCTTTTGAGCAAATTGGATACCAAACAGCGGCAGGTCCTCATTAACACCCAGATGGTGCAAGTAGAGTTGAATGATATGTATTATCTGGGCGTGGATTGGGAAAAGGTGTTTTCTACCCAGTCCAAGTTATCCGGGCTTCAACTCGTCGGTAAATATCCTTTCCCGGAGGCCATCAATTCCAAGCCGGCAAATAACTTTTCGGCGACCTATGCGACGATTCCGACCAATAACTTTACCGCCACCCTTAATGCCCTCAAAGGATTTGGTGAAGTTACCACCAAGTCCGGCCCGCGCCTGGTGACCCTTAACGATACCCAGGCCAAGTTTATGGTCGGCCGGCGTGAGGCCTATGTTACCACTACCACAACCAATACTCAGGCCGGCACAACCGTCTCCGAAAATGTCCAGTTTATTGATGTCGGTATCACCTTAGCCGTGTCCCCCACCATTAATGCGGATAATTATATCACAATGTATATCAAACCGGAAATAAGCGATGTTCCCAGACGAGAACCCACCGGTCAGGGAAATTCCATCCCGATTGTCCAGACCACCAATGTGGAAGTGAATGTAATGATTAAAGACGGCGTGACGATTGTCATTGCCGGTTTAATCCGGGATGAAAAGAGGCACAGTGAGTCCGGTATCCCGGTACTCAAGGATTTCCCGATTGTCGGAGGACTCTTCCGCCAGACCGGTGACACTCAGGTAAAAACCGAAACCATTATCTTCCTGACACCATATATTGTCTCAGGTGATGCCGATACCTCGGTGCTTACCAAGCAAGCCGATATGACTCAGAAGCAACCGAAAGATGTGCGGGAAATCCGGTAAATTCCCGATAAGATAATAAGGTATTAACCAGTACATATTTATCAGCGTATTAATTGGTCAGCGATTATTAATTATGGTTCTGTTGAAACCCTCGTCGCCATGTCACCCTGAACGAAACGAAGGGCCTTCCCGCTTTAGCGGGATGCTTGTAATGAGATTCTTCGCTACGCTCAGAATGACAAAAGAAGGATAAAACATAAACATAGGGTTTCAACAAAACCATTAATTATTAAATACGAGGAAACGGAGGGATTAAGATGAGTAGATTAGGTAAGATTGTAATGGGGTTAATTATCGTTTATACCGTGGTGATTAATGTCTTATGTTTCTATTTTATGACCCAGGTGGATGCGGTCCGGGCAGAGAAGGCCGGGGTGGAACTCCGCACCCGGGGCGAGATTCAATCTGCTAAGACCTCAGTGGAAAACAACATGAAGATAAATCAGGAATTAGTGAGCGACGTCAGCCGGTTAACTGGAGAGCGGGACAAACTTAAAGAAGATAATGGCCGTCTGAGCAAACAGGTAACCGACTTGACCAAGTCAGGCGAGAATGCCAATAAAGAGTTAGAGAGGCTTAAGACCGAAAATGACCGTCTTACCCAGGAGAAAACCAGTTTAATGCTTGAAGTAAACAGGAAACAAGAAGAATTTGCCGGTGAGGTAAAGCGCCAGATGCAGGCAGAGATAGAACGCCAGCGTCAGCGATACGAAACGGAATTGGCCCAGGTGAAAGACTTCCTAGTGCGGGCTCAGGCCGATAGCAATAGCGCCCGGGCCGAAACCCAGCGTCTTAAAACCGAACAATCACGCCTGACGGATGAACGGAACTTGGTCCAGAATAACCTTAACTCCAGTGAAGGTCGCCTGCGTAAAGAGACCGATGAAAAGACCAAGTATATGGAACAATTAAAGCAGGCACAGAGTGATATCAATGTCCTTACCAAGGAAAAGGCCGACTTCGCTAGCAACCTCAAAACCGAGACCAGGCAAAAAGAAACCTATTTCAGGGAACTTAACTTACTCAAAGATACCAACAAAAACCTGACCGAGCAGTCAGCCGAGGCTAAACAGGATGTTCAGCAATTGACCAAGCGGGTAAAAGACTTGGAAACCGCGGCCTCATCTAATGAAACGGTTCGGCTTAGATTAAATGACCAACTTAATTCGGCCAACGATAAAATCGCTACCATTACCAAACAGTCTACCGAACAGACCAAGACCATCGCTGATTTGAACAAATCTCTTAATGAGTATAAGCAGGGAAAAGAACTTCTTGCCGAACAGTTACGGAAATCCAATGAGCAGGTAACCACCGTAACTAAAGACAAATCATATCTTGAAGAAAAGGTAACCCAGTTAAACAAGAATATAGAGCAACTTCAAAGCTCCTTGAATAATGAAATGACAAGCCGTCTCAAGAGTGATGACCAGGTTCGGGAATTAACCAGGACTTCCGAGATATCATCCAAAGAATTAGCCTCATATAAACAATCGGTGGAAAAGGAACAAAAAGAACAGACACGGTTAGCCGGCTTACTGTCAGATAAAGAAACCGAGATTAATAACTTATCGGAGAAACTTCGGAAAGAGACATCTGACAAGGAACCGTTAAATAAACGCCTTGCCCAGACCACCGACCAGATTAACCAGTTGACGAAAGATAATAAAGAACTCAGCACCAAACTTGATAAGGAGACCCAGAACGGCCAAACACTTGCCCGGGACGTGAAAGACAAGGAATCCAAAATTTCCAGCCTGAATGCCGAATGCAGTGAGACGAAAAAATCACTTGAAACGATGAAAACAGTTCAGCAGGACCTCAAAGACGAATTAAGTAAAGAACGGGAGAAACGGGTGACCGGGGAGCGGGAATTGAACGGCAAGTTGCATACGGCCGAAGACCTCCTGGCGGAAGCCAAGCGCGATATTACCAGTCTGACCGTTGAGCGCGACCGCCTGGTTAAAGATAAAGACAATCTTCAGGCCACGTTAAAGGAAACCATGGAACACTACAGTCAATTGGAAACAACGAAGAACGAGGAACTCCGTTCTGAAAAGACAACCCGTAGTAAGGCGGAAGAACAGATAACGGTTCTGCAGAACCAGAATAAAACCCTTCAATCCAGTTTGGATGCCGAGACCAAAAACCGACTGGACCAGACGACCAAACTAAACGAATTAGAAAAGCAGTTAAAGGCGTCAGCCGAGCAGTCCACCCAGAAGCAGGCCGAGTTAGAGAAATCGCTCAAGACCGTAAGCGGTGCGAAAGAATCCGCCGAGCAGGAAATAGCGCTTCTTAAAAAGACGCTGACAGACAAGGCCAATGAAAATGCCAAACTGGTCAGTGCCTTAAACACCGCTAAAACCGAAACCGCCGAATTAAAGCATAATCTTGAAACCGGCACGGCTGATAAAGAAACCGCTTTAAAACAGGTTGAATCGCTGAACGGCCAGATAAAAAGCCTGACGGATAATTTAACCGGTCTTAAATCCACCGCCGAGGGATATAAAGGCGAGCGGGATAAATTATCCGACCAGTTAACCAGCACCCAGCGACAGGTCGATTCGCTTACTAAAGAACTGGGTACCATACAGGATAAGAAAGGCGTTTTAGAAGGCGAGGTCAAGAACCTCAATGATAAACTGGAGACCGAGCGGCAGGAGAAGCTGAAAATATACGCCCAATTTACCAAGTCGGATGAACAGAACAGCAAACTTGTTTATGACAACAAGACCCTGACTGATAAAATCACCACCCTGCAAAATAATCTTTCTGCCCAGGAAAAGGAATTAAAAGACGCCAAGTCAAATAACACCAAATATACCAACGACCTGAGAAACGCCCAGGACCAGATTACCCGTTTAACCTCTGATAAATCATACCAGGAAGAGACAATTAAACGGCTCCAGGCCGAACGGGCTTCCGTGGATAAAGAACTGACCGCCGAACGCGATAAGAAAACCGAGTATTATAGCAAACTTCAGGAGGCTACCTATAAGATAACCACCCAGGAATCAGCGATAAAAGAAAATCTTGCCTCGCTGGAGCGGGAGAAGAAAGAAAAACAGGGGTATCTCGAGCAATTGAATACCCTGCGCGATACCAATAGCAATCTCAACCTGGAAAAGGCCGGCCTGACTGATTCACTCCGGAAAGAGACCGTGGAAAAAGAGAATTATGCCAGGCAGGTGGAGAATGCGAAGGCGACTATTGCGACGATGACGACCGAACAGACCGAACTGAAGAATAAAAATACGGCTCTGGAAAAAGACCTCTCCGTACTCCAGACCGACCTGAAGAAATCTACGACAGAGCGCGAGTCTCTCCAGACCAAAGTTTCGGACAACCAGAACGAAATCGCCCGCCTGAAGGGAGAAATTTCTACCCTGAATGATGGACTCAAGAGGGAAACCGAGATCAAGAATAATGCTTTGACAAGTCTACAAGTATCAGAGAAAAAACTTGAACAGCTTACAGTTGACTTAGAAACTCTGCAGGCCAAAAACACCCAGTTTTCCGTCACCATCTCGGAACTGACCGAGAACCTGAAGAAAGAGAAAACCAATCGGGAAGAAGTGGAAAAAACACTGAAGATAGCGGAGGGACAGGTTAACCAACTTAGCAAAGAGGTTCAGACTCTCACCGAGAAAAATACCGGTTTTTCAGCGACCATTACGGAATTGACCGATAACCTGAAAAAAGAGAAGACCAACCGGGAAGGGGTAGAAAAGACACTGAAGACGGCGGAAGGGCAGATTAAGCAACTCACCACCGACCTGAACGCTTTACAGGACAAGAATACCAGCCTGACAACGACCATTGCGGAACTTAGTGATAATTTGAAGAAGGAGAAAGACGCCCGGGTCGGGGTGGAGACATCACTCCGCACCGCGGAGGGACAGGTTAACCAACTCAGCAAAGACGTTCAGACTCTCACCGAAAAAAATACCGGTCTTTCAGCGAATGCCAATGAACTTACCGAGAACCTGAAAAAGGAGAAAGGGGTACAGGAAGGCTTGGTAAAATCACTCCGGACTGCGGAGGGACAGGTTAACCAACTTAGCAAAGAGGTTCAGACTCTCACCGAGAAAAATACCGGTCTTTCAGCGAATGCCAATGAACTTACCGAGAACCTGAAGAAGGAGAAAGAAGTCCGGGCCGGCGTGGAAAAGTCACTCCGGACAGCGGAAGAAAAAGCCAGTCAACTCACCCGCGAGGTTAAAGACCTCACGGAAAAGACCACCACCGATGCTACGACCATTGCCGGGTTGGAAAACGACCTGCGCACCAAAGTCACCGCCCTCCAGGAGGAACTGCGTAAAGTAAACAAGGAGAAAGATGAAAACCTCAACCAGTGGAAACTGAGCCAAGACAAGGTCGCGACCCTGTCCAAGGAAATTGCCCGCCTGGAAGGCGTCAACAAAGATATGGAAAAGACCTCTGCCCAATTTGAGCGGGACCTCAAAAAAGCCACGGCCGATAACACCAAATTGAGCGACGACCTCAAAGAGACCAATAATAAAATACTCAAAACCATTAACGAGAAATATGAATTCAGCGAATCGCTTAAGAAAGCCAATGCGGATAAGGACAACCTGACCAGGCAGATGGACACCCAGTCAAAAGAGATAATTGCCCTCAAGGCGGAGAAGAAGTCACTTGACGACAACCGGACGCAACTTACGGCCCAGATTACCGCCTTGGAGAACAATCTCAAGGACCAGGCCGCCCAGAAAGACCAGACCATAAAGACCCTTCAGGCCGATAAGAGCCGTCTGGAAGAGCAGGTCAAAACCGCCAATGAATACACCGACTCGCTTACCAAGGACAATAACTCCCAGAAGGAGAAGAATAACCAACTGACCAAGGATAAGGCGACCATGGAAAGCCGGGTCACGACCCAAGCGTATGAACTGAATGAGGTTATCCGCAAAGAACGGGACGAGAAATTTAAAGCCTTACAGGAAGTTAATAGATTAACCGAATTGAACCGCAATGTCAACTGGAATGTCTCGGAACTGACCGCCAAACTTACGGAGGCCGAAAAGACGGTCGCTAATAAAGAGTCCTATATCAAGGACCACGACAAAGAGACGGCGGATGCGCTTAAGAAAGAGCGGGATGAGAAAGAGCGCCTGCGGGTGGATTTGGATAGTGAAAAAAGCCAGAACAAGACTTTGAACCAGTCGGTCGCGGAACTCAGCGACAAACTCGCCCAGAAGGAAAAGGACTTGATTTTACTGAGACAGGATTGGGATGAGAAACTCGCCCAGGCCGTCAAGAAGATGGAAAGTGATTATATTGCTCAATTAGCCGAGGTGAGTAAGAAGTTGGATGAGTATAAAAAGACGGTGGAGAAGGTAAAGAAAGACGCCAATTTCAATAATGGTGTCTGGGCCGCCAAGGCCCGGGACTTTGAGAGCGCCGTAAGGTTCTACCTCGCTGCCCGGGATATTGACCCCAAGGATAAAGACATCTATTACAACCTGGGGATTGTCTACGATGAAAACAAGGACCAGCCGCGTGAAGCCATCGCGATGTATGATAAATATTTAGAACTGGCACCTTCTGATGACGGACACCGCGCGGAAGTAGAACGTTGGAAAGATAGTTGCCTAAAGCGTCTGGAGGGACGCAAGGGTTTCAATCAGTAGTACTATTACGGTGTCGTTCCGAGCCTGCCTGCCCCAGGGAGGTCCGCTCGTCCCTTATGGTCCCTCCCACCATCCCGCACCTATCCTCCCCGATGAACATCGGGGCGGGATGGGATCCTGTTAGGGGCAATGACATTGGGCGGTGTTTTCAACAGAGCAAAAAATCTGTGGTCTGTCCCCGTCCCGAAAAGCATCTGTAATCAAAGGGGCGAGGGTGGTTGTCTGGAACCATCCCTCGCCCTATATCCTATAGATTCGCTTTGCTCACTACAAGTATTCTATCTACTACCTACTTCTGCCTGAATGAACCGGTCCATTCGGGTCGCTGGGGTGTCTCTTTGCCCTTTAAGACCTCACGCCACTTTTCGTCCGTCAGCCGGTCGTTCATCGGCCATTTGAATTCGTAATAGGAGAAGGCCGGACCGCAACCAAGCACAATCCGTCCATCCGGCTGTAAATATGCTACCACCATTAACTCAATATTACCAGTCCCCTCTTCAAGCACTTTCCCTGTATTCTGGTCAGTATGGACATCGGCAATGAGCGCCGTCCGATAATCGGCGGAAACATCTTTTTCATCCCGCCAGTCCTTACCAGAAACATGTTCTTCTTTTACACAGATGTGTTTTAGGCTATCGGCAAAGTTGCGGATGAACTCGTATTCTTCTTCAGTCAATTCCTTGTTCTGCAATTCCTTCTCGGAGATAGCCAAGAGTTTGCTAACAATCTTATTAAACTCTGTCATTCGGTTAGTCCAGTCTTCATTAAGCACTTTCATCTCGGTTAACCCTTTAAGGGTCATCTTGTTAAGTGCCAACAGCCGGGCATAGAACTCAGGAATGGGTTCTACATAGCCCTGGACCGGTTTGGGTTCGTGCGGCATTGCGCCTGTTGCCACCGCTGTATAACTCTGTTTGGCATAGAGAATCGTATCGTGCCGTAACTGAGCCCACGAGCCTAAGACCGTATTCAGGTTCTTATCCTGATAGGCGGTGGTGGTCATAAAGGTCTGATAGCCCTTGCCGAACTCAGGAAGCAATGAGCGTAGAGCGTATAGCCAGCCCCAGTAGAGGTTAGTGTTCCAATTATGACCGGATTTCACCTCGTCTATCTCGGACTGGAGTTTTTCTAAACTCTCGTAATAACCTTTGTAGTTGTCATCTTTAAGGTCGTGGAGAATCTGGGTTGCTCGCTTTGAACCTAAGACCGCCATTACATCCAGACCTCTGGGGAAAACCTTGGCTGGACCGCCGGCGGTCATCCCCCAAGTAAACATCCCTTCTGATTTAGGTTGACCAATCGTGGGGAAGACCATCTTGCCCATAAAATAGGAATCAGGGATAAAGCGCTGACCCATAAACCGGAAGCCCTTGGTTTTGTCCAAGACTTTATCCAGTTCTTCCGGTTTGGGCTTACCCATTACTACTGCTTCCCAATCGTCTGTGCCACATTCACCTGTTCCCGAATAGATTGCCGGTCCTCTCATCTTGGCGATTTCTACCTTGAACTTGAAGAAATTCTCGTCATTCTTTAAGGCATCAATCTTATAATTCTTCCCTAAGGAGGTAATTAACCCGTTCTGGTATTCATCTGGAGTTAAGTCATCAGCCAGACCCACATAGAAAGAAGTAACTGAATAGAGCCGTTCCCAAGCATCTTTACAGGTGCGGCCATCGGCTAATTTTAGTTCCTGTAACCAGGTGGCATTCATAGAGCCGGCCAGGGTCTGGATTCTTGCCTCTTCCGACGAGACCAGATATGGCGCCATCGGTCCGTACGGATTACCGCCTTTGACGATAAAGGTCAGCCGACCATACCACATCAACCCCTTGAAGTATTTCTTGAGGGTTTCACTTCTGGTATAGTGTCCGCGCGGAACATACTGTGAATAGTCTTCTTTATAGGTAAAGACCGCACTATCCGCAAAACCTTCGTGTTTATCTATATTTGCCAGTTCGGTCTCTACCTCTTTCTTGACATAGTCGACAACCTCGGTCTCTGGTTTAAGGACTTTCAGTCCGACCGTGAAGTAGGCGCAATTGCGTCGGGTGGCCTCCTTGAGCATTACATCCTTCTCGGATTCATAAGTCTTTTTCGCCTGCTCTAACATCGTTTCACTAATGGCACAGATGTCTTTGTAAAACTCCCGCTCCTCTATCTCCCGCAGGGTCTCGTCAAACTGGATGTGGTAGAGATGCAGGAGTGAATCAGTGGTAATAAAGACAGGAACTTCCATTTTCTTGATGGTATTATACGCCTCTACCATATCATCACCACGCCACGACTTCACCACAAAGCCGTTTTTGGTAAGTAGGTTTTTATCCACCTCTACTTTTTGTAATACCTCTGGATTAGCCAGATTGGCAATCTCTAAGGGTAACTTGTAAGTCGGTATCTCTGGTTTAACCTTAGTCTCTACCTTTTCGTAATATTTGGCAAATCTCAGGGCTAAATCCTCTACCTGTTTCTTTGGTGCTGAGCCTTCCTCAGCATAAAGCGATTCTCCACCGGTGCCAACGACCTCACCCATCGGATTGGTCAGTTGCACGATGCCGGTGAGAACCATTACCGATATGACCCATTTGGCTACTTGCATATTTTCTTCTCCTTTCTTCCTTATGGAGTTATTGCGAGCCCGTAAGGGCGAAGCAATCTCATTCTTATCACCGAGATTGCCACGCTTCCCCGACGATTCGTCGGGGTCGCTCGCAATGACAGAATTCGTAACCTTCACGAAGAATTCTGTTCCGTGCACGATAACGGTTCCGGCCGGAGTTACCAGACGGAATTGCTGATTTCGGATTTCGGATTTTTACATACAGTTCACCTCCTTGTTTAAGAGTAACTTCTCTGTCTTTCTCGTTAATCACGAGTTCGGAATCAGGGGAAGCAACTATCTTCTATATATAAGAATGTATAAACGGCCTGAAAAACTGCATCCCATTCTATAATTTTCAGTAAGCCCTGGCAAACTTTAGATAACTTGTGCCGGCGGTATTATTACTTGATAACTGGACGGCTTTATCTTATATTAAACACCAATGCGTATCACTGTTAAAGTAACGCCCAACGCCCCCCGGGAACGGGTGGAACAATTCGGCGAGATTTTGAAGGTCTATGTCAACACCCCGCCGGAAAAAGGCAAGGCCAACAAGGCCGTGATAGAACTGCTGGCAAAGTATTTTCAGGTCGCTAAATCCCGTGTCTTCATCCTGCGTGGCGTAACTTCAAGAGAAAAAGTAATAGAAATAGAGAAGTAATTTCATATATAACCGCGTAAGGGGTGCATCGCAGATTTGTCGGTAATACAATAGGCTCCCCTTTCGTCATTCCTGCCCCCCGATGTAACATCGGGGGATGAACTCCAGCAGGAATCCCGCCGGAGTTTACCCCGCTGGATTCCGTGTCAAGCACGGAATGACAAGCGGGGCGGGAATGACACCTCAGAGCAAGTCACCGACAATTTTGCGATGCACCCCGCGTAAGTTGCGGACTGACTTTTCCTTGACCATATCGGAGATAATTGATATAAGTTATAATTGCAATGTCAACTGTTTATATCTCCGAACTTAAGAATTATGTCGGCAAGGATGTAACCATCCGGGGCTGGCTTTATAATAACCGCTCCAGCGGCAAGATTCAGTTTATGCAAGTGCGGGATGGGACCGGTATCGTCCAGTGTGTCCTGACCCCTAAAGATGTCGGCGATGAATCATTCAAGGCCTGCGACCACCTGCCCCAGGAGAGTTCCCTCTCGGTTACCGGCACGGTGCGTGCGGATAAACGGGCACCGGGCGGCTATGAACTCACCCTGAAATCAGTAATCATCCACCAGGTCGCCGAACCTTACCCCATTGCCCTGCAGGAACACGGTATCGGTTTCCTGATGGAACAGCGGCATCTCTGGTTGCGTTCTCGTAAACAAACCGCTACGCTACGCGTGCGGGCTGAGGTCATCCGCGCCATCCGTGATTTCTTTGACTCACGCGGTTTTGTCTTAGTAGATACACCAATTCTCACCCCGGCGGCCTGCGAAGGTACCACCACACTTTTTGAGGTAACCTATTTTGATGACAAGGCGTATCTTTCCCAGAGTGGACAACTCTATCTGGAAGCCGCGGCCATGGCCTTAGGCAAGGTCTATTGTTTCGGTCCTACCTTCCGGGCAGAGAAGTCCAAGACCCGTAAACACCTGACTGAATTCTGGATGGTGGAACCCGAGGTTGCTTATGCAGAACTGGTTGATATTATGAACTTAGCCGAGGACTTCATCGCTCATATCGTTACCCGTGTGCTGGAAAATAAACAGGAAGAACTGAAGGTGCTGGAACGGGATATTAAACCTCTGGAAAAGGTAAAGAAACCATTCCCGCGGGTTTCTTATAATGAACTTGCAGATTCATTTGAGAAATGGGGACATAAGTTTGAGCGCGGTAATGACTTGGGTGCGCCGGAAGAGGCGATCATCGGGGAAAAGTTTGATAAACCGCTCCTGGTCCACCGCTTCCCGATGGCGGTGAAAGCATTTTATATGAAGTCCGACCCGACTGACCAGAGTCTTGCGCTCTGCGTTGATGTAATTGCCCCGGAAGGATATGGGGAAATTATCGGTGGTGGACAGCGTGAGGATGATTTAGCGCGCCTGACCGCAAAGATAAAAGAGCATAAACTGCCGATGGCGGCGTTTGAGTGGTATCTGGATTTGCGGCGCTATGGCTCAGTCCCCCACGGCGGGTTCGGACTGGGCGTGGAACGCACCGTGGCCTGGCTCTGCGGAAGCGAACACATCCGCGAATGTATCCCGTTCCCACGGATGCTGTATAAAATATATCCCTGATGGAGTTATCAGTTATTAGTTATGAGTCATGAGTTAACAGAGGAACAGCAGTTAATCCGGGAGACGGTGCGGGAGTTTGCCCAGAAAGAAGTAAAACCCCGGGCACGCCAGATTGATAAAACCGGCGAGTTCCCTGTGGAAACCATCAAGAAAATGGCCGAACTCAACGTGATGGGCATTCCGTTCCCGGAGCGCTACGGCGGGGCCGGTGGGGATGAATTGAGTTATATAATTACCATAGAAGAACTCGCCCGGGTCTGCGCCTCTACAGCAATAACACTCGCCGCCCATACCTCGTTAGGTTCTTATCCCATCTATGCCTTCGGAAGTGAAGAGCAGAAGATGAAATATCTTGTACCCCTTGCCCGGGGTGAACGCTTAGGCGGACTGGGCCTGACCGAACCTGATGCCGGCTCGGATGTCGCCGCACTCAAAACCACCGCGGTAAAGGAAAACGGTCATTATAGACTCAACGGCACCAAGATGTTTATCACCAATGCCAATGTGGGCAAGAGTTTTGTGGTAGCGACCAAGATGCACGAGACAAAACTTATCAGCCTCTTTATCGTGGAGAAGGGTTTCAAGGGATTCAGCACCGGTAAGAAGGAGGACAAGTTAGGCCTGCGCGCCTCGGATACCGGCGAATTAGTCTTTGATAACTGCCCCGTGCCCGCGGAAAACCTGCTGGGCAAGGAAGGCGAGGGGTTCAAGTATATAATGCAGACCCTGAACGGCGGGCGCATCAGCATCGGCGCATTGGGTCTGGGTATTGCCCAGGGCTCCTTTGACCGGTCACTGGCTTATGCCAAGGAACGCCAGCAGTTCGGTAAGACCATCTCATCGTTCCAGGCAATTCAGTTTATGCTGGCGGATATGGCGACCGAGATAGAGGCGGCCCGCCACCTGGTTTATTATGCGGCGCGACTGGCTGATGCCAATAAACCCTTCATCAAAGAATCCGCGATAGCCAAACTCTTCGCCTCACAAATCGCAATGAAAGCGAGTTATCTCGCCATCCAGATACACGGCGGCTATGGCTATACCACGGAATATGAGGTGGAACGGTTCTACCGCGATGCCAAGTTGTGCGAAATTGGCGAAGGCACTTCGGAGATTCAGCACCTCATCATCGCCCGGCAGATACTCGGCAAACTATAGTAAGCGGATTTAGCGGATTAAACAGATTATTAAAATCAGCTTTATCCGTTTAATCAGTTTACTAAAATGAAAATAGCGGTCATAGACGGTCAGGGCGGCGGAATCGGCGAGCACATCATCAAGAAACTCCGCCGGGCACTGCCGGAAAGCGTGGAGATTATTGCCCTGGGCACGAATGCCTTAGCCACCGCGGCGATGATGAAGGCCGGAGCCAATAAGGGCGCCTCAGGCGAAAACGCCATCGTCGTCAATGCCCCTAAAGTGGATTACATCCTGGGCACGGTCGGCATTATCACCGCCAATGCAATGATGGGAGAACTTACCCCTAAAATGGCAGAAGCCATTGCCTCCAGCCCCGCTAAAAAAGTTCTGTTACCCCTTAATATGGAAAATATAGAAGTGGTTAGCGTGACCCACGAACCATTACCCCACCTTATTGATAAAATGGTAAATGAACTTAAAGAAAAATAATTGACAGGTTATTTAATAAGACTAAAATACAATCATACATGAAAAGAATATCTTTTCTAATTCTATTTTTATATCTTCTCCCCTACTTATACACGCCTCTGCATTTGTTAGAAGAGAAACAAATCGAATCCAATTGTCCGGCTTGTCATCATAATGAAACTAATTCTGATGAATCCGGTTATAGACAGCCCTGCTCGCCGGAAAAACCCTGTAATGACCCAACGCACCATCATCATAATCATCCGATTCATGATTCGCATGATTGCCAAATCTGCAATACCGTATTTCACCATAATATTATTAACTCAGATACTGAACTCGCCGTATTGCCTCAGAATACTTATGTAACACTATTTCACATCACCGGGATTGTCATATCTCATTCTCCATTTACAACCGAATCTATCCGCGGGCCTCCTGTCGTTTCTTAAACATCAACTCGTTACTTAGTCAATCACTATCGCTTTTAATCTGTCATTCTATCAGGAGATTAAACTATGCGCTATTGTATTTATGTTATCTTGCTTTTTATTGTGATTCCGGTGGTGGCATGGTCTGAAGATACGGCTAAAACCACCACTGTTTCTGCCGGACAGAGCTTTAACCCGGATATCAGCGTAATTGGCGATTTTCTGGGCCATTATTCTTCTAATACTAAAGCAGATAATGGTTACGCACTGCGGGAGGTGGAATTGGGATTCAGTTCCTATGTTGACCCTTATTCCCGTGCCGATGCATTTCTTAGCATTGGAGAAGAAAAAGGCGAGTTTAAACTGGAAGTGGAAGAGGCTTATTTTACTTTTCTCACTCTTCCTTATAATTTCCAGATGCGGGTCGGGCGTTTCCGGGTTGACCTTGGCAGGGTTAATGCGCAACACTTACACGCCCTTCCCTGGGTAAAGTATCCCTTAATGTTGCGGACATATTCCGGTGGAGAGGGATTTGCCGGTGATGGCGTGTCAATAAACTGGCTCGCGCCGACCGAGCATTATCTTGAAGTTACTTACCAGGCATTTAATAATACTCCGACCACGTTAAGCAATGCCGACTCAGGAACTATTAACCAGTTACTGCACCTGAAAAATTACTGGGATTTATCAGATACCTCCACGCTGGAAGTCGGCTTGAGTGGGATGCGGTTACCGCCGGCACAGGATAGTAACCGTATCATGGTCGAGGGCTTGGATGTTATCTACCGCTGGAGGCCGACTAAGGAAGGAAAGTACCACTCTTTTATGTGGCAGGCCGAGGCTTTAGCCGCGCAGAAAGATGGTTTGATAAAAGAGGTAAAATCACAGGGGATGTTCACGGCAGTAAATTACCAGTTTGACGAGCGCTGGTTCGTAGGAACCCGCTTTGATTACTCGGAACTGCCGGACGATGCCTCCAAGCAAGAACGAGAATATTCTGCCTATCTGACTTTCACAGAAAGCGAATATGCCTTCTGGAGACTGGGCTACTCGGTTACGAAATCGGATATCGCAGAGAATAATAATGACAAGCAGGTTTTCCTGCAACTCAATATCGGAATCGGGCCGCACCGCGCCCATAAATATTAAAGAAAGGAAATTGACGATGAAACGCCTAATATTACTGACTGCCCTGCTTCTCGGCGGGTTATTGGTTTCCTACCTCTGGGCCGATGAAGCGAAACTCAAGGTCGTAACCACCACCTCCGACCTGAAAGCGATTACCGAAGCAATAGGCGGTGATAAAGTGGCCGTAACCAGCCTTGCGACCGGCACTCAGGACCCCCATTTCATTGAAGCCAAGCCCGGTTACATCAAGCGGGCCAGCAACGCCGACCTCTGGATTCGTGTCGGTCTGGAACTGGAAATCGGTTATGAAACCCTAATTATTGACGGCTCCCGCAACCAGCGTATCCGGCCGGGTAACGACGGTCATCTGGATGTCTCAGAGGGGGTGCTGAAATTAGAAGTCCCCACGGGTAAGATTGACCGGACGCTGGGTGATGTTCATCCGCTGGGCAATCCGCACTACTGGCTGGACCCGTATAACGGCCGGGTAATGGCTAAGAATATCACGGAACGGCTCAAAAAACTCCGTCCGGATGATGCCGAATACTTTACGAAAAATTACCACGCCTTTGTCAATAAGTTGGATGAACTGATGTTCGGTGCCGAACTATGCCAAGCAATCGGCGGTGACAAACTCTGGGAACAGGAATTAGCCGGTAAATTGGTTGAGGTTATTACCAAAACGAACGAGACACGGCTCCAGAACCACGAAACACCCCTGGAATTGGGTGGGTGGGCTAAGAAGATGGCGTCATACCGGGGCGAGAAAGTGATT
>Ga0315282_10002141_pt1 | contig 36796 bp, 30 predicted proteins | sample YL17G07_20_MG_FD_203693 | JGI IMG/M metagenome (GOLD analysis project Ga0315282, IMG submission 203693) | Sediment microbial communities from Yellowstone Lake, YNP, Wyoming, USA - YL17G07_20 | ecosystem: Environmental > Aquatic > Freshwater > Lake > Sediment | place: USA: Wyoming | collected...
CCACGGGCGAGTGGCGAGCCGAAGGCTCGTCCCTTGACCGGAAGCAGTAACGGAGAACCGGGGAGAGGGGGGCCGGACGCGTGACGGAACAGGGACTCTTTCCATCCGAGCCGGGCCGGATCGGCACGGACGAGTCGGGCAAGGGGGATTTTTTCGGGCCCCTGGTCGTGGCCGCCTTTTTCATGCCCGACGGCGCGGAGGACGTCCTCCGCGAGCTCGGGGTCAAGGATTCCAAACGGACCTCCGACAGCCGGTGCCGGGAGATCGCGCGTATCCTGAAAAAAGGGTACGTCCACTCCATCGTCGCCGTCGGGCCGGAGAAGTACAACGAGCTTTATGAGAAGCTCCGGAACCTCAACCGGCTCCTGGCCTGGGCCCACGCCCGGGCCATCGAGAATATCCTGGAGCGGGTGCCCGCCGGGAAGGCGGTCACGGACCAGTTCGGCGACGAGAAGTTCGTCCGGAACGCCCTCCTTAAAAAAGGCCGGGCCATCGAGCTCGTCCAGATGCCCCGGGCCGAGGAAGACCCGGCGGTCGCGGCGGCTTCGATCCTGGCCAGGGCCGAATTCCTGACCCGCCTCCATTCGCTCTCCAGGGAGATCGGCACGGAGCTCCCCAAGGGCGCCTCGGCCCAGGTAGAGGAGGCGGCCGTGAAGCTTGTCCATGAGAAGGGGCCGGACATTCTCAAAAAGGTGGCCAAGACGCACTTCAAGACGACGGCCCGGGTCCTCGGCCGGGCGGGTGTCGCTAAGCTCGTCTGAGGAGAGGGGAAAAAGATGTCCGAGCCTGGCCCCGATGAAACGAAGAGAACGGCTGTGACGCGGCGGCTTGACTTCGAAGACGCCTATGTCCGTGAGTTCGAGGCCGAAATCCTGGAGAAGAGAAGCCACGAGGGGTTTCCGGCCGTTGTCCTCGATCGGACCTGCTTCTATCCGGAATCAGGCGGCCAGCCGTGGGACAAGGGCAGGCTCGGCGGCATCGAGGTCCTTAAGGTCATCGACCTCGACGGCGTCATCCTCCATGTTCTCAAGGAAGATGTGCCGGCCGGAACGGTCCGTGGCCTGATCGACTGGCCGACCCGGTTCGACCACATGCAGCAGCACACGGGTCAGCACATCCTGTCCCAGGCGTTTTTCGAGGTCCTCAAGGGTGAGACGCGGTCCTTCCATCTCGGGGCGGATGTCTCGACCCTGGAGATCGGCCTCCGGACGATTTCCGATGAGGCGCTGGACAAGGTCGAGGATCGGGCGAACGCAGTCGTCTGGGAAGACCGGGAGGTCAAAACATATTTCGTCCCGGAGGACAGGATCGACGCCGTCCCGCTCAGGCGTCCGCCGAAGAAACGGGGTCTTCTCCGGGTCGTCGAAGTCGCGGGCTACGATTACTCCGCCTGCGGCGGGACGCACTGCCGGCGGTCGGGCGAGGTCGGCTTGATCAAGGTCCTGGGGACGGAAAAGATCCGGGGAAACCTCCGGTTCGATTTCCTGTGCGGCGGGCGGGCGCTCGCCGATTACAGGGTGAAAGACCGGAACGTCCGGAAGATAGCGGGTTTCTTTTCCTCTCTGCCAGGGGACACGGGCGGACAGGTGGAGAAGCTCGCGGCGGACTTCAAGGCCATAAAAAAACGGGGGCGCAGGCTCGAGGAGCGCTTGGCCTTCTTCGATGCCCGGGAGATCATCCGCGGGGCCTCGGGCAGGATCATCTCCGGTGTCCTCGAAGACAGGAGCCCCGAGGAGGCCCGGTTCCTGGCCCTGAACATTATCAGGAGCGGCGAATTCGCCGTCGTCTACGGGGCGGCCGGGGAAAGCCAGGGCCACCTCATCTTCGCCCGTTCCGATTCGCTGGCGACAGACCTCAGGGGACTGATCCCCGTTGTCGGGGCCCTGGTTCCGGTCAAGGGCGGGGGAGGCCCCTCCCTGGTGGAGCTCGTGACGCCGGAGAAAGACAAGCTGGGCCTGGCCGTCGAAGCGGCCCGGGCATGGCTCGAGGCGGGCGAGGGGAAGCTCAGGACGACCTGACCCGGGGTCCCGGGGAGAGATTATTCGTATCTGAGCGAAACGATGGGGTCCATTTTCGCGGCCTTCTGGGCCGGGAAGACGCCGAAGAAAAGGCCGATGCCGACCGACACGGCCAGCCCGACGGCGACCGTCCAGAGGGAGACCGAGGCCGGGAGCGGGGTCGCGACCCGGACGATGAGAGCGATGCCGAAACCGATGAGGACCCCGATCAGCCCGCCGACGCCCGTCAGGACGATGGCCTCGATCAGGAACTGCTTGAGGATGTCGCCGGACCTGGCCCCGATGGCCTTGCGGATCCCGATCTCGCGGGTCCGCTCCTTGACGGAGACCAGCATGATGTTCATGACCCCGATCCCGCCGACCAGAAGGCCGATCGAGGAGACGACGATCATGACCAGGAAGGCCGCGCCCGTGATCTGCTTGTAGAGGCTGACCAGGGTGTCGGTCGTCATGACCGCGAAATCGTTGGGCTTGCCGTACGGGACCTTGCGGTGCGCGCGCAGGACCTCGCTGATCTGCTGGATGGTCTCGTCCATCGTCCCGGCGGTCTTGGGGACGGTAATGATCTCCAGTCGGTCCTTCTCGTAGGCGAAATATTTCATCAGCGTGGTGAGGGGCAGGCCGACAAAGTTGTCCCGGCTCTGGCCGAACATCTGGCCGCGCTTGTTGAGGACGCCGACGACGGTGAAGCTCTCGTTGCCGACGCGGATCTCCTTGCCGATGGGGTTGAGGTTCGGGAAGAGGCTGTCGGCGAGCTCGGAGCCGAGCAGGCAGACCCTGGCGCTGTGGGTCACCTCGGCCTCGGTGATGAAGCGGCCCATCCTCGGAAGGTACAATGACATGACCGTCGGCCACTTCTCGTTCATGCCGATGACCATGGCGTTGTCAACCTTGGTGTTCATGAACTTGATCTCGACCTGCTCGAAAATGCTGACGCTGACGCTGACGGCGACCGCCTTGACAAGGGTGGCATCTTTTTCGATGGCCTTGGCGTCGTCCAGGGTCAGGTCCTTGCGGGTCCGCATCTCCTCGTCCATGCGGCCCATCTGGGCCGGCTCGTACTTCATGATGCCGATCATGTCGGACCCGACCGACTGGAGCTCCCGGGTGAACGATTTGTTGAGGCCCTGGATGACCGAGACCATGCCGATGACGGTCATGACCCCGATGATGATCCCGAGCATGGTCAGGAACGAGCGGAGCTTGTGGGACCGGAGCGAATCGAGGGCCATCCCGAAGATCTCGCGGACGATCTGGAATCTCATTGTTCGGACCTCAGCGCCTCCGTCGGGTCGAGCTTGGCCGCCCGGTTGGCGGGGTAGATGCCGAAGAACAGGCCCAGGGACCAGGACATGAAGATCGCCAGGGCGATCGATGAGGGCTCGACGCTCGAGGGCATGGAGGTCGTCGCCGTGACGATCTTCGCTACCGTGAAGCCGAGGAGGATGCCGACGATTCCGCCGATGGCCGAGATCACGGACGACTCGATCAGAAACTGGAACAGGATGTCCCGGCGGCGGGCCCCGACGGCCATCCGGATCCCGATCTCCTTGGTCCGTTCCGAGACGGAGACGAACATGATGTTCATGATGACGATCCCGCCGACGATCAGGGCGATGGAGGAGATGGCGATCATGGCGAAATAAATGCCGGCCGTGGCCGTTTTATAGAACTGGATGAAGGTCTCGGACGTGGCGATCGCGAAGTCGTCGGGGTCCTTGTACGACCTTTTCCGCCACGACCGGAGGATTGTCCGGACCTCTTCTTGGGCCCGGGCCATCTGCTCCTGGGACAGGGTATGGACATTGATGCTGACGGACCGGCGGGCGCCGTAGACCTTCATGAAGGTCGTGATGGGGATCCGGACGTAATTGTCCTGGCTGAACCCCAGGAGCTTTCCGACCTTCTTGCCGGTCCCGATGATCTGGAAATTCTGGGTCCCGACCTTGATCCAGCGGCCGAGGGGGTCGACCGTGGGGTAGAGCTTCTCCACGACGTCCGCCCCGATGATGCAAACGGGCCGGGAATTGGTCTCGTCCTGCCTCTGGATGTGGCGGCCGCTTTCGAGCTCGAGGGTCGAGCCGATCTCGTGGTCCAGGTGGGTGACGCCCCGGACCTCCGTGTTCTTCAGGGACTGGTTGCCGAACTTGACGGTCTGCTCGGTGCTCGTCGTCGCCCCGATGAGGTCGCAGGACCGGCACCGGTCTCGGAGGAGCTGGACTTCGGTCAGGGTCAGGTCCTTGCGCTTCATCTGTTCGCGGAACTCCTTGAGGGAGGTGCCGACCATCGAGAACTTCTGGACGGAAAAATCGTTGGCCCCGTAGAAGGACATCTTGGTGTACACGTAATTATTCAGCCCCTGGATGACCGAGACGACGGCGATGACCGTCAGGACGCCGATGATGATGCCGAGAAGGGTCAGAAAAGTGCGCAGCTTGTTGGCCCGGAGGGACAGCCAGGCCATGGAGAGGGATTCCCGGACTTGCAGCTTGGCCATAGTCAATCATCTATTCTACACGATTTCTACGGGGCCGTGAAGAAAAGGTTCCGGCGGCGCCGCCTTGACAGGACCTCAGGGGGAAAACATAATGATTCCCGAGGAGACCCGGTTCCGCATGCTCATCCGCCTGAATAAGTTCCTGGCCCACTCGAGCGTCTGCTCGCGGCGGGAAGCTGACCGCTTCATCGAGGCCGGCCGGGTCAGGGTCAACGGCCGGGTCGTCGACGAACTCGGCCAGAAAATCGACCCGGCCCGGGACCGGATCGACGTCGGCGGCCGGACGGTCAGGGGAGGGGACGAGAGGCCCGTTTACATCCTTCTCTTCAAGCCCTCCGGCCGCGTCGTCACGGTCAAGGACCCCTTCGGCCGGCCCACGGTGATGGACCTTCTGCCGAAGCTCCCGGTCCGGGTCTATCCGGTCGGCCGCCTGGACGCGGAGAGCGAGGGGGCCCTCCTTCTCACCAATGACGGCGAGATGGCCTACCGGCTCACCCATCCCAAGCACGGGGCCGGCAAGGTCTACGAGGTCGGGGTGGAGGGGGAGCCGTCCGAGGACGACCTGGAAAAGCTCCGCCGGGGCGTCTTTCTTGAGGGACGGAGGACGGCGCCGGCCCGGATCCAGGTCCTGCGGCGGAGCCTGCGGAAGACCCTCCTCCGGGTCGAGATCCACGAGGGACGGAAGCGGGAGATCCGGAAGATGTTCGAGGCCCTGGGATACCCCGTCAAGGGGCTTCTCCGCGTTCAGTTCGCCGGCCTGACGCTCGACGGGCTCCGTCCGGGCCAATGGCGCTATCTGAAAAAAACGGAAGTGGCGAGCCTGCGGAAAACGGCGGGCCCGGCCATCCCCGGCTAAGAATTCGGCGCTTCGTCCTCCTTGCTCTTTTCGCCGGCCTCCGAGAAGGCCTTCCAGCCTTTGGCCAGCCTCTGGAGCTCACGATCCACGAGGAAGTGGACGGTCCCTTCCTCGAACGTCCCGTCCTCCCGGGCCTGGCCGGCCTCGACGCCGGTCAGGATCCCGATGCCCTCGTCGATCGTCTTGACCGGGTAGATGTGGAATTTCCCCTCCTTGACGGTCTCGACGACCTCGGCCCGGAGCATCAGGTTCTGGACGTTCTGGTGCGGGATGATGACCCCCTGGGTCCCGGTCAACCCCTTGGCCCGGCAGACCTCGAAAAAGCCCTCGATCTTCTCGTTGACGCCGCCGATGGCCTGGATCTCGCCCTTCTGGTTGAGGGATCCGGTGACCGCGATGTCCTGACGGAGGGGGAGCCCGGAGAGGCTGGACAGGATGGCATAGACCTCGGTCGATGACGCGCTGTCGCCGTCGACGCCGCCGTAGGACTGCTCGAAGGCGAGCGAGGCCGAAAGGGCGAAGGGCTTCCGCGCCGCGTATTTTCCCCGGAGATAGCCGCCGAGGATGAGGACCCCCTTGTTGTGGGTCGGTCCGCTGAGGTCGGCCTCCCGCTCGATGTTGATGACCCCGGCCCGGCCCATGGCCGTCCGGGCCGTGATCCGCGTCGGCTTCCCGAACATGAACTGGCCCATGTCGTAGACCGAAAGGCCGTTGACCTGTCCGACGACGCTCCCCTCGGTGTCGATCATGATCGTTCCTTCCTCGATCATCTCCTGGACCTTGTCCTCGTACAGGCTGACCCGCTCGAACCGCTCCCCGACGGCCTCGTCCACGTCCCCGCGGCCGACGGCGGTCCGGCCGTTCTTCCGGGCCCAGTAACTTGACTCGCGGATGACGTCGGCGATGAGGTGGAACCGGGTCGAGAGCTTCCGCTGGCGCCCGGAGATCCGGGTGGCGTATTCGACGAGGGCCGCCATCCCCTCCCGGTCGAAGGGGATGAGCCCATCCTCGTTGCAGATCTTCTTGATGAACCGGACGTAGTCGCCGACGGCCTTCGCATCCTTGGGCATCTCCGAGTCGAACTCGGCTTTGATCTTGAAGATCTTCTTGAAGTCCTCATCCTGGAAGTAGAGGAGGTTGAAGACGTAGGAATCGCCGATCATCACGACCTTGACGTCGCACTTGACGGGCTCCGGCTTGATCCGCGAGGGCGAGAAGAAATACATCGAGAGATAGTTCTGGATCTCGAAGATCTGGTTGCGGAGGGTCCTCTTGAGGGTCATCCAGACGCCCGGCTCGACCAGGGCGTCCAGGGCGTTGATGACGAGGTACCCTCCGCTGGCCTTGAGGAAGGAGCCGGCCTTGATCATTGTGAAATCGGTCTGGCCGAGGCCCATCCGGGAATAGGCGACCTCGATCGAGCCGAACAGGTTCGTGTATGTCGGATTGGTCTCCATGATGACCGGGGCCCCCTTCCGGTCCGAGTTGTCGACGAGAAGGTTGACCTGGTAATCGTGGAATTCGTCCGGCTGGTCCTTTTCCCTGTCGTCCTTCTTCTGGTTCTTGAAAAGGTCGATCGTCTTGACGAGGTTCTGCTCGACGTCGGTCAGGTAGGCCGCGATCTTCGGCGAGGTGAACTCGGCTCGCATGTCGTCGATGCCGCCCTTGATGAGCGGCGAGATGCTCTCCTCGTCCCAGCTCTTGAGGAGGCTCTTTGTTTCCTCGTCGATCTCCTTGAGCTTCTCGAAGAGGGCCTCGAGCTCAGACGTCAGCTCCTCGTATTTCGCCTTGAGTTTCTCCAGGGTCTCCTTCGGGATCTTCTTCTCCTTGACCAGCCCCTCGATCTTGTTGAACGGGATGGACTGCCCCTCGATGACCGGGATGAGGTCCGGCCGGGTGAAGAGGCCCATCTGGACCTGGATCACGGAGAACCCCTCCTGGGCCACCTCCTCTTCGAAGCGCTGGAGGATCTCCCGCTGCTTTTTCTGCTGGGCCTCGACCAGGGCGTCCCGCTTATCGGTGTAATATGGGCTCTTGAGGAGGTTCGGGATGCTCTTCCGGAGCATGCCGATCAGCTTCCCCATGGCCTCGCTGAAGGCCTTGCCCTGGCCCGCCGGAAGGGGGACGAGGAGCGGCTCGTCGGGGTCCTTGAAGTTGTTGACATAGAGGATGTCGTCCGGCGTCTTATCGCCCTTCTCGAGCCGTTCCAGAAGCTGCTTGATCGTCGTCGTCCGGCCCGTGCCGACCATGCCGGTGATGAAGATGTTGTAGCCGAGGCTCTTGATGTCCAGGCCCGTCTGGATGGCCTTGAGGGCCCTCTCCTGCCCGATGATGCCCTCGCAGGCCGGGGCCTCGTCGCTCGAAGAGAAGGGGATGCCGTCGGGGCAGCAGGTCCAGCGCAGGCGGTCGGGGGTGAGCTCCTCGAATCGGGTCTTCGTTTTCATGGTCCTCTCCTCCCTGGGAATCGACGGCGGCCCCGAATGAGGCCAAGTTATCACAAACCTTTCCTTTCCTCAAGCCGCGGTGCTCCGGGCCAACGTCCGTTTTCCCCGGCCATCGTCAGGGCCGTTCGGCCGGCGTTCTTTTTGATGCAAAACGCTCCGACATCTGCTAGAATAGGGCCCGTCCGGACCCGCAAAGGAGAGGTTATGAGATGAAAACCTACCAAGGAAAGCTTCAGGCCAAAGGATTCAAGATCGGGATCGTTGTCAGCCGGTTCAACAGCTTCATTTCCGAGCGGCTGCTCGAAGGCGCGCTGGAGGCCCTGGAGAAGATGGGCGCTTTGGACGCCGACCTCACGGTCTACAAGGTCCCGGGGTCGTTCGAGGTCCCCTTGGTCGCGAAGAAGATCGCCAAGGCCGGGAAGACCGACGGCGTCCTCTGCATCGGGGCCCTCATCCGCGGCGACACGCCCCATTTCGATTTCCTCAGCGCCGAGGTCACCAAGGGCCTCGCCCAGATCGCGATGGAGGACGGCGTCCCGATCGCCTTCGGGATCCTGACCGTCGACACGGTCGAGCAGGGGATCGAGCGGGCCGGCGCCAAGGCCGGGAACAAGGGCTACGACGCCGCCTTCTCCCTGGTCGAGACGCTGAACCTGATCAAGGAGTCGGGGCTCCGCTGACCGGATCCTGAGGGGCCTGCCATGGGGAAACGACGGAAAGCGCGGGAGTGCGCGCTCCAGATCCTCTTCCAGCTGGAGTTCAACACGGCCGACCCGGGGACCCTCATCCGCCAATACTGGGACTACCAGAAGACGACGGCCGATGTCCGGGAATACGGCGGCCGGCTCGTCGACCGAATCCTCTCTGGCCGGGACGAGATCGACCAGGCCGTCCAGTCGGCGTCCCAGAACTGGCGCCTGGCCCGGATGAGCGTCGTCGACAGGAACATCCTGAGGATCGCCGCCTGCGAGCTCCTCTACGAGCCGGCCCTCGCCCCGGCCATCGTCATCAACGAAGCCATCGAAATCGCCAAGCGATACAGCGGGCAGGAATCCGCGACGTTCGTCAACGGGATCCTCGACGCCGTCAGAAAACACCTCAAGCCGCGCCCCGCCCCCCCGGTCGGGGCGGGCCAAGAAGGACACCATGAGCAAGAAAGAGAACATACAGGGGAAAAAACCGGACCCCCCCCGGCCGGAAGACAAGGACACTGATCAGGAGCTCGCCCGCCGGGAGAAGCTCCTGCGCCTCGGCCAGGAGGGGGTTGAGCTTTTCCCTTACAAGGCCGGCAAGACCCATTCCGTCCATGAGATCGTCGCCGCTTTCGCCGCCCTCTCCAAGGAGAATCTGGAGGCGAAGAAGTTGCCCGTCGAAGTCCCGGGGCGGATCCTTTCGATCCGGAAAATGGGCCGGGCGACCTTCTTCCACATCTCCGACGGCCGGGCCCGGCTCCAGGCCTATATCCGGGAGGACGTCGCGGGGGCCCGGGCCTACGAGCTCTTTTCCCTGCTCGATATCGGCGATGTCCTTTCGGTCCGCGGGACTCTGTTCAAGACGAGAACGGGCGAGCTGACCGTCCTCTGCGAGTCCTTCACGTTCCTGGCCAAGGCCCTCCACCCGCTCCCGGAGAAGTGGCACGGCCTCCAGGACGTCGAGCTCCGCTACCGGAAGCGTTACCTTGACCTCATCATGAGCCCCGAGGTCGGTGAGGTCTTCCGTCTCCGGAGCTCCATCGTGGCCTACATCCGCCGCTTCTTCGACGCCCGGGGCTACGTCGAGGTCGAGACGCCCATGATGCACACCATCCCCGGCGGCGCCCTGGCCCGGCCCTTCAAGACGTCCCACAACGCCCTCGGCCTGGACCTCTACCTCCGGATCGCGCCCGAGCTCTACCTGAAAAGGCTCGTCGTCGGCGGGCTCGACAAGGTCTACGAGATCAACAGGAGCTTCCGGAACGAAGGGATCGACGCCCAGCACAACCCGGAGTTCACCATGCTCGAGTTCTACGAAGCGTACAAGGACTATTACGACATGATGGACCTCACCGAAGAGCTCCTGACCGGGATGGCCCTCGACCTCCTCGGCACGGACGAGGTCCCCTTCGGCGAGCAGGCGATCTCTTTCAAGAAGCCCTATCCGAGATTGAAGTTCATGGACGCCTGCGTCCGATACAGCGGCCTGGCCCCCAGCCGGTTCTCCGACCGCCCGGGGCTCGTGGAGTTCGCGGCGACCCTGGCCCCGGACAAAAAGCCCCTGACCTACGGGAAGGCCCTCGACATCATCTTCGACCGGTTCGTCAAGGACAACATCGTCCAGCCGACGTTCATCATGAACCCGCCCAAGGAGATCTCGCCGCTGGCCAAGACCTCGCGGGACAATCCCGAGGAGGCCGAGAGGTTCGAGCTCCTGGTGGCGGGGATGGAGATCGCCAACGCGTTCTCCGAGCTCACCGACCCCGCCGAACAGCGGGCCCGCTTCGAGGAGCAGGCGGAGGACAAGAAGAAGGGGAACGAGGAGTCCCACGCCGTGGACATGGACTACGTGGAGGCCCTCGAGTACGGACTGCCGCCGACGGGAGGGGAGGGCATAGGCATCGACCGGCTGACCATGATTCTGGCCAACCGGAGGTCCATCCGGGAGGTGATCCTGTTCCCGCTCCTCAGGCCGAGATGAGCGGACGCACGGCGGGATCGCAGGGACCCGATTTGAGACGCCGATGACCTTCGAGCTGTTCGTCGCCCGCCGGTACCTGACGGCCCGAAGAAAGCAGGCCTTCATCTCCGTCATCACCTCGATCTCCATCCTCGGGATCATGATCGGCGTCGCGGCCCTGGTCATCGCCATCGCCCTCATCACGGGCTTCCAGGAGGACGTCCAGGCCAAGATCCTGGGGGCCACGTCGCACATCATGGTCCAGGACCTCTCGAGCGAGGGCCTGCCGCGCTACCTCGAGGTCGCGGACAAGGTCCAGGCGGAGAAGGGAGTCCTGTCCGTGACGCCGGTCGTTTACAACGAGGTCATTATCACCGGCCTGGCCAAGACCAAGGGGGCCCTGCTCAAAGGGCTTGATTTCGGCCGGGAGCTCCCCGGCGCCGCCTGGCTCCGGAAGCTCGAGGCCGGCAAGGTCCCCGCGCCGGGCGGCGAGCGCGAGGGCATCCTGCTCGGCCGGCAGCTTGCCTTCGAGATCGGCGCCCAGCCGGGGGACATCGTGGACGTCGTCACGGCCTCCTCGAACCTGTCGCCGATGGGGCTCCTGCCGAAACGCAAGAGGTTCCTGGTCACGGGGATCTTCAACACCGGCCTGTACGAGTTCGACGCCACGACGGCCCTGGTCTCCCTGCCCACGGCCCAGAAGCTCTTCGATCTCGAAGGGCGGGCGAGCTTCCTCCAGGTCAAGATCCGGGACATCTTCGAGGCCCCGGCGATCGCCGGGCGGATCAAGGCGGGGCTGCCGCCCACGGTCTTCGTGACGACTTGGATGGATCTCAACCGGAACCTCTTCTCGGCCCTGAAGCTCGAAAAGAACATCATGTTCCTGACCATCACGCTGATCGTTATCGTCGCCGCGCTGAACATCATCGCCACCCTGATCCTGATGGTCATGGAGAAAACGAGGGACATCGGTATCCTCATGGCCATGGGAGCGACGCCCCTGAATATCCGGCGGGTGTTCTTCTACCAGGGCGCCCTCATCGGGGTCGTCGGCACCGGTCTCGGCGTCCTCCTCGGCCTCGCCTGGTGCTGGCTGGCCAACACCTTCCAGCTGATCAAGGTCCCCGTAGACATCTATCAGATCTCCTACGTCCCGTTCCGGCTTAGGCCCGTCGACCTCCTGGCCATCATCGGCGTCACCCTCGCCATCAGCTTCGTCTCGACCCTCTTCCCGGCCTGGCGCGCTTCCAGGGTCGACCCGGTCGTGGCTTTGAAATATGAATGACATCCTGTTGAAGGCCGAAAACCTGGGGAAATCCTATCCCCTTCCCAAGGGCGTTTTCCGCGTCTTCGAGGGCCTCGACTTCGAGCTCAAGAGGGGGGACCTGGCGGCGATCATGGGCGCCTCCGGGGTCGGGAAGACGACGCTCCTCAACCTCCTCGGGGCCCTGGACCGGCCCTCCGAGGGCCGGGTGATCCTCGACGGCGAGGACCAGTTTGCCGGCACGGAGCAGGACATGGCCGCCGTCAGGAACCGGAAGATCGGCTTCGTTTTCCAGTTCTTCCATCTCCTCCCCGAATTTTCGGCCCTGGAGAACGTGAGCTTCCCCCTGATGATCCGAGGGCTCGGCAGGAAAGAGGCCTTCGACCGGGCCCGCGAACTGCTGAAAGATGTTTCGCTCGAGGAGAAGGCCGATGCCCGTCCGGGCCGGCTCTCGGGCGGCGAGCAGCAGAGGGTCGCCATCGCCCGGGCCCTGGTTAACGAACCCCGGCTGCTCCTGGCCGACGAGCCCACGGGAAACCTCGACTGGAAATCGGGCGAGATGATCCTCCGCCTGATCCTCGACCTCCACGCGAGGAAAGGCCTGTCCTCGATCATCGTCACCCACAACGAGAAGATCGCCCGATACTGCCACAAGCTCTACCTCATGGAGGCCGGGGAGCTGAAACTTTTGTCCGAGCCCCCGAGTTAAGGACTATGTGACAGGCAGACCGGTCCGCCCTTCCAGGCCCCGTCATCCCCGCAGCGGACCGCGTTCCCGGAAGGGCCGGGCCTTCGGCCGGTTTTTTGAAAAAACGGGGAGAATATGGTATAAGGATTGAGAAATGAGAAAGATCATCCTGGCCCTGTTCCTGGCCGTCCTTCCCGGACTCCTCTCCGCCCAGGAGATCCTGGAGAAGATCGAGGTCGCCGGGAACGACCGGGTGACACGGGAGACCATCCTCTACTATATCTCGGTCAGGGAGGGCGATTACTTCAGCGAAGATCAGGTCAAAAGGGACTTCCGGGTTCTCTGGTCCACCGGCTTTTTCGCCGATCTCAAGATCGAGGACCTCCCCGGGACGCGGGGGAAGATCATCCGGATCACGGTCGAGGAAAATCCCATCATCAAGGCCGTGACCTTCAAGACCGGGAAGAAGCTCAAGGAAAGCGACATCGTCAGCAAGCTGAAGGAAAAAGACCAGTTCATTCTTCCCTATTCCTACTACAGCCCCGCCAAGGTCCAGAAGATGAAGCAGACGATCACGGACCTTCTCAGCGAAAAGGGCCTCCTGGCGGCCAAGATCGACATGGAGGTCAGGAAGCAGGGCAAGAATGAGGTCGAGGTCCTGGTCAAGATCGACGAGGGCCCCAAGGTCCGGGTCGGCGACGTCGTCTTCGTGGGCGACACGAAGCTTCCCGCAAGCTCCCTCCGCTGGGCCATGAAGGACAACCGGCCTCACACCCTTTTCAACTGGGCCGCCGGCAAGGACGTGTACAAGCAGAACAAGCTCAAAGAAGACATCGACCAGATCAAGAAGAAGTATCAGGAAAACGGGTATATGGAGGCCACGGTCGGGGAGCCCCGGGTCGAGGAATTCGAAAAACGGACCGTTTTCTTCAAGAAGCAGAAGATGATGCGCCTCATCATCCCCGTCAACCCCGGCTACCTCTACCGGGTCGGCGAGATCAAGATCGAGGGGAACAAGGCCTTCGCTGCCAAGGGGCTCCGGACCATGGTCAAGCTCCAGCCGGGCGAGGTGTACAGCGTCAAGCTCAGGGAGAAAACGATCGAGGACATCGCCGAGATCTACCGCAACTACGGGCACCTCTACATCCAGGTCGCGCCCGTGGAGAACCTGGACCCCAAGAGAAAGGTCGTCAACGTCACCTTCTCCGTCTACGAGGGCGAAGTCGTCTTTCTCAACCGCCTGGAGTTCAAGGGCAATAATTACACCAAGGACAAGGTCATCCGCCGCGAGATGCTGGTCCGGGAAGGCGACCGGTTCAGCTTGGCGATGTTCAAGGACAGCATCCTCCGCATCAAGCAGCTCGGTCTCGTGGACCTCGAGAAGGACCCCGACATGAAGCCGAATCCCGAGGACCCGACCAAGATGGACGTCGTGGTCCCGGTCAAGGAGCTTCAGCGGAACAACATCCAGTTCTCGGCCGGCTACAGTGGCTACGACGGGACGTTCCTGGCCTTCAGCTACTCCACGGTCAACTTCCTGGGGGCCGGGGAGAACGTGGAGCTCCAGCTCCAGCAAGGCAAGCGGGTCAAGAACTACTCGGTGGGATTCTCCGAGCCCTACGTGTTCGACCAGCCGATGACGGCCGGCCTCAATATCTACGACCGGTATTACGATTACAGCGCCCTCGGCCTCTACACCCAGAAATCGATCGGCGTCGACCTGAGCCTGGGGGCCCGGATCCTCGGCTACTGGCGGGCGAGCGCGACGTACACGATCCAGAAGGTCAGCGTCTCCTATCCCGCTGGGACGACGATGTCATATCTCTACGGCTCCGGCACGTTCTATGAGAGCTCGATCACCCCGATGCTCTACCGGTCGACGATCGACAGCCCCCTGACGCCCACCCGGGGGACCCTCTATTCGGCATCGGTCAAGTTCGCCGGATCGTTCCTCGGCGGCGATATCGACATCATCAAGCCCCAGTTCGAGTTCGCCCACTACCAGCCGTTCATCGCCAAGCACATCATCGGCCTTCATCTCGAGTATATGTACATCAAGGCTTACAACGGCTCCCAGGTGCCCTACTGGGAAAAGTCCTTTCTCGGCGGCGAACGCTCCATCCGGGGCTACGAAGTCTATGCGATCGGCCCCCGGAACGAGAGCGGCTACAACCTGGGCGGCAACAAGTCCATCGTCTTGAACGCGGAGTACATCGTCCCCGTCGGCGGGCCCCTGTACGCGATAGCCTTCTATGACGTCGGAAACTCGCTTTCGGCAACCCAAAGCTTCAGCCTGAAGGATATGTACACGTCGACCGGCCTCGAAGCCCGCATCTTCATCCCGGCGCTCCGGGTCCCCTTCAGGCTGATCTTCGCGTACAACAATCGCAAAACCTACTCCGACCAGTCGAACTTCGCTTTCCGTTTTGCCGTCGGCACGACGTTCTGACGGCCCCGAGGCCGGACAAGGCATAGAGGAGGTCGGGCCATGATTTCGGTCGAAGACATCTCCAGGCTTCTTCCGCACCGGTTCCCTTTCCTGCTCATCGACAGGGTTATCGATTTCGTCCCGGAAAAGTCCATCGTGGCCCTGAAGAATGTGACCTGCAACGAACAGTTCTTCCAGGGACATTTTCCGGAGTGGAAGATCATGCCCGGCGTCCTGATCGTGGAGGCCATCGCCCAGGCCGGGGCCGTCCTTCTCTTCAACTCGATCCCGGACCCCGAGCGCAAGTTCGCCGCCCTGAGCAAACTAGACAGGTTCAAGTTCAAAAGGATGGTCATCCCCGGCGACCAGATCCGGATCGAGGTCCAGTGGATCCGGCATAAAGGACGGATCTTTCGGATGAAGGGGAAAGCTCTCGTCGAGGGCGAGATCGCCGCCGAGGGCGAGATCTTCGCCACGGTCCTGGACATCGAGGAGCTGGCGGACAAAAAAAAGGCGAGCGCGCCGGCCCGGCCTTCCCCTAGCGCGGGATCTTGATCATCCGGCGCCTGCCGGAGAAAGCCCGAAGATCACTTGTTCATCGAGAAGAGGGAGTCCTCGAGGTTCGTGTTGTAGGTGATCTTGGTGACGGTCATTTTGACGAACTCAGCGCCGTCCTGGACAACCTTTATCGTGTGCGGCACGAGGGATTGGCCGACCTTCTGGTAGTCGGACGGATACGCTTCCGTTTTGACATCCCCGCCCCCTTGGCCGAGGGCCATCGTTTCGGTCTTGTAGGGGAGATATGTCGCCGGATCGATGTAGATCGTGCTGACGTGGCCGTCGGCGGTCTTCTGCTCGAGGACCAGGTACTCCTTGTTCTCGATCTTGGTTTTCGGCTTAACGGCATAGGTGATGCCGTATTTCTGCGGATTGAGGAGGTAATCGTTGCCCATAGCTTGACGGGCGAATTCCTTGGCCTGAGCCTCCGGCATATCCTCAATCGCCCCCGTCTGGGGGTTGGTGAACCAGGCCTTCTGGCCGTCATAGGCCTGGGTGATGGTCATGCTCATGATCTCCATGTCCATCCGGTATTTGTTCGGTTCTTTCTGGTAGAGCGTGAAAGTCCCGCTCATGCCCATCGAGACGAGCTCCATCGTTCCCGAACTCGTGGTGTCCTTGACGGTTTCCAGGTACTTGCGTCCGCCCTGGACATCGATCATCTTTTTGAGGACGTCCTGGGCCGTCTGGCCGTAGCCCGGCAGCGCCGCGAGAGAGATCAGGAGCAAGGCCGCCATGGTCCCTGTAAAGAGTTTTTTCATCGATTCCTCCTAAGTAATTTGTCGTGAGGGGTCATGCGTTCGAAACACATTATAACACAGATATTCTAGAGGAAAGTTCAAGTTTTGCCAACCCAAAAAAGGGCGGAGGATCGTTCCCGCCCGCTTTTTTGAAAACCCGCCGAATTTCAAACCTGGAAACGGCGGCTCGGCCGGAGATAACCGAAAGGGGCCGTCCCGCGTCCAGCCGGAACTGGAAATCACCAAGTTTATTGTATTTTCTATAAAAAATCCGTATCACTATAAACTCCATAAAAATAAGCAATATAGGATGATCAGCAATTATATGTGTGTATATAATATGGACATTCAAATATAGTCAACCAAATATATATCTTGATATTAGGCAAATTTTGGAGTTATAATCTCTGTGTCCTAATTTAGGACATATCTATCGAACGCACGAAAACCGGAATGAACGCCGGACGGACGCAATGAAATGGCCCATCGGCTCAGCTTGATCGTCTGTTCCAACCTCGAGCGCGAGGTTCGCGCCCTTTCCGGACTCCCGGAGTTCCGGGACGTCGATTTCCTGCCGGTTCAGGTGGAATGCGACGAGGTCGAAGCCCGGTGGGAGGGCCTCGATGAAACGGTCCGCTCCTACAAGGCGGACGGACATCCCGTTTTGCTGGTCGGGAGCTTTTGTCTCACTCAAGCGGCGGGGCAGTCCGGTCTCAAAGACGCCTGCCAGGTCGCCCAGAAGAGTCAGTGCTTCGAGTGGATCGCGGACAAGGACGTCCTGGACCGCTTCCTCCAGGGCGAAGCTCTCCTTCTCCTCCCCGGATGGCTGAAGAGCTGGGAGCATCACGTCGGGCGGCTCTGGTCCTCGGACCGGAAGAAGGCCCAGGCGTTTTTTCGGGAATCGGCGAAAAGGATCGTCCTCCTCGACACGGGCATCTACCCCAAGATCGAGAACGATCTCAGGAAATTCGCCCGGTTCCTGCGCCTGCCCTCCGAGATCTATTTTGCGGGACTGGGTCACTTCAGGCTGAGCCTCGTCCAGGCCCTGCATTCCTGGCAGTCGGAGAAAGAGCGGGAGGGCCTCGAGGACCGGATAGCGGCGCTGCGGCAGCAGATCTCCGATTACAGCCGGATCGGCCATCTCCTCGGAGCCCTGACGAAGACGCAGACGGAGGAGGAGACCCGGACCGACATCCTCGAGATCTTCCGCGTTCTTCTCTCTCCACAAAAAGTCGCGTACCATCCCGTCCGGTCTCTCTCTCCGGGAACGCCGGCCGAAGATTCGCCCCAGGACCGGATCCTGTCCCTCAACGCCGATTACGCCTGGACTGAAGGCCGCGGCGGCCTCCTTCTCAAGATCGCCAACGGCCGGGAGATCCTGGGCATCCTTGAGCTCGAGGGGCTGGCCTTCCTCGAAAGGCGAGACCATGACCTGAACCTGGCCCTGACCCTGGCCAAGATCGCGGCCCTGGCGTTCGTCAAGGCCGGCTCCCAGCAGGCCCTGAAGGACGAACAGGAAAAGGCCCGGGCCGCCCAGGCCGCGATGATGGAGACCGAAGAGAAGATCAGGTCGTTCGACGGCGTGCCCGTCGGACTCTACCGGACGACGCCTTCCGGCCAGATCATCGAAGCCAACCAGGCCCTGGCCCGGATCCTCGGCTACTCGGACATGTCCTTCCTCAAGAGCGTCAACGCCTGGGACCTCCATCTCAACCGGGGCGACCGCGAGGAATGGCAGTCCCACCTCGAGGGGAGCAATTTCGTCGAGACCTTCGAGACGCAGCTCCGGCGCCGCGACGGGACGATCATCTGGGTCCGCGACTCCTCGCGGGCCATCAAGGACAAGCGGGGCCAGGTCGTCTACTACGAGGGGTCGATCGAGGACATCACGAAGAAGAAGCAGGCCGACGCGGCCAGCTCCTGGAACCTGCAGATCAAAACCTCCCTGGCGAACGTCTCGCGACAATTGCTCCTGCCGACACCGATCGAAAAGATGTCCGCCTTGATCCTCGAACACGCCTGCCGGCTGACCTCCAGCCGGACCTGCTTCGTCGGCTACGCCGAGCGCCACTCGGGGAAGCTCGTCCCCGCGGCCATGACGAAGGATGCTCAGGACCTGGCCGCCAGGCACCCGGAAGCCAACGCGACGGCCCACGAGTCTTCAGGCATCTGGCGGTCGGTCATCAACGACAAGAAGGCCATCCTGGCGAACATGCCCACCCTCGACCCGCGCTACACGGACCTGCCGAAATGGCACTTCCCGGTCGCCCAGCTCCTGGCCGTTCCCGCCCTCATGGACGGCCACCTCGTCGGCCTCATCGTCGTGGCCAATTCCGAAAGCCTTTATTCCGAAAGGGATCTCGAGGCCGTGGAGCAGATGGCGGCCCTTTATGCCATCGCCGTCGACCGGAAAAGAAAGGAAGACGAGCTCCGGGAGATGTCCCTGACCGACGAGCTGACGGGGCTCCATAACCGGCGCGGCTTCTTCACCCTGGCCGACCAGCAGCTGAAGATCGCCAACCGTTCGAAGAAAGCGATGTCCCTGCTTTACGCCGACCTCGACGGCCTCAAGATCATCAACGACACCTTCGGCCACGATGAAGGAGACCGGGCCCTGGTCGAAACGGCCGCTCTCCTGCGCGACGCCTTCCGCGAGTCCGACATCATCGCCCGGATCGGCGGCGACGAGTTCGTCGTCCTGACCGTCGACGTCGGAGACATGAAGCCGGATTCCCTGATCTGGCGGGTCCAGGAAAAGTTCAACGCCCGGAACGCGGCCGGCCACGGGAAGTTCATCCTCTCGGTCAGCCAGGGGATCGCCTGCTACGACCCCGAGGAACCCTGCTCAGCCCGGGAACTCGTCAACCTGGCCGACCAGAGGATGTACGACAAGAAACTCGCCAAGAAGGCCGGCCGGCTTGACTTATCCTCCGGTCGAGCGGATCTTTCCCCCTCGAAGCCTTCGTGAGACCGGGACCCGGCGCCGGGCATCAGTCCTTGATCTTGTATCTGGCGAGCTTGTTGTAGAGGGTCGTCCGCGAGATCCCCAGGATCTTGGCCGTCTGGCGGAGGTTTCTCTTCGTCACCTTCAGGAGATAAGTGATGTAGTCCTTCTCCAGGTCGTCAAGGGAGGACAGGTGCTCGCGGCCGACGAAGGCCATCGCTCCCTGGGGCGGAATAAAATCGCGGAGGTATTTCGGCAGATTGGCGAGCTCGATGAAATCCTTCTTGCAGAGCATGGCCGCGCTTTCCAGGACGTTCTCGAGCTCCCGGATGTTGCCCGGCCAGCCGTACTTGAGGAACAGCTTCTGGACCTCCCGGGAAACGCCCTTCAGGTCCTTGGAGAATTTCTTGTTGGATCCCTGGAGAAAGTGCCGGACGAGGAGCAGGATGTCTTCCAGCCGCTCCCGGAGAGGGGGGAGCTCGATGACGACCTTGTTCAGCCGGTGGAACAGGTCCTCCCGGAAAGTCCCGGACCGGACCCTCTCGGCGAGGTCGCGGTTCGTGGCCGCGATGACCCGGACCTCGACCTGGGTGTTTTCGTTGGCGCCGAGCGGCCGGAACTCGTGGCTTTCGAGGACTCGGAGCAGCTTCGCCTGGACGGCGACCGGAATCTCGGCGATCTCGTCGAGGAAGATGATGCCTCCGTCGGCCTCATCGAAGAGCCCGGGCTTATCCTTGTCGGCGCCCGTGAAAGCACCCTTCTTGTAGCCGAAAAGCTCGGATTCAAAGAGGTTCTCGGGAATCGCGGCGCAGTCGCAGATGACGAGGGGCTTCGCCCGGTAGGGGCTCAGGTCGTGGATGGCCCGGGCCACGACCTCCTTCCCCGTCCCGGTTTCGCCGGTGACGAGGACGCTCGTGAAATACTTGGCGATGTTCTCGATGAGCCCGAAGATCTCGAGCATGTATGGGTTCCGGCTCGACAGGCCCTGGAAGGCGTATTTCCTCTCGAGCTTCCGTTCGAGCTGGAACGTCTCGCGGCGGAGCTCCCGCTTCACGGAGATCCTCCGGAGGATCTCCTGGAGGATGTCGTTCCGGTAAGGCCGGGGGATGAAGTCGGTCGCGCCCGCGTGGATGACGTCCAGGATGGCATCCCGGTCGAGCGGCTCGCCCCCGATGAGGACATCGATCAGGGCGTCGAACTTCTTGAGCTTCTTGAGAGCCACGAGGGCGCCGGCGATCGAATCGCCCGAGTCGACGAGGGCGACCCGGATGCCGTTCCCCCGGACGATCGCCAGATAGTCGTCGTTGGTCTGAGAGAAAAACAGGTTGAAGTCACCGGTCACGGAAGCCCTCTTGATGGTCTCGTAGAGGGAGAAATCGTCGGAGATGATCAGGAGGTTGGTCTGTGCGTCCATCCCGTTTCGGTCCTTCACTTGGCGCCCCCTATCTTAACAATTTTGCCGGCCTTTGGCAACCGGTTCACCCTTTCGGCTTTCATTTTAGCCTAAAACCCCTTATTGAATTCCCGCCGGATGTGCATTATATTCGGGGCGCTTTCCGAACGCCCGGACAAAGGAGTCCCCATGAAAGCGGTGATCGTCCTCGCCATGCAAGGCGCCCCGCCCCTGGATTTTCCGGAGCAGGAGCTTGCCGAATTCACCAACCTTCAGGCCAGGCTGGCCCACACGTTCGGGGCCGGAGAGACGGCGGCTCATCGCCGCTACGCCGAGCTCGAGGCGAAGATCCGGACCTGGCCCCGCACGCCGCGGAACGACCCCTTTCACGCGGGCTCTCAGGACCTGGCGGTCCAGCTCCGGCGGGCCAGCGGCCGCAAGGTCGTCCTGGGGTTCGACGAGTTTTGCGGGCCGAGCCTGGACGAGGCCCTCGACCAGGCCGCCGGGCAGAGCGCAGAGAAGATCATCATCGTGACGCCCATATTGACCCGGGGCGGCGAGTACGCCGAGAAGGACATCCCCGAGGCCGTCGAGCGGGCCCGCCGGCGTCATCCCAAGGGGAGTTTCATCTACGCCTGGCCTTTCCCCGCGTCCGAGGTGGCCGATTTCCTGACGGCCCAAGCCGCTCGAGCGATCGGCTGATTGAAAAATGATACAATGACCCCCTCATGGAGTCATGAATGGACGACATCCGGGTTATCGAGCTGACGCGGAAATTCGACGATTTCACAGCCGTGGACCGCATTTCGTTTGCGGTCCCGAGCGGTGAGCTCTTCGGGCTGCTCGGGCCGAACGGCGCGGGGAAGACGACGACCATCAACATGCTCTCCACGCTCCTCCGGCCGACCTCCGGGCTGGCCGAGGTCGCGGGCTTCGATGTTGTCCGGAACCGGGACCAGGTCCGACGAAGCATCGGCATCGTGTTCCAGGAGCCCGCCCTGGACAGCCAGCTGACCGGCCGGGAAAACCTCGAGTTCCACTCCATGATGTACGGCATGGGCCGGGAAGAGCGCCGCAAGAAGGTCGACGAGGTCCTGGCCCTGGTGGAGCTCACCGAGAAGGCCCGGGTGAAGGTCCAGAACTATTCGGGCGGGATGAAGCGCCGCCTCGAGATCGCCCGAGGCCTGATCCACCAGCCCAGGGTCCTGTTCCTGGACGAGCCGACCCTCGGCCTCGATGCCCAAACGCGCCGCCATATCTGGGACTACATCAAGAAGCTCAACCGGGAGCGGGGCGTGACCATCATCCTGACGACCCATTACATGGAGGAAGCCGATTTTCTCTGCGGCCGCGTGGCCATCATGGACCATGGGACCTTCGCCGCTTTGGACATGCCGGCAAAGCTGAAGGACGGGCTGGGCGGAGACGTCATCTCCCTGGAGGTGGAGGGCAACGGCGCCGCCTTGGAGACGGAATTCCGGGCTCTCGACTGGATCCGGAAGATCAAGATCCACGACAACGTTTTCAGCCTGACCATGGAGAAGGGCGAGCGCCGGATCCCGGAGCTCATCGGGCTCGCCCAGAAGGCCGGCGTGGCGGTCAGCTGCGTGGAGCTCCGGAAGCCGAGCCTTGAAGACGTCTTCCTCTACTTCACGGGCAAGACCATCCGCGAGCATGAGGCGAGCCAGGCCGACCGCAACAGGGCCGCCATGATGACCCACCGCCCGAGGAGGGGACGGTGATCAACCTGACGGCCATCTACGTTCTCTGGCTGCGGGAGATGAAGCGCTATTTCCGGGCCAAGTCCAGGATTCTGGGCTCCCTGGCGATTCCCTTCTTCTTCCTGGCCTTCCTCGGCCTGGGCTTCAACCGGATGGCCGTGCCCGGGCTCACGGGGGATGTCAATTACATCCGGTATCTCGTCCCGGGCATCATCGGCATGAGCCTCCTTTTCCAGAGCATTTTCGCCGGGCTGTCCGTCCTCTGGGACCGGGAGTTCGGCTTCCTCAAAGAGATCATGGTCGCCCCGGTCAGCCGGGTCTCGATCGTCCTCGGCCGGATCGCCGGCGGCATGACCACAGCCATCGTCCAGGGATTGCTCGTGATGGCGGTTTCCCTTCTTGTGGGATTCAGGATCAAGGGCCTCCCGGCGCTCCTGATGGCCTTGCTCTTCATGGTCTTTGTCTCGACGTCGTTCATCGGTCTCGGCCTCGTCTTCGCCTCCAAGATCAAGGACATGCAGGGCTACAGCATCATTATGAACTTCGTCGTTTTCCCGCTGTTTTTCCTTTCGGGGGCCCTCTATCCGCTCGACAACCTGCCGGCCTGGCTCCGGGCCTTTTCCTATTTCGACCCGCTGACCTACGGCGTGGACGGGCTCCGAGGGTCCCTGATCGGTGTTTCGTCCAGAGGGGTCGGGCTCGACCTCCTGATCATGGGCGCGATCTCCGTCCTCATGGTTTTTCTGGGGGCCTGGTCGTTCGAGCGAAGCGAGAGCGCCTGATCGCTCCTGGACCGGGAGGAACGGCCCGGCCCATGAGTCCCGGTCGCATGGAGGGTTAAATGCATCGAAAGCCCCGATACCAGAGAGGGGAGGGGCGGCCCGACCTCTGGCTGAACGCGAACGGCAAGTTCCCGCACGGCCTGGGATTCCTGCCGCAATACCTCAAGAGCAAGGGCCTCCGGCCGGGCATCTGGACGAATGTCGCTTTCAAGCCGGCCGACTTCGCCGAATCCCACGGGGACTGGTTCGTGACGGACAATTCGGGTAAACCCGCCCGGGGGAACTGGGTCGAGCTGAGCCTCGACGCCTCCAACACCCAGGCCCTCGACGCCATCGTGAGGCCGGTTTTCAAGGGTCTCCGCGGCATGGGTTGGGAGTATTTCAAGGTGGACGCCCTCCGCCACCTCCGGTATGAGGGGTACAACGCCCACGCGGATTATTTCCGGCGGAAGAAGTTGGACCTCGTCGCGACCTACCGGCGCTAGGTCGAGGCCATCCGGAACGAGATCGGCCGGGACGTCTTCCTCCTCGGCTGCTGGGGGATCCGGCCCGAGCTCATCGGCCTCATCGACGGCTGCCGGATCGGAACGGACGGGTTTTCCTACTCCGGCCTGGCCCAGTTCAATTCCTGGAACAACGTCGTCTGGCGGAACGACCCCGACCATATCGAACTCAACGACGACCGCTACCGGTCGACCCTCGTGACGTCCCTGACGGGCTCGATCCTCCTGCTGACGGACAAACCGTCGTTCTACAGGACTGGCGACGTCAGGCCGGCCAATCGGGCCGCGCCCGTCCTGGGGACGCTTCCCGGCCAGATCTTCGACGTCGACCCGTCGCGCTCCGACGCCCTCGACCGGGTGGACACGGAGGTCAGCGGAAGCGGGCCCAGGGTCTTCGATGCGGGGCTCGCCCCGACCTGCGACCTCTTCCTCCTCGAGGTCAACCGTTCCTTCGAGGACTGGGTCGTCCTGGGCCGGACCGGGGAGAGCGCCGCGGAGATCCGGTTCGCGGACCTCGGCCTCGATCCGCTGAAGGAATATTTCGTCTACGAATTCTGGTCGGACCGGCTCCTCGGGAGCTTCACCGGCGGGTTCGGACCGGGGCCGCTGGACCATGTCTTCAGATCCCAAGCCCTCATCATCCGGGAGCGCAGGCCCCATCCGCAGGTCGTCTCGACGAGCCGGCACGTGACGGGCGGCGGCGTCGATCTCGCCGACGTCCGGTCAAGGGACGAGCCTTCGGCTCGCCACTCGCCCGTGGCTTATATCCACGGGCGAGTACAGCGGAATTGGACCCCCGGGCAAGCCCGGGGCCCCGGCCGCTGTGGAAGGACGGAGTCCTCTCCGGTCGGAGCCGCCTGGTCGCCGGTGACCCCTACGAGATCGTGATCACGGAGCCGGAGGGGTTTCGGTTGGAGGGATTCGAGGCTGACGGGGCCGCGCCGCAAGAGATCAGGAGAGAGGGGATCGTCCTGAAGGTCAGGATCACTGCGGCGGAAAGCAGGGAGATCGGCTGGACGGCGAGATTCAAGGGCCGGTGATCCCCGCATGAGGCGGGAAAAATATTTTTATCAATAAGTTAGCTCCTCTTTGCGCCTCCGGGGTTCGGCCTGCAGTTGACAGGCGGGCCGGTTTCCTGTAGGTTGGAAGGCAAGCGGGTTCGTCCTGAAGGCAGGAATACAAGAACTAGTGGAGAAAATGAAAAATGGTAGCATATATTGAATATCAGCTTGACAAGTCCCGGGGGACTCGTCTAGAATAAAACCGTCCCAATAGTCAGCCCAAAGACCCATGCGTTTTCGCAAGATAAACTATTTTGTTATTCTATTCCTCGGGTTCTCGTTCTTCGGGGGCGTCCCCGTCGAATTCGGGAACGAGGGAGCGTTCTTCCACGGGTTTATGATCCCCAATCCCGTGATCAGCATCGGCCTCGGCACGAACCTCAAGGATCTCCAGGTCCGCTCGTCTTCGGGCATGAAGGTCTACCAGGTCGACACGGGCTACAAGCTCATCTCGAATGACGCCGTCGAGGCCCAGGTCAAGGGCGGCAGCCAGAAGATCACCGAGAAGTTCGTCCTCCTTGTGGCCCACGCCAAGGAACGGAAGGAGGCGGACCTCCTGGTGGCCGACCTGAAACGGAAGATCTCGGGCAAGATCTATATCGAAGAGAACCGGGAGAACACGGCCGGCGGCGTCTTCGAGGTCAAAGTCGGGGACTTTTTGACCCGCGGCGACGCCCTGGCCGCGATCAAAGTCCTGAACGGATTGGGCCGGAAGGACCTCTGGATCCTCCGCGAAGACATCACCGAGCGGGAATCCCAACCGACCTGGATGCTCCTCGACAACCACCTCCTGCCCCTCGGCCGCGAATCCGTCCTCTACTTCATCCCGGCCAATCCGCAGAGCTTCCTGTCTTTCAACGGCCGGAGCTACCGCGGGTTTTTCATCCTGAAGGGGACGGCGAAGGGGGTCGTTCTCGTCAACGTCCTGAACCTCGAGGATTACCTGAAGAGCGTGGTCGCCGGCGAGCTCAACCCCGATCAGTTCAACGCCATCGAGGCCCTCAAGGCCCAGGCCGTGGCCGCGCGGACCTACGCCGTCAAGAACATGGGCCTGTACAAAGACTACGGATACGACCTGATCGACACGCCGCGCTCCCAGTTCTACTCCGGGATGGATTCCGAGCGTCCGCTGAGCACCCGGGCCGTCGATGAGACGCGCGGCGAGGTCATGCGCTACAAGGGCGATCTCATCAATGCCCTCTACATGAGCACCTGCGGGGGCAGGACGGAGGACGTCGAGAACGTGTTTCCCGGCACCCCGGCTCCGTACCTCAAGAGCGTCGAATGCACGTACGAGAAACAGCCGGAGTGGCACCTCGAAGTCAAGAACCCCGTCGTCCCCGTCATGGTCGGCGGGCATAACGCGAGCCTGGATGCGGCTTTCCTGGTCGGCCTGGGCGTCATTCCGTTGGGCGTCGAACCCTTGGATTTCCGGCAGGACTGCTCCTTCGAGGAGGCCATGGAATGGATCGGCTCGGCGCGACGTCTCCTGGGCGTCATGCCCAAGGATTTCGCCCCCGAGCCCGCGCCTCTCGACTACGCCGACCTGGCCAGGATCCTGATCCAGGCCTTCGGCTGGGAGGAGCGGGTCGTCCATCTCATGGTCCCGTCCGAGGCCGATTTCCAGCTGAAGGACCTGCCGCAGATCCAGGGAAAAGACCGGGGGGCTCTGGCCTATTGCCTCCAGTCGCAGATCTTCCCGGATTCCCTGAAAGCGGGCGACCCGCGTCGCCCCGTCAGCCGGGCCGAGCTGGCCATGGCCCTGGGCAGGATCCTCGTGGCCGGGAAGAATTTCTACGAGTCGGGGACCTTCCGTTCGGCCGGGAAAAACACCATCGAAGTGGGCCAGGACTTCGAGCGCAAGACCCTCCGCCTCTCCCCGCATTTCTTCCTGCTCCGGAAGCTGGACGATGCGGAGCCGGATTCCTTCGCCTCCCACCTGACGCTCCTCGGCGGGGAGAAGGTCCAGTGGATCGAGCGCGAGGGCGAAGTCAGCTGCCTCGAGGTCTTCTACCCGCCGAACTCCAATGTCCTCGACCGGTCCTCGCGGTTCAACCGCTGGCAGGTCCAAAAATCGGCGAGCGAGCTCGACGCCATGATCGGGCCGTCTTTCCCCGTCGGACACGTCGTCGACATGGCCGTCAAGGCCCGGGGGGCCTCGGGACGCGTGACCCAGCTCCTCATCACGGGCACGGACAACAAGGTGACCGTGCGCGGCTTCCAGATCCGCGAAGTGCTGGGGCTCCGGGACACTCTGTTCGTCATCGACAAGTCCTACGACGAAGCGGGCCGCGTGAGCGGCTACACGTTCTCCGGCCGCGGCTGGGGCCACGGCGTCGGCCTCTGCCAGGTGGGGGCGTACGGGATGGCCATGGCGGGCGCGAGGTACACGGACATCCTGAAGAAATATTACGTCGGGATCAAGATCGAAAAGCTGGGATGACCATGAAGAGGACGAGGGCCCTCAACGTCGCCAGGACCGAAGCCAGGGAGTTCCAGACCCCGGCGTCGGGGATCTTCTTCATCGTCAAGAAAGTCCTGTACAGCGGGAGATCGCGCTTCCAGACGATCGAGATCATCCGTAACCAGGACTACGGCCGGGTCCTGCTCCTCGACGGCCTCGTCCAGACGACCGAGCGGGACGAGTTCTACTACCACGAGATGCTTGTCCACCCGGCGATGGCCTCCCATCCGGGGCCCAAGCACGTCCTGATCATCGGTGGCGGGGACGGCGGCGCCCTCCGCGAGGTCCTCAAGTACCGGGTGAAAAAGGCCTGGATGGTGGAGATCGACGGCCAGGTCATCGAGGCCTGCCGCGAGCATTTTCCGTGGCTGCGACCCGCCTTCCGGGACACGAGGGCGGAGCTTGTCGTCGCCGACGGGAACGTTTTTATCGACAGGACGGCCCAAAAATTCGACGTCATCATCGTCGATTCGTCGGACCCCGTCGGGCCGTCGGCGGTCCTCCACGAAGAGACTTTTTACCGGAAGCTCAAGTCCAGGCTCAAGGCCGGCGGCATCATCGCCGCCCAGGCCGGCTCCCTCATGCTCCATCAGGATTCGCCCGCGAAGAAGAGCGTTTTCCTGAGGCGGATCTTCCGCCATCCGGAGCTCTATCTCGGCCCCGTCCCCACTTATCCGGTCGGCATGTGGTGCTACAATTTTCTCTCGGACAGGATCGACCCGCGCGCTGTCAGGAAGCTGCGGTTCCCGAAGGGGCTCAGGTATATCAATGAGGACGTGTTTCGGGCGTCCTTCGCCCTGCCCAACTTCCTCATAGAGAAGCTTTAGGCGGCGAACCGCCTGCCGAGCACGGCGAGCATGTCGTCGGTCATCCGGGCCAGATCGTAACCAGGGCGCCAGCCCCACTCGCGGCGGGCCGCCGAATCGTCGATCGAGGCGGGCCAGGAGTCGGCGATGGCCTGCCGGAAGTCGGGCTTGTATTCGCAGATAAAGGAGGGGACCCGCTTCTTGATCTCGGCGGCCAGCTCTCCCGCCGTGAAGCTCATGGCGGTGACGTTGAAGTTGGAGTGGTGCCGGAGGTTGGCGAAGTCGGCTTCCATCAGGTCGATCGTGCACTTCAGGCAGTCGGGCATGTACATCATGGGCAGGCGTGTATCCTCCCGAAGAAAACAGGTGTAGCGGCCGCGTTTCACGGCTTCGTAAAAGATGGCGACCGCATAATCAGTCGTCCCGCCGCCGGGCAGGGTCTGGTGGCTGATGATCCCCGGATAGCGGCAGCCCCGGGCGTCGAGCCCGTATTTCTGGACATAGTAATCACAGAGGAGCTCGCCCGCGACCTTGGTCACTCCATATATCGTCTTCGGGTCGAGGACCGTGTCCTGGGGAGTATTCTCCCGGGGGGTCGCCGGGCCGAAGACGGCGATCGAGCTCGGCGAGAAGACCCGGACGAGGCCCAGCCCGCGCGCGGCCTCGAGCACGTTGTAGAGCCCGTTGATATTGACGTCCCAGGCCTTCTGGGGGTTCTTTTCCCCGGTGGCGGAGAGGAGAGCGGCCAGGTGGTAGACGGTGTCGATCCTGTATTTCCGGATGAGCCCCTCGAGGGCCGGCCGATCGATGACGTTCAGCATTTCGAACGGCCCGGATTCGACGAGCGGCCCCTCGGGCCTGACGACGTCCGTGACGAGGACGTTGCCGGCGCCGTATTTCGACCGGAGAGCGTGGGCCAGCTCCGAGCCGATCTGGCCGGCCGCGCCCGTCATCAGGATCCGTTTCATCTCTTTCGCCATGGAGTGCTCTCCGTCCGTTGAATCGTCGGCTATTTGAAGCGATATTAATAGCACAGGCCGCCGGCCGAAAGCAACAAAGCGTAGCGCCGCCAAATCTGCATCCGGCGGGTACGTGGCTTCCGCGATTGTATCACCGGGATGCGTAAGTGGTTATCTGGGCGACGGATAGCTCGGGGTCAGGTCTCAAAAAAGTGCAAGAATGAAGATTTGACCCCATCTTGTCCCTCTTGCCTTGCGCGGTGTCTTCCGTTAAAGTGGTAATCCTCAGCCATGACGAAGCCGAAGATCAACCCGGAGGAGACATGACCATGCCCATCGTCCTCAACGGACAAGGACTGTGCATCGAAAAAGTCGTCCAGGTCGCCCGCGGCGGTGAACCCATCGCCCTCGCCCCTGAGGCCAAAAAGCGGATCCGGAAATGCCGGGCCCTTCTCGAAGACAAGATCCAAAAGAAAGAGATCATGTACGGGGTCAACACCGGCATCGGCGAGCTGGCCAACGTCGTTCTCACCCAGGACCAGGTCGAAAAATACCAGCGTTACCTCGTTTACAGCCACGCCGCCGGCTACGGCAAGCCCATGCCCGAGGAGGTCGTCCGGGCCGCCATCCTCAGCCGGATCAACTGCCATTGCCACGGCCACTCCGGACTCCGCCTGGCCGTTGTCGAAACCCTCGTCAACCTCCTCAACAAGGGCGTGACGCCCGTCATGTGCGAGAAGGGCTCGGTCGGCGCCTGCGGCGACCTCGCGCCCATGGCCCAGATGGCCCTCGTCTCAATGGGAGAAGGAGAAGCCTTCTATCGCGGCGAGCGCCTCCCCGGCGCCGAGGCCCTCAAACGGGCCGGCATCAAGCCCGTCGTCCTCCACGCCCGGGACGGGCTGGCCATGATCAACGGTTCGAACGTCATCACCGGCATGTCGGCCCTCGTCGTCCAAGACGTCCACCGCTGGCTCAAGATGTCCGAGATCGCCGCGGCCATGACCCTCGAAGTGCTCAACGCCAACATGGAGGCCTACGACGAGCGCCTTCACAAGACCCGCGGCTATCCGGGCGCCCTCGAATCGGCCGAGAACGTCCGCCGGGTCACCGCAGGGAGCGCTCTTCTCGCCCAGCCCGGCAAGAAGGTCCAGGACGCCTACAGCCTCCGGAGCACGCCCCAGGTCGTCGGCGCGGCCCGCGACGCCCTCAAGTGGGCCCGCTACATGATCGAGATCGAGCTCAACGGAGCCGCCGACAACCCCGTCTTCTTCCCCGACGAAAAACTGGTCCTGACGGGCGCGAACTTCCAGGGCGTGCCCATGGCCTTCGCCCTCGAGCTCCTGGGCACGGCCGTGACCACCGTCGCCGTCCTTTCCGAGCGGCGCCAAAACCGCCTCATGAATCCTCACCTCAACGCCGGCCTGCCCGCCTTCCTCACCAAGGGCGCCGGGATGTTCTCGGGCCTCATGCTGACCCAGTACACCGCCGGAGCCCTCGTCTGCGAGAACCGTGTCCTCTGCCACCCGGCGGCCACGGGGTCCATCCCGGCCGCGGCCGACCAGGAGGACTTCGTCAGCATGGGCATGACGACGGCCCTCAAGACGCGCCAGATCATCGACAACGCCCAGGCCGTCCTGGCCATCGAGCTCATCGCCGGCGCCCAGGCCGTCGATCTCCGCAAGCCCGTCAAGCCCGGGAAGGGCGTTCAGGCCGCCTACAAGGTCATCCGGAAGCACGTCAAGTTCCTCGAGGAAGACAGGCCCCTGTTCGACGACATCAACAGGCTCAAAGAGGTCGTCCAATCCGGCGAGATCCTCGAAGCGGTCGAGGCGGCGGTCGGGACGCTGAGCTAAATGAGCCTGCGCATCGCCCTCGTGACCGGAGCCAGCCGCGGCCTGGGCCGCGAGATCGCCCTCCGCCTGGCCGACGATGTTTCGGGAGTCGCCGTCCACTACTTCAGCCGGCGTGACGAGGCCCAGGAGCTGGCCGCCGCCATCCGGGAAAAAGGCAAGCTCAGCGCCGTCTTCCGGGCCGACCTGACCAAGAAGGCCCAGGCCGCCGGCCTCATCAAGAAGGTCGAGGAGAAGTTCGCCCGGATCGACATCCTGGTCAACAACGTCGGGCCCTTTCTCGTCAAGCTCTGGGACCAGCTCGAGGTCTCCGACTGGGAGCGCGTCCTTCGGAGCAACCTCCTCGGCTCCTACTTCTGCATCAAGGCGGCCCTGGCGGGGATGAGGAAGCGCCGCTGGGGGAGGATCGTCAACATTGGCTACAGCCGGGCCGAGCAGCTGACCTCCTTCCCGACGATCGCGCCCTACGCCGCCGCCAAGACGGGCCTTCTTATCCTGACCCGAACGGCCGCCGTTTCCGAGGCCCCGAACGCGATCACGGTCAACATGGTTTCGCCCGGGCTGATCAAGGGCGGCGTCCTTCCCCAGGCCCGGGACCTCTCCGAGTCCCACCTGGGCACGTTCGCGGACGTGGCCGAGGCCGTGGCTTTCCTGGCCTCCGACAGGGCCGCCTCCATCACGGGCACCAACCTCATCGTCGCCGGCACCTGGAAGATGTGAACCGGCCCCGGCGGGGCGCTCCGCCGGGAAAAAGGGGGGGCTACATCTCTGCACGCTCATTGACTTCCCCGGGGGCCCGCGCTAACATTGAGGAAATCGAGAATCGTCCCAAGGAGGGTCAAATGACCGTTCTGTTTTGGATTGCCATCGTCCTGATCGTTCTTTTTCTCTCCGGCATCCGGATCATCCGACCCACACACCGCGCCCTGGTCGAGCGCCTCGGCCGGTATAACCGGTTCGCCAAGGCCGGCTTCCAGTGGATCATCCCCGTCGTGGAAACCCTGCACAGCGTCAACATCACCGAACAGATGGTGGACGCGGCCCCCCAGGAGATCATCACCTACGACAACCTCAACGCCCGGGTCGACGCCCAGGTCTATTTCAAGGTCAAGGACGACGAGGAGAGCGTCAAGGCCTCCCAGTACAACGTCAACAACTACCAGTGGCAGATCGTCAACCTGGCCCGGACGACCCTCCGCAACATCATCGGCACCCTGACCCTCAAGTCGGCCAACAGTGAGCGCGGCAAGATCAACGAGGAGCTGCTCAAGACCTTGTCCACCGAGACGGCCCGCTGGGGGATCGACATCGTCCGGACCGAGCTTAAGGAGATCGACCCGCCGAAGGACGTCCAGGAAACCATGAACAAGGTCGTCAAGGCCGAGAACGAGAAGGTCGCGGCCGTCGATTTCGCCACGGCCCGCGAGACGGTCGCCGACGGCGAGCGCCGCGCGGAGATCAAGAAGGCCGACGGCATCCGGCAGGCCAAGATTCTCGAGGCCCAGGGCGAGGCCGAGGCCATCCGCCTGGTCAACGAGGCGGCCGAGAAGTATTTCGTCGGGAACGCCCAGATTCTACGCCGCCTCCAGGCGCTTGAAACGGCCCTCCAGAACAACGCCAAGATCGTCCTTCCGTCCGATAAGGACATCGTCAACGTCATCGGCGAGATGGCCGGCATCCTGCCGCTGAAGAAGGCCTAGGCGGACCCGGCTTAGTCGATCCCGACGAGCTGGACCTTGACCGGACGCGATTTCCCGTCGCGGTCGACGGTCAAGGTCACCGTTTCTCCGATCTTGTAGTTGTCGAGCGCGCTGAAGAGGTCGTCATAGGACTTGACCTTCGTCCCGTCGATGGCCTTGATGACGTCGCGGACGTAGAGGCGGCCGAAGCTGTCCCGGCCGAGGCCGCGCAGCCCGAGCTCGTAAGCCGGGCCGCCCCGCGGCACGTCGAGGATGACGGCGCCCTCGATGTCCGTCCGGCGGGCGTATTCGTCCTTGAGGAACGACAGCCCGCCGATCCCGGGCCGCGTGACCTTGCCGAACTGGATGATCTGGGGCACGATCTTGCTGATCGTGTCCACCGGAACGGCGAAGCCGACCCCGCTCGAGGTCCCCGACGGGCTGATGATCATCGTGTTCATCCCGACGAGCTGGCCGGACGAATCGAGGAGCGGCCCGCCCGAGTTCCCCGGGTTGATCGAGGCGTCGGTCTGGATCATGTCGCGGATCGTGACCCCGCCGGCGCCGGGCATGTTCCGGCCGAGGGCGCTGACGATTCCTTCCGTAACCGTGTGGTCGAAGCCGAAGGGGTTGCCGATGGCGATGACCTTCTGCCCGACCTCGAGGTCCTCGGATATCCCGATCTGGACCGGAAGGAGGTCCGGCACCCGTTCCTGGAGCTGGAGGACGGCGATGTCCTTCGTCGGCTCGCGGCCGATGAGGTTGGCCTCAACCTGCTTCTGGTTGGGCAGGCTGACCATGAACTTGACCCCGTCCTCGATGACGTGGAAGTTGGTCACGATGTGCCCCTTTTCGTCCCAGACGAAGCCCGAGCCGCTGCCGCGGGCCACGGGCTGGTCCGAGGTGAAAAAGAAGTCCTGGACGTACTGCATGTTGGTGATGAACACGACGGAGTTCCGGGTCTTCTTGACGATGTCGATCGTGTTCTGCTCGTCCTCGGTGAGGGCCTTCGGCGACGGGCGCCGAATCTGGGACGATGACATTGCCGGCTGGGCCGGGCCCGCCTGCGGCTGGGATTGCGGCCGGACCTCGTTCGTGACACTCGCCGGTTGCCCCTGGGAGCGATCCGGCCGGGTCTGCCTGTCCGAATTGTCGGCGCAGGCATAAAGTGTCAAGCCCATGACCAGAGCCAGAAGCATGGATCCTTTTTTTCTCATGGCGCTCATCCTTATTTCAATGAATGACGGGAGAAAAACTCCTTTCCTCCCCCCATTATACAGGACCGCCCGGAAAATGGAATGCATCCGGGACGGTTTGGCGGCGCGATGGGAACGTGGTATAGTTGAACGGGAAGTGATTCGAGGATGCCATGAAGATTGAACTGACGAAAGAACAACTGGGGAGCCTGACCAAGCTCGTCTTTCTCGGCAATTGGCTGGCCAACAGCTGGCGCGACGACGACGTCATCGAGGATTATGACGAGGTCGAAAGCCTCGTCCTGGCGGAAGCCGCGAAGCACGGCTTCGAGGATTACGTGGATTTCGACGAGGAGGAGAAAAAGGCCCTCCCGTCCCATGAGCTCGAGGAGAAACTGACCGAGACCGTCGATTTTTACAACGACAACACCTTCTGGGACCAGCTCATCTACCGCATGGCCGACCGCGACTACGTCCGGAAATACGGCGAAGAGGCCTTCGACGACCTGACCACGGACAAGGGTCTGGAAAAGGAACGGCCGCTCGTCGAGAAGTACGAGAAGGAATTTAACGAGCACGGCTTGGACCGGCTCGAAATCAGACGCGACAACTGAAGAGGGATTCCTCCCCGCGCATATAACGCCCTCCGCAAGGACTTTTCGGATCGTCTCATTCCTCCATCCCCCACGTCCGCTGCACGGCCGCGGCGTCGCCGCCGTCATGAAGGATCCGCCCGCCGTCAAGCACGATGAAACGGCGGCAGAGACGCTCCGCGAACTTGAGGTCGTGGGTGGCCACGAGCATGGCGGCGCCGAGCCCCCCGAGAAGGCGTGCGAGGGCCATCTTCCCCGGCGGGTCGAGTCCGGCCGAAGGCTCGTCGAGGAGGAGAAGCGGCGGCCTAGTGACGAGCGCGCCGGCGAGCGCCACGCGCTGTTTCTGGCCGTGCGACAGGTGGTGGAGCGGCCATTCGGCGAGTTCCCCGACGCCGAGATCGTCAAGCACCGCGCCCGCCCTGCGATAGGCTTCCGTTCGCTCCTCTCCCCGCCGCAGCGGGCCGAAGGCCGCGTCCTCGATCACCTTGGGGAAAAGGAGCTGGTCCTCGGGAACATTGAACAGAAATCCGACCTTGTCCCGAACCGCGGCCGCGGTGCGCCGGGCGACGGGCGTTCCGCAGACAAGGATCCGGCCCTCGTGCCCGACGAGCCCGACGGCGGCCATGAGGAGGGTCGTCTTGCCCGAGCCGTTGAGCCCGACGAGGGCCGCCCGCTCCCCGGCGGCGAGAGAGAACGTCACGCCCGCGAGGACCGGCGCCGCATCCGGCTCATAACGGACGGTCACGCCGTCGAAAACAAGCGCCCGTTCACCGTTCATCCGATCCACCTCCAACGGAGCGCCGCGGCCAGCACCAGGAGTCCGAGAACCGCGATGACCACCGCGAAGTCGGCCAAGCCGATCGTCGACCGTCCCAAGACCCGCAGGTCGGTTTCGGCGTAGCCCCTGATCTCCATGGCCGCCGCGACGCGGTCGGCGCGGCCGATGATCCTCGGAAGCCAGACCCGCGGAAGCGACGTCAGCACCCGCAGGGCGGCCCGCCCCCCGCCCGAGGCCCCGCGCACGGCCAGGGCGGCGGCCACGCGTCCGGTCTCCGCAAGGAGTTCGGCCGTTTGATGGACGATCTGAATCAGGACGGCCGCGACGACGCGCGGGACGGGAAGCGCGAGGAGGCCGCGGCGCAGGTCGCTCGCGCTGAGGGCGGTCACGGTCGCCGCCGCAACGAGCATTCCGGCCAGGCCGTGCAGGAACACATCCCAGGGCGCGGCGATCACCCGGGCCAGCCCCGCCCAGTCCGGAGCGAAGGCGCGCCCTTTCATGAGCACGGGAACGAGGAGGAAATACGGCAGGAACATGGCCAGCCCCAGGAAAACGAACGAGCGAGCCGCCCGCCGCGGCATCCCGCAGGCGGTGATCCAGCCGAGGGTTGTCGCCGCGGCCAGGGCGATTCCCGGGACGGTCCCGGCCGGGGACGTCAGGCCCGCGGCGAAGAGAATCGCGCCGGCCAGGATCCGGGTCTGCGGCGCAAGCCGGCCCGCCGGCCCTCGCCCGCATCCCCACATGTCATGCCAGGGCGTCCGCATCGCCGCTCGCTCCTCTCCCACCTTCCTTCAATTTTGCGCGCGCTTTTCGCTGATCGCGGTGACCAGATAGCGCTCCTCATCGTCGATCGCCGCCGTCACCCGGAAGCCGTGCCGCGTGAGCAGGCCCGCGGTCTCATCCGCGGGAGGAAGGAGATCATGACGGACGGGCCCGCCGGCCGAGGTGTGGACCTCGTTGATCTTCGCTCGCGAAGAAAGGTGCCAGACGTGGAGGACGCCCCCGGGCTTGAGCACCCGGCCGACCTCGGCCGTGGCCGCCTCGCCGTCGCCGATGTGCGGCCAGACCGAAAAGCAGATCGCCCGGTCGCACGACGAATCGGGAATCGGCAAGCGCCGGACGTCGGCGACGTGCCACTCGACCCGCCTGTCCCGGGTTTTCCGCCGGGCCGCCTCGATCATTCGAGGCGAGATATCGACGGCCGTGACCTTCCCGGCAGGGGAAAGCCGGGTCAGAAGAGCCAGGGTCAGGTTGCCGGTCCCGCAGCCGACGTCGAGGACTTTTTCGTCCGGACCGACGCCGAGCTCTTCGATCCCCGCGGCGAGCTTCGCGGCCAGCGCCGGCAGATCCTCCCAGCCGTCCCATTTCTCCGCGATGCCGTCGAAAAACGCGGCTTTGGAGTCATTCCCGGGGGAAGGGCTCGTCTGAAAGGTCGTCCGGCCGCGTCCCTCCCGCAATTTCGCCACGGGCGGGACGACCACGATCATCAAGACGATTCCCGGCCACCCGGCTAAGAGCGACAATCCGGCCATGAATCCCGCCGGAAGCTTGATCGCCAACGAAAACACGTAGACGAGCGCGACATAGACCGCCCGCCCGAAACAGAGGACGGGCACGAGGACGAGCCATTCGTTGGCCTTCGGCCGCCGCCTCACGACGGCCGCGATCACGGCCGACATGATCGCGAGCTCGAGCGACATGAAGACCGCCACGGGCGGGTAGAAGGGCGGCATGCCGGTCACGGCGCCGGAAAGAACCGGTATGACGAGCGCCGTCACCGCGGCCGGAAGCGGAGGGACGAAAAAGGCCAGGGTCACGAGCGGCAGGTACATCGGCATGAACACGTGGCCGAGGCGCACCAAATGGAAGACGACGGGAAAAAGAAGCGCCGCGGCCCCGAACAGGCCGCAATAGGCCAGGTC
>Ga0315282_10002142_pt1 | contig 36787 bp, 35 predicted proteins | sample YL17G07_20_MG_FD_203693 | JGI IMG/M metagenome (GOLD analysis project Ga0315282, IMG submission 203693) | Sediment microbial communities from Yellowstone Lake, YNP, Wyoming, USA - YL17G07_20 | ecosystem: Environmental > Aquatic > Freshwater > Lake > Sediment | place: USA: Wyoming | collected...
CAGGAGTCGTCGGCGCTCGCGCGCGTCGCGGGCAGGACGACCGACGAACCGACCGAGGGCACGAGCGACGGCCGCCAGCGCAGCGACTCGAGCGCTTCGGCGACGCCACGCTCGGCCAGCGCCAGCGTCTGGTCGCCGCGAGCATCGGCGTGCGAGATCGCACGGCCCGCTATCACCAGCGCAACGAGGGTCGTCGCCGCCAGTGTGGCGAGGGCAATGATGAGCAGGGCGGCCAGGATGGCAAAGCCATCCTGGCCGCCCTGTCGCGACTCTCCGCATCGGGTCGCCCGGGCCTTCGCGCCGGCTGCGCTGGCCCGCGACCTCACGGGATCACGCGCAGGCTTACCCGCCACTCGAGACCTTCGCGCGCACCTCCACACTCTGCGGTGCACGAGAACGCCACCGCACGCACGATCGGGTAGGCGGCCAGCGGCAAGACACCGAGCTCGGCGGCGACCTCGCGCCCGTCGCCGTCGAAGTAGCGCACGTCGAAGCGCGTCACGCCCTGCGCGAGATAGCTACCCGAGCTCTTGCGCCAGAGGATCTGTCGGCCCGGGTCCCACGCGTACGTGACCAGGTCGGCAGGTTCGCCCGCGACCGCCGACGGCACCGCGAAGCTGATCGTGTGGCGGCCGCACGGGGCATCGGGGATCGCCACGAGCGTGCTCGCCTGACGGAGTTCGCTCGTCGTCAGGCGCCTGGCGAACGCCAGTGACGACCTGAGCTCGACCTCGTCGCCGCCCCGATCGGCGGCATCGACGACGGTCCACAACCAGCCGAACGACGCCCCGAGGACCAGGCAGGCGACGGCGCCCGCCACGAGCACTTCGACCAGCGAGAGGCCCGCGGCCCCGCGAGGCTCGACAGCCTTACGGCGCATCGCCCTGCCCGTACCCCGCGCTGGCGGCCGTGCTGGAGGGCCGCCCTTCGGAGCGGCCCTCCAGCACGGCCGCCAGCGCGTACGACCGCTCGCGACCCTCCTCGCGCCACATCGCACGAACCGTCACCGACAGCGCCGCCGAGGGCAGGCGCCGCGCGTTCCACACAGCGTAGCCCTGCAGCCGGGAGAGCGCGACGGGACGCCACCCGTCGGCCGTCCAAACGACGAACAGGGCCGTTGTCTGCAGAGTGACACCATCGCACCGGGTCTGCGTGACGAACGCTCCCGCAGGCCGGCCGTCGCCAGGCTCGGCGGCGAACCACGAGTCGGGCTCGTTGCGCTCGGGCAGCGCGTGCGGAAAGAGCTCACCGACCGCGCACGGCTCGAGTTGCAGCTCGCCCGACGCCGCATCGTGCGACACGCGGTACAGCGGCAGGGACCGCAAGCGCTCGAGCGTGTCGCAGACGAGCCGCTGCGAGCGATCGCCTAGGCTGAGGCCGGCGATGCCGCGTTGCGCTTGCGCGACACAGGCGCTAACGGCCGTGCACACCAGAGCCAGCATCGCCGTGGCCACGACCACCTCGATCAGGCTGAAGCCGCCGACCTTGACGACGCTCATGGCGGCGCGTGCGCCGGCGCCGGCGTTGCCGCCCTTCACCGCCACCGGATGCGCCCCGTGAGCTGCAGCGTGACGGCGTGAGACCCGTCGGCGCCGAAGAAGAACGTGCCTGCACGAGGCGCGTGAGTGATGAGGCTGCACGGCCACCCGCGCGGGCCGAACTCGACCCCGGCCCCGGGGTAGTTGGTCGACCACGTCGCACACTCGAGCGCGCCGCCGTCGGCCTCGACCCCGGTACCCCCGATGGCCTCTTCGACGACGAAGCGCGCGTCGCGCTCGTCCAGGCGCACGGCCACCACGTGGCCGTGCGCCTGGGCGAGCGCTTGCGCCTCGCGCAACACGAGCGCGAACCGGCACGCCGCGGAGCGCGCGCCCGCCTGGGCGTGCGCGTGTGCGGCGGCAGGCACGGTGACCACCGCCAGGACACCAAGGATAGCGACGACGACAATCACTTCGAGGAGGGTAAGACCACGGTTCGCGGTAAGGCCACGTTCCGCGGTAAGACCACGGTTCGCGGTAAGACCACGGTTCAGGGTGAAGCGCTGGTTCATGGCACACCTGCCGAAGACGGGAGGAGCTGCACGCCGGCGCGGGAGCGCCGCCGGTACCGCGAGAGCCGGGATGAGCAGCTTGAACCGCCTACCCGCCGGCCCCCGCGTTCCACCTCATGCTAGCGACGACCACACGAGCAGCCAAGGGCGCGAGGAAGCCGCCGCGGTGACGACCGCCGCCGACTGCCGTTGACGTTCCCGCTGGTCGATCCACGCGCGCGGCGCGCTCGCGGTAGACGGGCGTCTCTGGGTGCAGGCCGCGCCGGTCGAGCCACGCGCACGGCGCGCTCGCTCTCGGCCTTCTAGCGGCCGAGGACCATGCGCAGGTACAGGTCGACAGCCGGGTGGCCGACGAACAGCCCCACCAGGGCGCCCGCGGCCAGGAACGGCCCGAACGGGATCGCCGTCTTGCCGCCGCCTCCGCGCGCCACGACGGCCACGCCGATCACCGCTCCGGCGAGGAACGCCACGAACAGGGCCGGCACGACCGCGACGCCGAGGAAGAAGCCCATGCACAGGGCCATCTTGACGTCGCCCATGCCCATGCCCGTCACGCCGCGGACCTTCTCGTAGACCCACGACACGACGAAGAGGAAGGCCGCCGCCCCCAGCCCGCTCGCCGGCCATTCGAGCCAATGCTGCGGCCGCAGCACCAGCATGAGCGCCACGCCGATCGCGGCGGTGGGCAGGATGACCACATCGGGGATGATGCGCGCCTCGAAGTCGACCTCGCTCACCAGCACGAGAGCGGCGACCAGCAACAGGTGCGGCGCCAGCATCCACGAGGCTCCGTCGACCGCGGCGACGAGGCCGAACAGCGCCGCCGTCAGCGCCTCGACCGCAGGGTAGCGCACGCTGATGGGCTGCCCACAGGCGCGGCAGCGACCACGCAGCAAGATCCAACTGACGACGGGGATGTTGTCGTAGGCGCGGATCTGCGCGTGACAGCGCGGGCAGAACGAGCGCCCGTGCACGATACTGATGCCGAGCGGCAGACGGTACGCCCAGGCGTTGACGAAGCTGCCGATAAGCAGCCCGTAGACGACGGCGACGACCACGAGGTACGCGGTCATGCCGCCCAGCCCTCCCGCTCGACACGTCGTTGAGCCACCTGCGCTCCCGGAGTCATCAGTAGTAGCCCGGGAAGAGGTCGGCGACCAGCTGGTCGAACTGTACCGGCGGCATGAGGTCCCTGAGCTTGGCGACTGCTTTCATCCGGGCCTGCTTCTCGGCCGGCAGCAGCTTGCCGATCTCCTTGACGGCTCGTGCGCGCGAGTACTTGTCGCCGTCGGTGTAGACGCTGGCCCACATGGCGATCGCCTTGCTCTTCTCGCCCCCCTTGGCGAAGAGGACAGCGGCGAGGCGCGGCACGAAATCGGGCCTCCCCGGGGTCTCGGCAGCCTTGCTGTACCAGGCGGCCGCCGCTCGTGCGCCGGCACCCTGGGGACCGAACGTGTAGGCGAAGAACCCGAGGTAGTAGGGGAAGTGCCAGTCCCCCGGATTGGCGGTGTAGCCGCGTTTCAGGAGCTCGTAGCTCACGTCCGGGCGCCGCGCATCGATCAGCGCGAACGCCCCGAAGTAGTAGGCACGCCTGAAGTGCGGACTGAGACTCGTGACGAGGTCGAGCATGGGGCCCAGCGAGTCGAAGCGCTGATCGGTGTTCAAGTGCTCCCCGTAGTACTGGACGGTATACAACCAGTAAGCGTCGGCGATGGACGTGCGGAAGCTGGGCGAGAAGTCCAGGTAGAACCTGGGTGACGGCACGAACACGCGCGGGCTCGAGGCCGCCTTCACGACCCTGGTGGATTGAAACCCCACGATAGCCGCGAGACAGGCGGCGGCCACAAGAGCCACAAGGACTCTGCGCGCCACCTAGAACTCCTTGCGCCGAAAGGCCCACGACGCCACGAGCAGCGCCAGCACGACGTAGGCGGCCAGGTAGGCCGACCAGAACGCCACACTGCTCCAGCGGGCGACGTCTTCACCAACGACCGACGCCTTGACGTCGACGGCGCTCAGATCGGGCACGGCGTAGAAGACCACCCACGACGCGACCTTCACGAGCGGGCCGTGCCCGAGTTTGGTCAGCGAGAAGACGTTGTGGCTCAGCTGTCCGGCGACGAACACGCAGACCCCCAGCACACTGGCGAGGATCGGCGAGGTGAACGTCGCGAAGAGCATCGTGACGGCCACGACCACGACCAGCTGCAGGTAGATCAACAGGATGGCCAGGAGGATCGAGGCGGACGGGGCGTGCGCCACGTACCACGTCGTGGCGAAGAGGAAGGCTCCCATCGCCGCCACCACGACGAACAGCGTGGCGCACAAGCCGAGGAACTTGCCCCAGAGGAACTCGGCCCGCCCGACGGGCTTCGAGAAGATGACGAACACCGTCCTCTTCTCGACCTCCTTGTGCACCAGGCTGGCGCCGACGAACACGGCCACGACGAGGCCGAACAGCGTCACCGCGACGAGGCCGAAGTCCTTCATCATGCGGCCGGCCTCGTCGAGGCTGATACTGGCGAGCCAAAGACTGCCGGCGATCATGGCGAGGGCGAAGAGCACGATGACGCCCAGGATGCGGTCGCGGATCGTCTCCTTGAACGTGTTGAGCGCGATGGCGAAGACGCGTCTCATGCCGTCACCCGCTGCATGAAGAACTGCTCCAGGTCGCTCGCTCCGGCCAGCGCCTCCTCGACGTGACCCTCCCAGATGACCACGCCGGCCTTCATGATGGCGATGCGTGTGCAGAGCTCGGCCACGTCGGCAAGGATGTGCGAGTTGAAGAGCACGGTCTTCCCCCGCTCCCTGAGATGCTGGATGATCGCTTTCACCTCGACCCTCCCCACGGGATCGAGGCCGGTCATCGGCTCGTCGAGGAGCACGAGCTGAGGGTCGTTGACGAGCGCCTGGGCGATGCCGATGCGCTGCAGCATCCCCTTCGAGTACTTGCCCAAGTGGATGTCGGCCGCGTCGGAGAGCCCCACATCGTTCAGAAGCGCCTCGACGCGCGCCTCGCTCTCCACGCCCTCCACACCGCACAGCTGCGCGGCGAGGCGCAGGAACTCGGCGCCGCTCAGGTAGTCGTAGAAGTAGGGATTCTCGGGCAGGTAGCCGAGATCGGCGAGGCCGGACACCCCGAGGCGCACGTCGCCCGACGTCGCCTTCATGAGCCCCAGCAGGACTTTGAGCGTGGTCGTTTTCCCCGCGCCGTTCGGCCCGAGCAGGCCGAAGACGTCTCCCTCGTTCACGCTGAACGTGATGCCCCTGAGGATCTCCACCTTGCGCGCCCAGAAGCCCACGGACACGGTCTTGCACAGGTCTCTGATCTCGATGATCGGGGCAGAAGACTTGCGGCGAACGCTCTCGGGCAGTCTTTCGATCGTTGTGCTCACGGGTTGCCTCACACGCACAGTTGCCAGAACCGTACACACGTATCGGCAGCAAGGCCAGGTGACATTAGCGCGCCGACGAGGGCGAACGGCTCGGCTTGACAGCGCGAGAAGATCGCCAGGGAACCCGAACCAGCACACAGGCGGCGCATCCGCCCAGGATCTCGATCCCGCGCGGCTCACCGTGACTCGCCGGTCAGTCGATGACGAAGTCGGTCCCGTCGGAGAGGTGACCGGCGAGGCGGAAGCCTGAGCCGCCGTTGATCTGCGTGTACGTGTAGTCCCCGCGCGCGTTCGAGTCGCGCATCTCGACGCCCGCCCAGGGATTGAGCGGCCAAGGCCGCACGTACGGGCTCGAGAAGAGGTCGACGAGGGCGCTCGAGTTGGCGACCGCGGCGGGATAGTGATCGCTGCGATCGACGCCGTAGGCGACCACCCCGACCTCGATGTTGTGCACCGCACCCTTGACCGCGGCGTTGCGCGACTTGTCGCGCTGGTTCACGAACATGGGGACGGCGATGGCCGCGAGAATGCCGATGATGACGATCACGATGAGCAGCTCGATCAGTGTGAATCCCCTCTGAGCGCCGCGCATGCGCATTCCGTCATCACCCTTTCCGGCCGTTTCGCTCATTCTCGGTCTGCCCCGAAGGGCTGCGCCTAGACGGTCGTCTCAGTACGAGGCTCTGCGATGCCTCCTGGGCGAGCAGTTCCTCAGAACCATCGAGGGGGCGGCTCCGCTGCGGAGCCGTCCCCTCGGATCTTCGTGATCCTTCAGAGTGAGTGCATCACAGCGTCGTGTCGCCGACCGTGATAATCACCACGTCGTCCTTGCCGAAGCCTTCGAGTTTGAAGCTCGAGCTGTCAGCGGCAAGCGTGTACGTATAGTTGCCCTGAACGCCCGTATCGGCCATCGGGTTGCCCGTCCACGGGTCGTTCGGCCAGTTGTCGACATAGTCGGCTAAGCCGGCTTTGTTGACGGTGGCTTTCGCCGGATACGAATCGGAGTTCGAGTCGGTAGCGACCGTCTGGACGCCCACCTGGATCGAGTGCACGCCCTCCTTCACGGCAGCGGCCTTGGCCTTGTCCCTCTGGTTCAGGAACATCGGGATCGCGATCGCGGCGAGGATACCGATGATGATGATCACGATCAGCAGCTCGATGAGGGTGAAGCCCTCCTGCTTCTTGATGAAACGCTTCATGAAATGAATCACCTCCTCTCGTCACAATCTCTGAGGGGGGGCGCCCAAGAAAAAGCCCGTGGCGCTCTCCCGGCAAACCACAGACTCGTAAAAGTGCTTCTACAACTCTGCGGCGGCAGCCCGGCCGACTCACCCTTTGAGTCCCGTTGGCTTTGCGCCCCACTCTCACGAGTGGTTTGCCTTTCTCACCTGCACCCCTAGTCTGCCCCGATGCCGAAACCCTAGACGACCTCTTGCGGACCGGCCCCGCGGCGTCGCGGGGATGCACGACCAGTATCGGCGGTCCGTCCGTAGACTTTAGGGGCAACACCGTCACACGGCTGCGGCCGGCAGGCCGCAGCCGTGTGACGTTTCCCAAGCGACTCGGGTGACGTTAGCGGGATCGGTCGGGCAGCGGAGTGGGCAGAGTTGCGCGCAGCCGACGTAAGAGCAAGCCCCGCGGTGCCCCCCTCCCCCCGAGAGCGCACCCTGCGGCGTGCGCTCACACGACGTTGCGGCTCATCGCCTGCTTGAGGCGTGCCAGCGCCTTGATCGACTCGCGCGACACCTTCTTCTGCGTGAGCCCCAGGGCCGTGGCCACCTCGTGCTGCGTGAACTCGCGAAAGAACAGCAGGTAGACGAGCTTGCGCTGGAAGGCCGACAGCTTGTCGAGCGCCTGGTAGAGGGTGATGCGGTCTTCGATCGGCAGCGAGAACGACTCGAGACGCAACGAGCGCAAAGCCGCCGGGTCGGCGCGCGCCTCGGCGAGCTCGCCGTCGCGCAGCGGCTCGCTCACGGGCCCGATGCGCGAGTACAGCTCGAGCACCTCGAGGATGCCGTCTTCGTTGATGTTGAGCCGCGCCGCCAGCTCGGCCAGCTGCGGCGGACGGCCGAGCTCACGCGTGAGCTCGGCCGTCGCGGCGCCGATCGACCCGTACACCTTCTTCACCCAGCGCGGCTGCCGCATGAGCAGCGAGTCGCGCAAGTGATGGCGGATCTCGCCGTCGATCACGGCGGCCGCGTAGGTGGCGAATGTCGCTCCCCTGTCGGGATCGAACCGCTGCGCCGCCTTGATGAGCCCCAGGTTGGCCACCTGGAGCAGGTCTTCGTAGGGCTCGGGCGCGTGCGCGAAGCGCTTGAGGATATGGTGCAGCAGCCGTTGGTTGCGGCGCACGATCGCGTCGAGCGTCGCCGTCGAGCGCGAGCTCGCGTACGCGGCGACGAGCTGCTCGTTGGTCACCGGGACCTCCGCAGGCCGAAGGCTACTCCTTGACGATGTTCATCATGTTGAAGATCGGCAGGTACATCGAGATCACGACCGTGCCGACGATGCCGCCCACACCGAGCATCATGATCGGCTCGAGGATGGAGGTGAGCGACTTGACGGACGCGTTGACCTCGTCTTCGTAGAAGTCGGCGATCTTCTGCAGCATCTGGTCGAGCGAGCCCGTCTCTTCGCCGACCGAGATCATCTGCGTCACCATCGGCGGGAAGACGGCCACCTTCTCGAGCGGCTCGGTGATCGACTGACCCTCTTTCACGTTCTGCTGGACCCCGACCATCGCGCGTTCGATCACCGTGTTGCCGGCGGTCTTGCCGGTGATCTCGATCGCTTGCAGGATCGGCACACCCGACGAGACCAGGGTGCCGAACGTGCGCGAGAAGCGCGCCACGGCGATCTTGCGCACGATCTCGCCGATGCCCATGGGCACGCGCAGCTTGATGCGGTCCCAGACGAACGTGCCCGTTTCGGTCGCCTTCAGCTGCTTGAGCCCGTACGCGAGCGCGATCAACACCGGGAAGACGATGTACCAGTTGCCCTTCATGAGGTCGGACAAGCCGACCATGAGGCGCGTGAGCATCGGCAGCTTGGCGTTGCCGAGGTCTCTGTACATGCCGGCGAAGATGGGGATGAGGAACATCACCATACCGATGAGCACGATGAAGGCGAAACTGGCGATCAGCACGGGATAGGTCATCGCCGACCTGACGGCCCGACGGATGCTGTCGTCTTTCTCGAGCTGCGTGGCCAGACGGTTCAGCACCTCGTCGAGGATACCGCCGACCTCGCCGGCGCGGACCATGCTCACGTACAGCCTGCTGAACACCTTGGGGTGCTTCTCGAGCGCATCGGAGAGCGCGATGCCGGCCTCGACGTCGGCGCGCACGGCGCCGAGCACCGCGGTCAGCTTCTTGTTCTCGGTCTGCTCTTCGAGGATGTAGAGACAGCGCAGCATCGCCAGACCCGAGTTGACCATCGTGGCGAACTGGCGCGAGAAGATGGTCAGGTCTTTGGGCTTGACACGCTGCATCGCCCCGAAGACGTCTTTCTTGGCCAGGCCCTGCTTGACCTCGTCGATGTCGAGGACGATCAGGCCCTTGTTGCGCAGAGCGGCCGCGACCGCGGCCTTGCTGTCGCCGTCGAGCTGACCGCTAGCCTTTGCGCCTTTGGCGTCGAGTGCCTTATAGGCGAACGTGCTCATGCGACCTCCGAACGTGCGTCGTTCGCTCGCGCGGCGCCGGCGAGTCGCCGGCGCCTCGTCTGTGGCTAAGTTTCGGCAGCGCCCGTGATTCCTTTAGGCGAGCCATGCCTGCTAGCGTGCCTGCACGGCGGCCACCCCGCCCATGAGCCGACGCAGGTCTTCGGGCGAGCTCGAGCGCCGCTCGGCCAGCTCGCGCGAGATGGTGCCGCGGCGGACCAGGTCGGCGAGCGCGGCGTCCATCGTGATCATGCCGTACTGCGTGCCCGTCTGCATGACCGAGCAGATCTGGTGCGTCTTGCCCTCGCGGATGAGGTTGCGCACCGCCGGCGTGGGGATGAGCAGCTCGCAGGCGACGACACGGTTGCGTCCGTCTTTGGTCGGCAGGAGCTGTTGTGTGCAGACGCCCATCAAGGTCGTCGAGAGCTGCACGCGGATCTGATCTTGCTGGTAGGGCGGGAACACGTCGATGATGCGGTCGATCGTTTGCGGAGCGTCTTGCGTGTGCAACGTGGCGAACACCAGGTGGCCGGTCTCGGCGGCCGTCAGGGCCGTCGCCATCGTCTCGGTGTCGCGCATCTCGCCGACGAGGATGATGTCGGGGTCTTGGCGCAGCACCGACCTGAGGGCGCGGTTGAACGACTTGGTGTCGGCGCCCACCTCGCGCTGATTGACCATGCACTTCTTGTGCCGGTGCAGGAACTCGATCGGGTCTTCGATGGTCATGATGTGCTCTTCGCGGGTCTCGTTGATCTCGTCGATCATGGCGGCCAGGGTGGTCGACTTCCCCGAACCGGTCGGACCGGTGACGATCACGAAGCCGCGCGGCATGGTGGTGAGCTTGTGCAAGACCTTGGGCAGGCCCAGCTCTTCGAGCCTCTTGATCTGGATCGGGATGAGGCGGAACGCCGCGCCCAGGCTGTTGCGCTGGAAGTAGGCGTTGACGCGGAAGCGGGCCCGGCCGGGGACCGAATAGGAGAAGTCGATCTCCCACTCGTTCTCGAGTCGCTGCCGCTGGTCTTGCGAGAGGATGCTGTAGATGAGCTCGCGCGTGTCGTTCGAGCCGAGGCGCGGATAGTCGAGGCGCTCGAGCTGGGCGTTCACGCGGATGATCGGCGGCGAGCCGACCGTGAGGTGCAGGTCGCTCGCGTCTCGCTCGAGGACTTCAAGTAGAATGTCGACCAGGTCCATCGCCACTTCCTTCGCCAGGCTTTGCTTCCAGCTCTCTAGATGCCTGTAGCTCTCTAGATGATGACGCGGGCGATCTCCTCGATGGAGGTCATGCCCTGCAGCACCTTGTCGATGCCGTCGTCGCGAAGGCTCTTCATGCCCTCCGCTTGGGCCACGCGCCCTATCTCATCGGCACTTTTGCGCTCGACCGTTAGCCTTCTGATGGCCTCGCTGACGATCATCACTTCGTAGAGGCCCAGCCGGCCCTTGTAGCCCGTGTTGTTGCAGCGCGGGCAGCCTTTGGCGCGGTACAACGTGGGCAGCTCGTCGGCGTCGCCCACCTCGGGTGGGAAGTTGTTCTTCTTGAGCATCTCCCTGGTCGGCTGGTAAGGCTCTTTGCACTGCGAACACAGGCGGCGCGCCAGGCGCTGGGCCAGAACGCAGTCCACGGCCGACGAGGTAAGGAAAGGTTCGATGCCCATCTCGGTAAGGCGCGAGAGCGCGCCTGGCGCGTCGTTGGTGTGCAGCGTGCTGAGGACGAGGTGGCCGGTGAGGGCCGACTCGATGGCGACCTGCGCCGTCTCGCGGTCGCGGATCTCGCCGACCATGACGATGTCGGGGTCGCAGCGCAGGATCGAGCGCAGGCCGGCCGCGAACGTGAGACCGGCCTTGGTGTTGACCTGCACCTGGTTGATGCCGCTGAGGCGGTACTCGACCGGGTCTTCGACGGTGATCACGTTCTTCTCGGACGAGTTGAGGATGTTGAGCGTCGCGTAGAGGGTCGTCGACTTGCCCGAACCGGTCGGCCCCGTGACCAGGATGGCGCCGTACGGCTTCGTGAACGAGCGCTGGAAGCGCTTGAGCGCCCGCTCGGAGAAGCCCAGATCGCTCAGATTGAGCATGACGTTGGATTTGTCGAGCAGGCGCATGACGATCTTCTCGCCGTACACGGTGGGCAGCGTCGCCACACGCATGTCGATCGGCTTGCCGCCGACCACCAGGCCCATGCGCCCGTCTTGCGGCACGCGACGCTCGGCGATGTCGAGCTCGGCCATGATCTTGAGGCGCGAGAGGACACCGGATTGCATGCGCCGCGGCACCGACATGATCTCGTGGAGCACGCCGTCGATGCGGAAGCGCACGACCAGCTCCTTGGCCTGCGGCTCGAAGTGGATGTCGCTGGCCCCGTCGTCGACCGACTGCGCGATGATCGAGTTCACCAGCTTGACGATGGGCGCCTCGGCCGTCGCGTCGCGGATGTCGGCGATCTCGTCGGCGACGTCGGCGACGCGGTCTTCGGTGTTCTCGCTGACGGACTCGTCGAGACGGTTGAGGCGCGCGATCGCCCCGAAGACGTCTTCGGGGCTGGCGATCGCGCGCTTGATCGTGTAGCCGGTGAGCAGCGCCAGCTCGTCGGAGACGAGGACGTTCGCCGGATCGACCATCGCCACGAGCAGGGAGTTGTCGTCGTCGAAGCGGATCGGGATGGCGCCGTACCGGCGACAGAGCTTCTCGGAGACGAGGTTGGCCGCGGCCATGTCGAGCTGCGTCGTGGAGAGGTCGACGAACTGCACCCCGATCTTGTCGGCCAGCGCCTTGGTGAGGTCGAGCTCGGTGATGACGCCGTCGGCGATGAGCTGCTGGCCGAGGCGTTTGTGGGTGTCTTTCTGGCGTGAGAGAGCCGTCTCGATCTGCTCGTGGGAGACCATGCCCAGGTCGACGAGGATCTCGCCGAGGCGCTTCTTGCTGGCACGCCTCGGCCGAACCGTATCGGCTGCTGTGCCGTTGCCGTTGCTGCCGTCATCGGAAGCGTTGTGCACGTCTTCGAAGCGCTCGAACAACCGGTCGAGCACGGCGGGGTCGACGAGGTTGTCGTCGGCGGCGGGCTTGGCTTCGTCGGGGCGAGCGGGCGGTCGCGGTGGCGTGTCGGCCTCGACGGCGACGACCTCGGGGCGGGGCGCCGTATCGCCCGCGGCGTCGGCGACGTCGGCGACGTCGGCGATGTCGGCCTCGGGGACCGTCACCTGGACGTCGACGTCGGCCAGCGCGGCGAAAGCGCCGATGTCGCGTGCGTCGCCGTCGTGCGCATCGTCCCACTCCTCCGTGTCGTCGGGCTCAGAGTCGCCGGAGAGCGGCCTTACCTCGACCTCGACGTCGTCGTCGAACTCGAACTCGTCGAACCCGGCGAGGTCGTCGCCATGCGCATCGTCTGCGCGGTCGTCGTGCTCATCATCGTCGTGTCGCCGCACTGCGCATCACATCCAGTGGCGCCGCGGCTCCCGTCCAAAGCTCGAACGCTGATGCGGCCTGCCACACGAGCATGGACAGACCGTCTATGGTCCGGGCCCCCACGGCCCGGGCTTTGGTCAGGAGAAGCGTCGGCCGTTTCCCGTACACCACGTCGTATACGATGTGGTCACGCCGTAAGGTATCGACCAAAACCCCAGGCACTTTAAGCGCTTCGTGGCGCTCGGCCGCCGGCGCCCCACCCGACCCAGGCGAGGCTTCGGCCATACCCAGCGACGTCGCATTGACGATCAGACGAGCTTCGCGCACGGCCTCGGGCGTGAGAGCGTCGAGCGCGACCACGCGATAGTCGACACCCGGGTACGCCGGTCGCAAAAGCGCCACCAGGCGCTCGGCGGTGGCCGGCGTGCGGTCGGCGATGGTGAGCGCGCCGCCGGCGCCCAGCACGAGAGCGCGAAGGCCCGTGAGCGAGCCTGGTTCGACCTGGTGCAGCGCCAGCACGAAGCCGTCGATGTCGGTGTTGAAACCGCGCAACGTGTCGCCGTCGACGACGATCGTGTTGACCGCGTCGATGAGCCGCGCCTCGGCGCTTACCTCGTCGAGCCCCGGCATGACGGCCGCCTTGTAGGGCATCGTGACGTTGGCGCCGCGAAAGCCGAGCGCGCGCAGACCGGCGACGGCCTCGAGCACACGCGCCTCGAGAACGGGCAGCGGCACGTACACCATGTTGAGCCGCAGCGCGGCGAACGCCGCGTTGTGGATCGCGGGCGAGAGCGAATGAGCGACCGGGTGGCCGATGATGCCCACGACGGTGGTCGAGCCGTCGATGGCTGTGGCGCCATTGATGGCCGTGCCGCCGGCACCGGCTGCGGCGCCGGCAACGGCCGATGCGTTGTGCCTCGGGCCTGTGCTCACCAGGAACCTCCTTGCTCGCCCGGCTCGGCTGCCGAAGAGATCGCGGTGAGCCGGGGCCAGTATGGCGGACCGTGGGTCGCCGCGCATCGTCCGCGGCAGACTATCTTACCGGTTGACGACCATCCACGCGCTGGCGAAGCTCACACCGCCGCGCCGGCGCTACTGCTGCGCCTTGGCCTTGTCGCGCAGAAACTGCGCGTAGCTCGACGAGAAGAAATGGCGACCGCTGCCGTCGTTGCGGGCCACGTAGTACAGGTAGTCGACGCGCGCCGGGTCGGCTGCCGCCTCGAGCGCCGCGAGACCCGGGTTGGCGATCGGCGTCGGGGTAAGGCCCTGGTGCAGATAGGTGTTGTACGGCGAGTCGGTCCTCAGATCCTGGTAGGTGAGCTGGGTCTTGTGCCGTGCAAACGTGTACTCGATCGTGGCATCGATCTGCAGAGCCATGCGCATGTGCAGCCGGTTCCAGATCACGGCGCCCACCAGCGGCCGCTCGGCCGCCACCTGGGCCTCGCGCTCGATCATCGAAGCGATGATAACGACGTCGTACGGCGTCAGGTTCTTGCTCGCCGCGCGCGCCATGGCGACCTTGGCGAACGTCGCCCGGAAGGCGGCGAGCTGCTCATCGATGAACTGCCGAGCCGTCGTCGAGGGTGCGACCGCATACGTCGCCGGGAACAGGAAGCCCTCGAGCGAGTGCCCGCTCTCGAACCCGGCAAGCGAGAACGGCAGTGGATGGATGAGCGTGAGATCGACGTACTCCTTCGCCTCCAGATGCGGCAGCTTCTTCGCCAGGAAGGCCGCCGTCTGGCGCGCCGTGAAGCCTTCGGGGATGGTCACTTTCACGGAGGCCGGCGGCGCGCCGGCGACGAGCTGGGCGACGAGTTTGTCGTAGGGCTCGTTCACCTGCAGGGTATAGGCGCCCGGTTTGAGGTCGGCGCTGTGGCCGTCCTGCTCGGCGCGCAGGCGGAAGGCCGCCGCGTGGCGGACCACGTGCGCACGCTCCAGGATGTCGGCGATCTCGCTGAGGGTCGCGCCACGCGGGATGGTCACCGCGACCGGTGCGCCCGGCGCGCCGGTCGCGAAGTAGACGCGCACTTCGTGGTAGACGCCGTAAACGGCCAGCAGGGCCAGGCCGAAGATGACGAGCGCGGCGAGCCGGCGGCGCCGGCGTACGCCGTTGCTGCGCTGCTCGTTACCGCGATCGGGCACGCAGATAGTCCTCCAGGATCAGCGCCGCGGCGCGAGCGTCGATGGCGCCCTTTCCCCCACGCTCGCGCGCGACCTTGGTCGTGAAGCGCTCATCGTAGGTCACCACCGGCACCTCGAGGCGGCCGCTCAGGCGTTTGACGAAGTCGCGTGTCGCGCGTGCCTGCCCGTGCTCGCGGGCATCGAGAGACACGGGCAGACCGACCACGACGAGCCCCACTCCCTGACGGCGCGCCAGGTCGCCGATCGCGGCGATCCCCTCGTCGGCGGCCGCCTGCTCGACCACGGTCAGGGGCGTAGCGAGGGTCTCGGTCTCGTCGCACACGGCCACACCGGTTCGCGCAGCCCCGAAATCGAGGGCCAGGATACGCATCAGACGTCGTCGCGCACGGCGCGCACCCGGGATCAGGCGCCGAGCAGTTCGCGGGCCTTGGCGAGGCCCGCCGCGAGCGCGGCACCGATGCCGGCCGGGTTCGCCCCTCCACCCCGGGCGAGGTTGGCTTTGCCGCCACCCTTGCCGTCGACGTGCGGAGCCATCGCCTTGAGGATCTCCTGGGCGTGCACGCCGCGGCCGACGGGTCCGTCGGCGACCGACACGACCAGCGCCGCGCGCCCGTCGGCCGCCGATGCCAGGACGACGACAGACTGCGGCCGCCGCTCCCGTACCTGGTCGGCGAGCGAGAGGAGCTCGTCGGGCTGGACGTCTTGGTAGGCGGCGCCGACCACGTCGACCTCGCCGAGCGTTTTGGCCCCACCCAGCAGCGCCTCGAGCTTGCCGCGTCGCTCGTCGCTCTCGACGCTGCGCAGATCGGCTTTGAGCTCGTCGATCAGTGCCGACTGCTTGCGCAGCGCCGCGACGGCCCGGTCGGCGGGCACCTTGAGCTCGTCGGCGACCTGCGCCAGCCGTTCTTCGACGCCGCGGAAGTACTCGATCGCCTTCGCCGAGGTGATGGCCTCGATGCGCCGCGTGTTGGCGCCGACCGACGAGGAGTGCGTGATCTTGCACAGGCCGATCTCGGAGGTCCAGGCGACGTGCGTGCCGCCGCAGAGCTCGCGGCTGAAGTCGTCGATCTCGAGCACGCGCACGAACTCGCCGTACTTCTCCTCGAAGAAGGCGATGGCGCCGAGCTCTGCGGCATACTCGCGCGTGGTCACGAAGGCGCGTACCGGGTGGTTCTCGACGATGCGCCGGTTCACGAGATCTTCGATCTGGCGGATCTGCTCCTTGGTCGGCGCCTGCCGCGTGGCGTAGTCGAAGCGCAGGCGATCGGGCGTCACCAGCGAGCCGGCCTGCCGCACGCCCTCGCCCAGCACCACGCGCAGCGCGTTGTGCAGCAGGTGGGTCGCCGTGTGGTTGGCGGCGGTCCGGTGGCGGCGCACCTGGTTGACCATCGCCTTGGCGCGCTCGCCTTCGACGACCGTCCCCTCGGTCGGTCGCCCGACGATCACCTGATCGTCGGCGAAGCGCACCACGTCGTCGACGTCGAGCTTGCCCGACTCGGTGTGGATCCACCCCGTGTCGGCGACCTGGCCGCCGCCCTCGGAGTAGAAGGGAGATTCCTCGAGCTTGAGGGCCAGGCGCCCGTCGGACAGCTCCTGCAGGGCGCGGACGACGGTGAACACCTCGACGCGCTCGTAGCCCACGAACGACGTGGGCAGCGACGCCCAGCGACGCTGCAGGGTGTCGATCTCGCCTTGCACGCCGGCGCGGTCGGCGGCCCGCTGGGCAGCCCTCGCGCGCTCGCGCTGCTCGTCCATAAGGTGCTCGAAGCGCTCTTCGTCGACGCTCATGCCGCGATCTTGCGCGATCTCGCGCGTGAGGTCGAACGGGAAGCCGTACGTGTCGTGCAGCTCGAACGCCACTTCGGGAGGGAGCTCCTCGCCGCTGTCGCGCGCGCGGCGCAGGGCCTCGTCGAGGATGCGCGTGCCCTGCTCGAGCGTGCGCGAGAAGCGCATCTCTTCTTGGCGCGCCACGCGCAGGATGGTGGCGCGGCTCGCCGCCAGGTCGGGATAGGCGTCTTTGCACATCTCGACGACGCGCTCGCACAGTCGCGCCAGGAACGGCTCGTGCAGGCCGATGCCCACGCCCTGTTGCACGGCGCGCCGGATGATGCGCCGCAACACGTACTCGCGCCCCTCGTTGCCCGGCATGACCCCGTCCATGACCAGGAAGGCCACACCGCGGGCGTGCTCGGCCATGGTGCGCAACGCGCGCCGCACCTGCTCGCCGGACTCGCGTTGCACGCCGGCGAGCTCCGCGGCGAGCTCGATGAGCGGCAAGAACAGGTCGGTCTCGTACACTGACGTCACGCCCTGGGTGACGGCCGCGATACGCTCGAGGCCCATGCCCGTGTCGATGTTCTTCTTGGGCAGAGCGCTCAGACCACCCTTCTCATCCATGTCGTACTGCGTGAAGACGAGATTCCAGTACTCGAGCCACCGGTCGCAGTCGCAGCCGGGCAGGCAGTCCGGCCTGCCGCAGCCCACCCCCTCGCCCATGTCGTAGTACAGCTCGGAACAGGGCCCGCAGGGCCCCGTGGGCCCTGCGGGCCCCCAGAAGTTCTCGCTGCGCGCTAGCCGGATGATCTTCTCGTCGGGGAACCCGTGGCTCTTCCAGATAGCGATGGACTCGTCGTCGGGCGGCACCTGCTCGTCGCCCCCGAAGACGCTCACCCACACGCGCTCGCGCGCGACGCCCAGTTCGTCGGACAGCTCGAGCGACCAGGCGATCGCCTCTTCCTTGAAGTAGTCGCCGAACGAGAAGTTGCCCAGCATCTCGAAGAAGGTCAGGTGCCGGGCCGTGCGCCCGACGTTCTCGATGTCGGAGGTGCGGAAGCAGCGCTGGCAGCTCGTGATCCGCGGCGCCGGCGGCGTCTCGACGCCCAGGTAGTAGGGCTTGAACTGCTGCATGCCGGCGGTAGTGAACAGCACGCTCGGGTCGCCTGCCGGTATGAGGCTCGCCGGCTTGTGCACCAGATGCCCCCGGGCGACGAAGAAATCGAGGTAGCGCTGCCGCAGCTCGGCGGCCTTCACCGGCGATAACCCCTGGGAGGCAAGGCGCCGCCCGAGCGCTCGCTCTCGTCGATCTCGCCGATCTCCGCGCGCAGCTTCTCGAGCGAGCGGCGGATGAGCCGTGAGACGTGCATCTGGGAGATGCCCACGCGCGACGCGATCTGCGACTGCGTGAGTCCCTCGAAGAACCTCAGGTGCAAGATGTAGCGCTCGCGTCTGTCGAGCTTGGCGAAGCCGGGCGCCAGCATGGTGCGGTCTTCCATCGCGTCGAAGGCCTCTTCTTCGGCGCCCATGTAGTCGATGAGGCCGGACTCATCGTCGCCGCCTTCGCTGTTGGGCGAGGCCTGCAGCGAGACCGAGTTGTATGCCTGACTCGTCTCGAGCGCCTCCAGCACCTCCTCAGGTGTGGCGTTGGCGGCCTCGGCGATCTCGTTGATCGTCGGCGCCCGCTGCAGCTTGGCCACGAGCTGGTCGATCAGCTTGTTGAGGCGGATGTTGAGCTCCTGCAAGCCGCGGGGCACGCGCACCGACCAGCCCTTGTCGCGGAAGTAGCGCTTGATCTCGCCGATGATGTTGGGGGTCGCGTACGTGGTCAGCTCGACGCCGCGCGACAGGTCGAAGCGGTCGATGGCCTTGATCAAGCCGATCGAGCCGACCTGCACGAGGTCGTCGAAGTGCTCGCCGCGCGACGCGTAGCGCCGCGCCAGCGAGCGCACGAGCGGCAGATACATCGTGATCAGCTTGTCGCGCGCCTGACGGTCGCCGTAGAGGTGGTAGCGCCGCAGGAGGAACTGGTCGAGCTTCTCCGACTCGTCCTTGCCCTTGCCGGCCGAGGCTCTCGCGGCGGGTCCGGCCGTGAGCTCCTCGTCCTCGCCGGTCTTGGCGCGCTCGCCTTCGTCGTGGGGCGGCGCCGGCTCGTCGAGCGGAACGTCGCTGTCGAGGAGGTCACCCATGACTACCCTTCGGCATCGGACCGCCCACGCTTCCTGTCTGGCCGGCGCTCAGCGCCTCGCTGACGACGACCGTGAAGCCGCCCTCGCCGTCTTCGAGAGCCAGCGAGCGGACCATGTGCGAGAGCAGGTGCGTGAGCTCGAAGGTGTCGTGGTCGGCCTCCTTGCTCAGGCGGCTGCGCAACTCCGGCGAGCTGAAGGGGCCCGCCGCGACCGTGATCGTCTCGGGGCCCAGGCTGATGGTGAACCCGTACCGCTCGGCAGGATCGCACGAGAGCGCCGCGCAGAACAGCTCTTCAACGGCGAGGCGCAAATCTTCAAGCGCGTCGAGAGGCAAGTCGAGACGCGCCGCGGCGCCGCCCAGCACCATGCGCACGACGGGCAGGAACGAGGTCGAGGAGGGGACCTCCAGACGAATGGTGTCGCTCACCTGGGCACTCCTAGGTCGTCGCGCGCTCCGGCCGCTGCGCCGCGGCTATCTGCCGCTCGACCTCCTCTTCGCGCATGCGCGCGGCCTGCCGGCCTTCTTCGAGAGCCAGCAGGCCGCGCCGGCGTGCATCGTCCCACAGGCTGCGCGCCTGCGCCGGGAGCTGCCTGACGATCGTGAGGTAGCCCTCGCCGGTCTCGGCGCTGCGGCGCTGCACGTAGTACGCGAGACCCGCCACCGCAACGACCGCGCCGAAGGCGGCCGAACGCAACAACCTCACGTGGCCACCTCGTCGGCGGGCGCGTCGGCCGCCGTCGCGCTCTCGCGCACGGCGGTGTCGCCCGCCGCAGCTGCGCCCGTCGCGCTCTCGGTGGTCTCTGTAGCGGCCCACCCGGCCGCGGCGCTCGAGGCGCCCCAGTCTGCTCCGGCCTCGGCCGACTCGCCCGAGTCGCCGTGGCGCGAGAAGAAGCTGGAGACGGCCTGGGAGACGCCGGCGCCGAAGGCCGCCGCCTTCTTGGCGGGCAGCGTGACCGCCGCCTCGACGGCGCGCGACACGGAGTCGACCTTGTTGGTCACGTCGACGACGGTCGTCATGATCTCGTCGACCTTGCCGAACTCGCCGTTGACCTCGTCGAGCGTGATCTGCACGCGGTTCAGCAGGGGTACGACCTCCTGGTCGACATCGGCCAGCAGCTTGTCGACCCTACCCAGCGTCGCGGCCAGGCGCAGGAGCGCGACGATCAGTCCGATGGCCACGACGATCAGGAAGAACGCCGCCGCATAGCGAAGCACGATCGATGGAGTACTGGCAGCGATGATCAGCACCGACATGCCCACTCTGCGCCTCCTTTACGCTCTTCCCGGGTCGAACCTCTGCACATTATCACCTTTCATGCCTGCGGAGGAATGCGCCAAAACGCTGCCGCTACGCGCTCGACGGAACGTCCTCGCGGCGGGCCGGCGCCACGATGATACCGCCGCCGACGACCACGTCGTCGCGGTAGAACACCGCCGACTGCCCGGGAGCCACCCCGGCGAACGGCTTCGCGAGAGTCAGGCGGGCGCGATCGGCGGCGAGCCGCCGCAGGCGGCGGACGCCGATCGCGCCCGCCTTGTAGCGGAGCTGCACGCGCAGACCCGCTTCGGCGCCCACCTCTTCGCCGTCGACGAGCCGCCTGCCGCCCGCCGTCGCCAGCCCGCGGTCGAGCAGCTCACGCAGGTCGACCGCGACGGTCTCGAGCTCTTCGCGACCGCCGACGACGACCTCGTTCGTGCCGGGTCGGCGCTCGAGCACGTAGAGCGGCCGCTCGCCGGCGACACCCAGACCGCGGCGCTGCCCGATCGTGTAGCGCCACTGCCCCCGGTGCGTGCCCACGACCACGCCGTCGCGCGTGACGATGACGCCCTCTTCGGCGCGGGCGCCGCGGGCCGCCAGGAACCCGCGGTAGTCACCCGGCGCGAAGCACACTTCCTGGCTCTCCGCCCGACCGGCAGCCGGCAGCGCGGCCCGTGCCGCTCGCGCCCGCACCTCGTCCTTGCGCAGCTCGCCCAGAGGCAAGAGGAGGCGCGCCAGCGTCTCGGGAGGCACGCGCCAGAGCATGTACGACTGGTCTTTCGCCCGGTCGCGCCCGCGCGCGACGAAGGGCTCGGGTCGGCCATGAGCCGCGGCCGCCGCCGCACCACTCGTGCTCGCCGAGCCGTTCTCCGAGCCGTTCTCCAAGCCGTTCTCATCGTCACGCACGCGATACGGTCGCCCGTCGCGCGTCACGATGCGCGCGTAGTGCCCCGTAGCGACATAGCCCAGGCCGAGCCGGTTCGCCAGTTGCACAAGACGACCGAGCCGGTCGGGGTTGCACGCCACACAGGGATTCGGCGTCTCCCCCGCCTCGTAGCCGCTCACGAACGGAGCGACGACCCGCTCCGCGAAGCGCGCTTCCTCGCTGAGGGAGAAATGCGGCAAACCCAGCGCGTGGGCGCTCTCGCGCGCCAGCGCCACAGCGGCCGGTGAGCAGCAGCCACGCTCGTCTTCGCCGGGCCAGAGCCTGAGCGTCGCGCCCCGTACCGCATAGCCACTCTCGGCGAGCAGCAGCGCGGCGACGGCGCTGTCGACGCCGCCGCTCAGGCCTACAACGACGCTTTTTTTAGAACCTTCGGCACCTCGTCGCTGCGTCCGTTCTTGGTGAGGTAGTCCTCGATCGCCAGGTGGACGGCGTCGGCCGCCAGGTTCGAGCAGTGCATCTTCTGCGGCGGCAGGCCACCCAACGCCTCGGCCACGGTACGGTTGGAGATCTCGGCCGCCTCCTCGAGCGTCTTGCCCACCACCATCTCGGTGACCATGCTCGAGGTGGCGACGGCCGCGCCGCAGCCGAAGGTCTTGAACTTGATCTCGGTGATGTGGTCGGCGTCGTCGACCTTGATGGTCATGCGCATGATGTCGCCGCAGGTCGGGTTGCCCACCTGGCCCACGCCGTCGGGATCTTCGACCTCGCCCACGTTGCGCGGGTTGGAGAAGTGGTCCATCACGAGTTCGCTGTACATGCACTGCCCTTTCGCGTTGCAGACGGTCCGGGCGTCAGCCCTTGACGTAGAGCGGGCTCATGGCGCGCAGCTTCTGCACGATTCCCGGGAAGACGTCGAGGAAGCGGTCGACGTCGGCGTCGGTGTTCTCGCGTCCGAGCGTGAGCCGCAGGCTGCCATGGGCTTCCTCGGCGCCGAGACCCATCGCCAGGATGACGTGTGACGGCTCGAGCGAGTCCGACGAGCAGGCCGAACCGCTTGAGGCGGCGATGCCCTTGGTGTCGAGCTGCAGCACCATCGACTCGCCCTCGATGTAGCGCACGCTGAAGCAGGCGTTGCCGGGCAGCCGGTCGACCGGATCGCCGAGCAGCACCGTGTCGTCGACGGACTCGAGCACGCCCTTGATCAGGCGGTCGCGCAGCGCCGCGAGGCGCGGCTGCTGCGCGGGAAGCTCCTCGGCGGTGATCTCGAGGGCCACGCCCAGGCCGACGATGCCGGGCACGTTCTCGGTGCCCGAGCGCAGGCCGCGTTCGTGGCCGCCGCCGTGCATGTGCGCACTGAGGCGCGTACCCCGGCGGACGTACAGCGCGCCCACGCCTTTGGGCCCGTAGAGCTTGTGACCGGAGAGCGAGAGCAGGTCGACGCCGAGCTCGTCGACGTTGACCGGGATGGAGCCCACAGCTTGTACGGCGTCGGTGTGGAACGGCACCTTGCGCTCGTGCGCGATGCGGGCCAGGTCGGCGATCGGCTGGATCGTGCCCATGACGTTGTTGGCCGTCATCACCGAGACGAGCCTGGTGTCGGGGCGGAAGGCGCCCGCGTAGGCGTCCAGGTCGACCAGGCCGTGCCCGTCGACGGGCACGAAGGTGACTTCCCAATTCAGGCGCATCAGGAAGCGCACCGTCTCCATCACCGCGGGATGCTCGACCGCACTGGTGATCACATGCCCGGGCTGCAGCTTCTGCAGCAGCCCGAGGATGGCGAGGTTGTCGGACTCGGTGCCGCCGCTGGTGAAGACGATCTCTTTCTCGCCGGCGCCCAGCGCCGCCGCCACTTTGGCGCGTGCCTCGTCGACCGCCACGTGGGCCTCGCGCCCCGGCGCGTGGATCTCGGAGGCGTTGCCGTAGCGTTCGCCGAAGTAGGGCATCATCGCCGCGACGACGCGCGGGTCGGCGGCAGTGGTGGCCGCGTGGTCGAAGTAGACGCTTCTCATCGTGTCGCCGCCTCCATCGTCAGATCGCTCAGCGTGATAGCCGTCAGCGCCTCGGTGATGACCTCGTCGAGCCGCCGCCACACCTGCCGCGAAGCGCAGCCGATAGAACGTGCGCAGGCGCCGCCGTCGGGCAGGCAGCCCACCAGGCACAACGGGCCCTCGACCGCCTCGATGACGTCGGCCACCGAGATCTCGGCGGGCCCTTTCGCCAGCCGGTACCCTCCGCTCACGCCCCGTGTCGCGCGCACGAGGCCGCCGTCGCGCAGCCTGGCGAAGATGCGCTCGAGAAACGCCGTCGGGATGGCCTCGCTCGAGGCGATCTCGGGCAGCGGCACAGGCGCCTCACCGGTCTGACCGGCGAGGTAGACCATGGCTCGCAGACCGTACTCGCAGCGCGACGAGATGCGCACGGACAGAGCTCCGTTTCGTCGACCGGCGCCGAGTCGGCGCGGGACGTGTCAAAAACCGACCAATACAGTGGAGATTATCATAGCGCCGGCTGCGGGAGTGTCAAACGGGAGCCCACGACGACGGGCGGGGTGGGGCTCCTCGAAGGAGCCCCACCCCGCTCGTCGATCTCCTGACCAGTCGGCGGATGGGGCGCCGGCCGCCGGTCGTCGGTCGGCCCGAGAGCCGGCCGACATCGCTCGGTCTAGCGGCGGACGGCGTTGGCCACGACCTGCTCCATGACCTTCTCGCCGATCCAGCCGGTATACATCTGGTAGACGCTGCCGTCGCCGCTGATGACGGCCAGCGCCGGCGGGGCGGTGATCTGCAGTTGGGTCATCACGTCGCCCAGCTCGGAGACCGTCTTGGCTTCGAAGTCGAAGAACGACGCCTGCGAGGCGTATTCGGCTTTCACTTTGTCGAAGTCGGCCAGCATCTCTTGGTCGTCGGCGGCGCCCTTGACGTACACCAGAAGGATCACGCCGCGCTTCTGCTTGAGCGGCCTGGCGATGAACCCCGGCGTGCCGTCCTTGCCCTCGGTGACCTTGACGGTCAGCGGCGCCATGCCCGTGATGCCGAAGCTGCCGGCGGTGTTGTAGGCCTTGTTGTAGGTCTCGGGGTACGACACGGGCGTCGTCGAGGATTGCGCCCACACAAGGGTGATGGTGAAGAGGCCCATGATCAGGAGACCTCCCAGACAGATCAACGCGGCCTTCGTCAGGAAGGACTTGTACCCGGCTAGCGTGCCCATCTGCGCCTCCAATGAAAAGGCTCCACCTTGCCGTGTTTGCTGTTGTATTGAACCTGACTGTGCAGGTGGGTGCCCTCTCACCGGTCCACGGACCGAGTGAAGCCGGACTCCCCAGGCTTACGTGTTGGCTCAAATAAGCCCAGCAAATCACGAACAAGGTCGAGCTACGGTCATGATACCCGAAGCCGACAGCTCCGACAACTGTGTCGGCAACACGGGGGAAAGCTTGAGTGAATACCCCTCGAGGGAGCGAGCGCTCGGCTCGCGGCGGCGCCGGCCGGCGAGGGTCAGCTCAGGCGGACGTGGAGCTCGCGGAGCTGTTCGGCCGTCACCGGCGACGGCGCGCCGGTCATGGGATCGGCTCCCGAGGCCGTCTTGGGGAAGGCGATCACGTCGCGGATCGAACTCTCGCCGGCCAGCAGCATGACGATGCGGTCGAGGCCCAGCCCGATGCCGCCGTGCGGCGGGGCACCGTAGTCGAGCGCCTCGAGGAACCACCCGAACGACTCCTGGATGCGCGCGTCGCGGTAGCCCAGGGCGCGCAGCACCGCTCGCTGCACGTCGGCCTTGTGGTTGCGCAGCGACCCCGAGCCCAGCTCGACCCCGTTCAGGACCAGATCGTACTGGGCGCCACGCACGCGCAGCGGCTCACTCTCGAGGTACGGCATGGTCTCGGGCGTGGGCAGGCTGAACGGGTTGTGGCCGTAGGTGAGCCGGCCCGTCTCCTTGTCGATCTCGAAGAGCGGGAACTCGATGACCCAGGCGAAGGCCCAGCGCCGTGAAGGCTCGGGGGCCAGCAAGGCGATGAGGGCCGGCCGCACAGCGCCGAGCACCCCGGCAGCGGCGTCGGCCGCGTCGGCGGCGAACACGATGAGGTCGCCTTGCTCGGCGCCCACGCGCTCGACCAGCGCGCGCTGCTCGGCCTCGGACAGGAACTTGACGATGGGACCGCGCAGCGCGCGCGCCTGCTCGACGTAGACGTAGGCCATGCCCTTGGCGCCCTGCTCCTTGGCGAGCTCGGTCAGGTCGTCGATCTGCGCGCGCGACAGTGAGCCACCGCCGGGCGCCCTGATCGCGCGCACCACGCCGCCCCGTTCGAGCGCCCCCCGGAACACCTGGAAGGCGCTCTCGCGGAACACCTCGGAGAGCTCGACGATCTCGAAGCCGAAGCGCAGGTCGGGCTTGTCGGAGCCGTAGCGCAGCATCGCCTCGTCGTAGGTCAGCACCGGCAGCGGCAGATCGAGCGGCCCCTCCCCCACGCCGTCGACGACCGCCTTCATGAGGCCCTCGAGGACCCGCCTGATCTCGGCGGCGCTCATGAACGACATCTCGACGTCGATCTGCGTGTGCTCGGGCTGACGGTCGGCGCGCAGATCTTCGTCGCGGAAGCAGCGCGCAAGCTGGTAGTAGCGGTCGACGCCGGACACCATGAGGATCTGCTTGAACATCTGCGGGGACTGCGGCAAGGCGTAGAACTTGCGCGGCTGCAGGCGCGCCGGCACGAGGAAGTCGCGCGCCCCCTCGGGCGACGACTTGGTGAGGTCGGGCGTCTCGACCTCGAGGAAGCGCTGCTCGTTCAGGTAGGTGCGCGCCGCCCGCACGACGGCGTGACGCAGCTCGATGTTGGCCAGCATCGGCGGCCGGCGCAGATCGAGATAGCGGTACCTCAAGCGCAGCGTCTCGTCGACCTCGGGTCGCTCCCCCATCTCGACCGCGAACGGCGGCGTCTTGGCGGCGTTGAGCACCTCGACGGCGCGCACCATCACCTCGACCTCGCCGGTGGGCAACGACGGATTGACTGTCTCGGGGTCGCGCGCCACGACATCGCCGCTCACCTCGATGACGAACTCGGAGCGCAGCGTCTGGGCCAGACGATGAGCCTCGGGCGCCACCGCCGGGTTGAACACCAGCTGCACGAGGCCGCTGCGATCGCGCAGGTCGACGAAGACGAGGTTACCGTGGTCGCGCCGGCGCGCCACCCAGCCGTCGACGGTGACGGCACGGCCGACGTCGGCCGTGCGCAGCTCGCCCGGGTACGCCGTGCGCGCCATCGTCAGACCTTGCCGCCGCGCCCGCCGACGTGGCCCCGCTCCGGCGGCCGCGCCGCGGCGGCAAGCAACGACGTCACGCGACCGGGCAGCTCGTCGATGGTCACGTCGTCTTCGCTCCCGGTCGCCAGGTCGCGCAGGCGCACCGTCTCGGCGGCGAGCTCGTCGAGCCCGACCAGCACGGCGAGGCGAGCGCCCAGGCGCGAGGCCTGCTTGAGCTGACCCTTCACGCTGCGTGCGGCGAGGTCGAGCTCGGCGCCCGGCAGCCCGCCGGCGCGCAGGCGCTGTGCGACGGCGAAAGCGTCGGCGCGACGCTCGGGCGCGAAGGCGACGACGTAGACGGGCGGCCCGCCCACGGGGTGGGCTTTGGCCTCGCACGCCAGCGTGAGCCGCTCGAGCCCACAGCCGAAGCCCACCCCGGGCGTCGGCGGCCCGCCGATCTGCTCGACGAGGTAGTCGTAGCGCCCGCCGCCGCCGACCGTGCTCTGCGCGAAGCCGAGCTTGTCGGACTGGAACTCGAACGTCGTGCGCGTGTAGTAGTCGAGCCCGCGCACGAGCGTGAAGTCGACCTGCGGCGCAAGGCCCGCGAGACGTAGCAGCTCGACCACGCCGGCGAAATGCCGGCGACAGCCGGCGCACAGATGGTCGACCACGTGCGGCGCCCTCGCCATGACCGCGCGGCAGCCCGGCTCCTTGCAGTCGAAGGTACGCAGCGGGTTGAGCTGCGTGCGCACGCGGCATTCTTGGCAGAGCTCGACCGCGTGCGCCTCGAGGTACTCGCGCAGCAAGGCGACGTAGGCGGGCCGGCACTCGCGGTCGCCCATGCTGTTGACGGCCAGGCGCAGCCCGGTGACGCCGAGCTCGCCGAGGATCTGGCCGAGCATGACGATGACTTCGGCGTCGACCGCCGGCTCGGCAGAGCCCATCGCCTCGGCGCCGATCTGGTGATGCTCGCGATAGCGCCCGGCCTGCGGCCTCTCGTAGCGGAACATCGGCGCGTGATACCAGAGCTTCACCGGTTGTGGCAACTTGTGCATGCCGTGCTCGACGTAGGCGCGCGCCACCGGAGCCGTGCCCTCGGGACGTAGGGTCATCAGGCGGCCGCCCTTGTCGGCGAAGGTGTACATCTCCTTGCGCACGATGTCGGTGGCCTCGCCCACGCCGCGCTCGAACAGCCCCGTCTCTTCGAACTCGGGGGTCACGACGTGGCGATAGCCGTACGCCGTGAAGACCCGCGCCGCCGCGGCGACGATCACGTCGCGCTCGGCGGCCGCGTCGGGCAGCAGGTCGTACGTCCCCTTGGGTGCTCGTGGTGTGATCATCGTCGTCGTTCCGGCCGTCGTCGGTCGCCCCGGCAACCCACCGTGATCACCAGCGGTGCCCGGGATCGTAGCGGAGCGGGGAGAGAAACGGGTTGAGGGCCAGCTCGCGCCCCAGCGAGGTGTCGGGCCCGTGACCGCAGTGCACCGCGGTGTCGGGCGGGAAGCGCCGCACCAGATCGGCTATCGAGTTGAGCAGCTGCTCCGACGAGCCGCCGGGCAGGTCGGTGCGCCCCACGCTGCCCTGAAAGATCAGGTCGCCGCAGAAGAGGTGACCCGGCAGCGCGAAGGTGTAGGAGCCCGGTGAGTGCCCGGGCGTCGGCATCGCCGTTATCGGGACGGTCAGGGCCAGCTCTTGCTCGCCCGCGAGCGTCACGGCATCGTTCACCGGCTCCACCGAGAGCCCGGCCATCATGCCGAGGCCCGACCCGGCGATCAGCGACGCGTCGCGCGCGCCCACATACACCGTGACCGAGAAGCGCCGTTGCAGCGCCGCCGCGGCCCCGAAATGGTCGAAATGCCCGTGCGTGAGGAGAATGGCCGACGGCCTCACGGCCAGCTCGTCGAGCGCCGCGACGACGTGCTCGAGCTCGTCGCCGGGATCGACGACGAGCGCCTCGCCGCCGGCGGCGATGATGAAGCAGTTGGCGCCCAGAGGGCCCAGCGTGAGAGCAGCGATGTCGAACACGTCTTACCTACCAGGGCGGGATCGAGGACGATGAATGAGCCTATCAGAGCGCCGACGGGGACGTCGAGCAGAGGCGGCGCTTCACCCTCAGCTCGAGACGACGCGGTACGCGTCGTAGACCGTGTTGATGGCTTTGATGTTGGCCAGGATGTTGTCGAGCTGCCGAACGTCGCCCACCTCGAGCGTGAAGCGATCGCGGACGACGCCGTCGGGCAGCGTCTGGCAGGCGGCGCCGACGATGTTGACGCCGCAGTCGGAGAGCGTGCGCGAGAGGTCTTCGAGCAGGTGGCTGCGATCGATGGCCTCGATCTGGACCTCGACGCGAAACGCAACGCCGCCGAGGCCCTCCCAACTCACGGCCGTGAAACGCCCGGGGTTCTTGGCCAGCGCCTTGGCGTTCTTGCACTCGGCGCGGTGGATGGTGACGCCCTTGCCCAGGGAGATGTAGCCGACGATCTCGTCGCCGGGGATGGGCTTGCAGCATTTCGCCAGGCGCACGACGATGTCGCGCAGGCCGTCGACCGTGATGCCGAACTCGCTGGAGATCGCGGTGGTCTGCGACGCGGCGCCGCCCGGAGCTGTGGGGAGCATGTCGACCTCGGGCACCGCCTCCTTCATCGTGCCGGTGCGCTGCAGGACCTTGTTGGTGACCGTCTTCACCGGCACCCGGCCGGAGCCGATCGCGGCGTAGAGGTCGTCGGCCTTCTGGAAGCCGGTCTCCTTCACGATCTGCAGGAACTCGGCGCTGGAGAGCACCTTCTGCGCCGGCACGCCCAGCCGCCGCAGCGTCTCCTGCAACAGGTCGCGGCCCGAGTGCTCGGCGTCGCTGCGCTGCTCGCGCCGGAAGTACTGGCGGATCTTCTGCTTGGCGCGCGGCGTCGTGGCGATGCCGAGCCAGTCGCGCGATGGGCCCCGGCTCGATTTGGAGGTGATGATCTCGACGATGTCGCCCGAGCGCAGGCGGTGATGCAGCGGCACGATGCGCCCGTTGACCTTGGCGCCGACGCAGTGGCTGCCGACGTCGGTGTGCACGGCATAGGCGAAGTCGAGCGGTGTCGACCCGGCCGCGAGGCTCTTGACCTCGCCCTTCGGCGTGAACACGAAGACCTCGTCCTCGAAGAGGTCGATCTTCAGCGTGTCCATGAACTCCCGCGGATCGCCGGTCTCTGACTGCCATTCCATCATCTGGCGCAGCCAGGCCAGCTTGTCGGCAGCCTCGCCGTTGCCCTTCTCCTTGTAGAGCCAGTGCGCCGCGATGCCGTACTCGGCCGTCTGGTGCATCTCGAACGTGCGGACCTGGATCTCGAGCGGCTTGCCACCCGACCCGATCACGGTCGTGTGCAGCGACTGGTACATGTTGAACTTCGGCATCGCGATGTAATCCTTGAAGCGACCCGGGATCGGCTTCCAGACGGAGTGGATGATGCCGATGGCGCCGTAGCAGTCTTTCACCGTGTCGACGAGCACGCGCAGCGCCGTGAGGTCGAAGATCTCGTTGAACTCTTTGCCGCGACGACTCATCTTCACGTAGATCGAGTAGAAGTGCTTGGCTCGGCCGGTGATCTCGGAGCGGATGCCGACCTTGGCCAGCTCGCCTTCGAGGAACTTAGCGGCGTCTTGGACGTAGTCCTCGCGGTCGGCACGGCGCTGGGCGACCATCTGCTGGATCTCGGCGTAGCGGCGCGGGTGCAGCGCCGCGAAGGCCAGGTCTTCGAGCTGCCACTTGATGGAGTTGATGCCCAGCCGGTGCGCCAGCGGCGCGTAGATCTCGAGCGTCTCTTTGGCCTTCTGGATCTGCTTCTGCTTGCCCAGGTAGCACAGCGTGCGCATGTTGTGCAGGCGGTCGGCCAGCTTGATGAGGATCACGCGGATGTCGGTCGCCATGGCGACGATCATCTTGCGGTAGTTCTCGGCCTGCTCCTCCTCGCGGGACTGGAAGCTCATCTTGGTCAGCTTAGTGACGCCGTCGACGAGGCCGGCGATCTCGGAGCCGAACTCGTGTTCGAGCGCTTCGACGCCGGCGCCGGTGTCTTCGACGACGTCGTGCAGCAGCGCCGCGGCGATGGTCGTCGAGTCGAGGCCCAGCTCGGCGCAGATCTCGGCCGTACCGACGGGGTGGTTGATGAACGCCTCGCCGCTCTTGCGGTTCTGGTCGAAGTGCATGCGGAAGGCCGTGGCGAAAGCGCGTGCGATCAGGTCGCGATCGGGCGTGGGATTATACTTCTCGACGGTCGCGAAGAGCTCGTCGAGCAACGCCTGCGCCTCGGGGGGCAGGGTCGCGGCTACAGTCGCGCCGTCAGGCAGCGCTGCAGGTACCGTCTTGTGGGTTCTCGGTGCCATAGGCGAAACGTCGGTGAGCTCGAGAGGTCGGTCTTGCCCTCGATGGTCGCGAGTAGGTTCTTGCCTCCCCTCGGGACCGCCAAACCGGCCTCGACGAGCGTGCGCCACGCGGCCACGAGGGTCGGCACCTTGGCGAGAAAGCGGCCTTCGCCCACGAGCCCGCGTGCCAGCTCGTCGTCGAGAGGCCGCCCCGCGGCGCGGGCGAGGATCCGGTAGACACGCCGCGCGGCGGCGTCGAGGTCGTAGTCGGCCGCCGCGATCTTGCCGGCAAAGTGTACTTCACCCGCTCCCCAAACGAAATGGATACGAGAGCCGGCATCGGCGGCGGCGCGCACGGAGTTGAGCGCCGCCTCCCAGAACGGTGGGTCGACGAAGGCGATCTGCCCAAAACCGCGCACCAGCTCTGGGTACAGCGCGGCGGTGACCGTCGACGCCATGACGACGCGCGGCCCATCGGGCGCCGCCGCCGCCCGCAGGCGCCCCGGCGCGCAGGCGCCGTTGAGGTACATGGCCTCGAGCTCGAGCGGCGCGAGCGGCAGATCGCGCGCCAGCAGCGGCCGACGGCGGCCGACGTCGGCGACGAGCACCAGGAGCCGCTCGCCCGTGGCCACCAGCGAGGTGAGCGTCGACAGCACGGGGCGGCCGCGGCGGGGCGCGGGCGGGGGACTCCCCCCGCCGCGGCCGCCCCGTCGTCGGCACCGGCCGGCGCAGCAGGCGCCGCAGCACCGACGGAGCCGGCGCTCCCCGCAAACGCCGCGCTCGCGCCGGCGGCAGGCGAGTCGGACATCTCGCCGGCCGGCGCGGCGCCGAGCAGGGGCGCGAGGTCGAGCTCGTCGATGAGACGCCAGAACGCATCGCCGTGCACCAGCTCGGGGCACTCGGCTGCGCAGGCGGTGCCGCAGACGTCGTGATCCGGCTCGGGGTCGATGCGATAGAGCCCCTTGACCTCGACCTGGCCGCTCACCACGCCGTTGTAGGCGTTCTTGGCCAACACCAGGGGGATGTCGAAGCGAGCGCCCTGCTCGAGCCCGTTCAGACCGTCGACGTTGAAGCGGATGGCCGAGCAACTGGCGCCGTCGGCGCACACGCTGGCCTGCATGTGCTTGCCGTTCCGCGTGAGCCGCGGCGAGTTGATCTCGGCGCCGTGCACGAGCAGCGTGACCCTGGGGTTGTCGAGGCCGTGCGGGCCGAACAGCTCGAGCTCGTCGGCCAGGGCCAGGGTGAGCTCGTCGCCGCAGGCGACGGCGTCGACCGGCTGGCGGCGCACGAGGTCTGCGGGCCGCAGATGCTCGGCCGCGTAGGCCGCGAACGCCTCGCGGAAGGCGGGTACGGCCTTGCGCGGCAGGCGCAGGCCGCAGGCCGCGCGATGCCCACCGAACGAGTGCAGCGGCCCCGAGCAGGCCGCGACGGCGGCGAGCAGGTCGAAGCCGGGGATGCTGCGCCCGGAACCCGACGCCTCGTCGCCCTTCTCGCTCAGCAGGATGGCCGGGCGGTTCACCCGCTCGACCACGCGCGAGGCGACGATGCCCACGACGCCCTCGTGCCAGTCGGGCGAGCTCAGCACCAGGCCCGCGGGCGGCGGGTCGGAGACCATGCCGGTCGCCTCGGCGACCATCGCCGCCTCGATGTCTTGCCGGGCGATGTTGAGCTCGTTGAGCTTGAGCGCGAGCGGCAGCGCCGTGGTGCGGTCGGCGGCCGCGAGCAGCTCGATGGCGATCGCTGCGTCTTCGAGACGCCCGGCGGCGTTGAGGCGCGGCCCGAGCCGGAACCCGAGCGTGGCGGCCGCGACGTCGGCCGGCGCCGTACCGCTGACCTCGAGCAGAGCGGCCAGCCCGGGGCGCGGCGCGCTCTGCAGCCGCCCCAGGCCCATCTTCACCAGCAGGCGGTTCTCGTCGAGCAACGGCACGACGTCGGCCACCGTGCCCAGGGCCACCACGTCGGTGTAGGGGCGGAGCGCCAGCGGCAGCTCGACACGGTCGCCACGGCGCTCTTCGAGCAAGGCGTGCGCCAGCTTGAGCACCACACCCACGCCGGCCAGGTGCGGGAACGGATAGCCCCCGAGCCGCGGGTCGGCCACGACGCACCCGGGGAGCTCGCCCTTGGGCTCGTGATGGTCGGTGACGACGACCTCCATGCCCAGCTCCTGCGCACGGGCGACCTCGGCAACGGCCGTCACGCCACAGTCGACGGTGACCAGAAGACGCGCGCCCTGCTCGGCCAAAGCCTCGACGGCGCGCGCCGACACCCCGTACCCGTCGCTGAACCGGTTCGGCACGCGCCACACCACGTTCGCCCCGAGCTCGCGCAGCACCTCGGTCAACAGGAAGGTCGCCGTGATGCCGTCGGCGTCGTAGTCGCCGTGCACGGCGATGAGCTCGCCGCGCTTGAGGGCGCGGTCGACGGCGGCCTTGGCCTCGGCGATGCCGGGCAACAGGTAGGGGCTGTGGAAGAGGAAGTCGGGGTGCAGGAAGGCGCGCGCCGCGGCTTCGCCGGCGAAGCCGCGGCGCGCCAGTACCTCGGCGGTCACGCGACTGACGCCCAGTCGGGCCGCGAGCCGCGCGGCCAAGCCGAGGTCGACCGGTGGGATCTGCCAGGTGGAAGGTGCGTCCATCGTCGCTCTACTGTAGCGGCTCGTCGTGACGGACGTCGCCCCCCTCACCTGCATACGTCGGGCGCTGCAGGCGCCGCTCCCACAGGCGGCCACCGGCGTACACGAGGACCGCCAGAGCCAGCCAGAACAGCGCCGCCACCGCCACGTGACCGCCGACTCCGGCACGCCGTACGACCAGACCCGTCACGAACACGGTGAACGCCGCCAGCGGCGGCAGCACCGCCGTGGCGATGACCGCCGCGCGCCGCCGTGCCACCTCGTAGGCGATCGCACCCGCGACAAGCCACGAGACGGCCTGCACGCCATCGAGCGCGAGGGTCGCCACGGCGGCGTCGCGCGGGGCGCCCAAGGCGATCGCCGCGGACAGGCCGACAAAGGAGAGCATCACGCCGATGGCCTCGGCCATGAGACCGACCGCGACGCCCGCCAGCAGCCAGAAGGGTGATTCAGTGCGCGTCGCCGTCGTCGCCCGCATCGGCCGTGCCGGCTTCTTCGGCCGCGTCGCCCGCATCGGTCGCCGCGGGCGCGGCACCGGCGACCGGGCCGGCGGCCGACGCCAGCGCCGCCTGCGCCTCGCGCAGGCGCGCATATGTGTGGTCGAGCTCCTTCTCGAGCTTGCGCCGCTCGCCCACCGCACGCACACGCTCGAACGCGGCGGCGAGCAAGCCGACGACGACGATCACCACCACCGCGATCGCTACCAGGCGGAGCACCGAGACGTGATGCCACGTGCCGACGAGGTAGTGCACGTCGAGGTGCGACGTGGCGTTGGCGGCGCCGAGGACGAGCAAGGCGAGCGCCACGACGAGGAGCACGATGAGGATGTCTTTCACGGCCAACGCTCCCGGGTGAGCTACAGGCGACCGTCGCTGAGTATAGCAACCGCCGGCCAGACCCTAAACCCCGCGACGTCGACGGGCGAGCGACGGCCGCTCGCTAAGACGCTCGCCGCACCCGTCGCTCGGCGCACGGGCTCCGCAGCGTCAGTGCACGATCTCGATCTCGGCGCCGCCGCGAACGTCTTTGACCCACGCCGCCAGGGCGCGCTGCCGCTGTTGTGCCGTGAGCTGCCGCCGCAGCTCCCGGCCGACCGTCGAGAAGCTCAACAAGCTGGCCGCGCGGCGGGCGTACAGCTTGAGGATGTAGACGCCGCCGGGAGCGCTCACCGGCGCACTGATCTGACCGGGCCTGAGCTTGGCGACGGCCTCGGCCAACGGCTGCGGCAACGACGGCACGGCGACCCAGCCCAGCATGCCGCCGCCTTCCTTCGTCTCCACGTCCCGACTGAACTGGCGCGCGGTCACGGCGAAGCTCTGGCCTTGCCGGATCTTGGCGAGGGCGCTGCGTGCCATGCCGTCGTTGCGCACCACGATCGAGGCGAGACGCACGGCTGCGGGGCGGCGAAACGCGTCGGGGTTCTGCCGGTAGTAGCGCAACGCCTCGGCGCGCGACGCCTTGACGGCGCGGAACATGGCGTCCTGCACCTTCTCGCCCTCGAGCACGACGGCGATCCGTTTGCCCAGTCCGGCGCGGTCGAGGCCCGAACTCTTGAGGGCCTGCTCGAGCGCCGCCGTGCCACCGACCTGCCGCTCGACCTCCCGCAGCCGCGCCTCGATCTCGGTCGGCGTCACGGAGAGCTTCAGGCGGGCCGCCTGCTGGCGTACCAGCTCCTCATCGATAAGGGTGTCGAGAAGCTGCTTCTCGGTCACCTCCTGCTGGGTGAACGACACACCCCTGCGCTCGAGGTCGAGCTGGCTCTGATAGACGGGCTGCCCGTCGACGCGCGCGATGACCTTGTCGGCGGGTCTCGAGCCGCCGCAGCCCGCGGCGGTCAGCGCGACGCCGAAGACGAGTGCGACGCCGAGGGGGACGAGGAAAGCGCCGAGCCACGAGACGGCACGCGCGACCGGCGAGCGGCGCGTGAGGGATGCTGCGGCCACGACGATCCTCCCGGCGGTGCTGGGGCGCGGGTCAGGGCGCGGGTCAGGGCGCGTCGGCCGTGACCTTGCCGTCGGAAGCGTACCGCGTCGGAAAGTGGCAGGCCACGACGTGGTTCTGACTCGCGCCGCCGCCCGTGCTCTCGAGGAGCGGCATGACCTTCGTGCAGGGGTCGGGCTGCATGCGCGGGCAGCGCGGGTGGAAGACGCAGCCGCTCGGTGGGTTGGCCGGGCTCGGCACGTCGCCCTCGAGGATGATGCGCCGCCGGATGCGCTCGGTCTTCGGGTCGGGGATGGGCACGGCCGAGAGCAGCGCCTCGGTGTACGGGTGCTGCGGGCGCGTGTACATGATCGAGCTGTCGGCGACCTCGACGATCTTGCCTAGGTACATCACCGCGACGCGATCGGAGATGTGCTTGACGACCGAGAGGTCGTGGGCGATGAACAGGTACGTGAGTTTGAGCTCGTTCTGCAGGTCTTCGAGCAGGTTGATCATCTGCGCCTGGATCGAGACGTCGAGAGCGCTGACCGGCTCGTCGCAGATGATCAGCCGAGGGTTGAGCGCCAGAGCGCGCGCCAAGCCGATGCGCTGCCGCTGCCCGCCCGAGAACTCGTGCGGATAGCGCTCGGCATGCTCGGAGGTAAGTCCGACGGTCTCGAGGAGCTCATGGACGCGGCGCTGGCGCTCGGCCTCAGTGCCGATCTTGTGGATGCGCAGCGGCTCGGCGATGATGTTCTTGACCTTCATGCGTGGGTTGAGCGACGCGTACGGGTCTTGGAAGACGATCTGCATGTCGCGCCGCAGTCGCTGCATCTCCGCGCGTGACGCTTTCATGACGTCGACGCCGTCGAACTTGACGAGCCCGTCGGTCGCCGCGAGCAGGCGCAACACGACACGCCCCGTCGTCGACTTGCCGCAACCGCTCTCGCCCACGAGGCCCAGCGTCTGGCCCTCGTCGATGTCGAAGGAGACGCCGTCGACCGCGTACACCTTGCCGGTGGTGCGCTTGAGGATCCCGGTCTTGATCGGGAAATGCTTCTTCAGGTCGCGGACTGCGAGGATGGGGCTCATGCGACACGCGCCGTGAATCGGGGGAGCTTGGCTCTGATCTCAAGCCGCTCCTGCAGCGGGATCCAGCAGTTCACGCCGTGGTCGGGCCCCACGATCTCGCTCGCCGGGAAGTTGTCGCGGCAGACCTCGCGCTCGTACGGACAACGCCCGGCGAACGGGCAGCCCGGCGCCAGCAAGAGCAGGTTCGGCGGCTGGCCCTTGATCGGCGTGAGGCGTTGCTTGTCGGTCTCGTCGAGGCGCGGCAACGAGCCGAGCAACCCCCATGTGTAGGGCTGATGCGCGTTGTAGTACACCTCGTCGACCGGCCCGTACTCGATCGTGCGACCGCCGTACATCACCATCACGCGGTCGGCCATCTGGGCCACCACGCCGAGATCGTGCGTGATCATGATCACGCCGGAGTCGTACTGTGCCTGCATCTCGCGGATCACGTCCATGATCTGCGCCTGGATCGTCACGTCGAGCGCCGTCGTGGGCTCGTCGGCGATGAGGATGTCGGGGTTGCACGAGATGGCCATGGCGATCATGGCGCGCTGCCGCATGCCGCCCGAGTACTCGAAGGGATACTCGTTGACGCGCCGCTCGGCGTCGGGGATGCCCACTTTGGCGAGCAACGCAGCGGCCATCCTCCACGCTTCGCGCTTGCTCTTGCCCTGGTGGAGCTGGATCGCCTCGGCGATCTGGTCGCCGATCTTGAAGACCGGGTTCAGGCTGGTCATGGGGTCTTGGAAGATCATGGCGATGTCGTTGCCGCGCACGTGCCGCATCTCGTCGTCGCTCAGCGAGACGAGGTCGCGACCCTTGAGGACGATCT
>Ga0315282_10002143_pt1 | contig 36765 bp, 40 predicted proteins | sample YL17G07_20_MG_FD_203693 | JGI IMG/M metagenome (GOLD analysis project Ga0315282, IMG submission 203693) | Sediment microbial communities from Yellowstone Lake, YNP, Wyoming, USA - YL17G07_20 | ecosystem: Environmental > Aquatic > Freshwater > Lake > Sediment | place: USA: Wyoming | collected...
GTGGCACCCTTGTAGGCCGAGGTAGCCGCCGCCTTTTTCTCATCCACCTGCATCTTGCACACTGGATCTAGTGCCATCGCGAAACCTCCTGCGTCTGGAAAGTTTTTTCCGCTGACGAGTCGCCTCATATCCGGACGACTAGGCCAAATCCTGTTTCATCCGGTCAAATTCTTCTTTGCCAATCTCCCCTCGAGCGTAGCGTCGCTTGAGGATGACCAAAGGATTATCACCCGTACCAGCAAATCTCCCGGATGGTCCTTGACTCCAAAGCCACCGCACCCCGAGGACAATTCCAATGATGATCAGCCCCCAGAACAGGAACATGAAAAACCAACCTACAAGGCCCATCCCAAATCCGCCATAACCTCCCCAACCCATCATCCCGCCTCCAGGCATCAAATTGCCCCTCCTTCCTGGTAGACGGAGATCCGGCAGGGGAGCGCCATGTTCACCGTCATGTTGGCGGATAGCACCTGGTTCGCTCGTTGCGGGTTGCACACCTCCAGGATCTTGCAGGCGTTGGGGAAGTCCACTCCCTTCTCTTTCAGTGTCTTCTGCAAATCGTGCACGTGCAGGACGCCGAACTTGTTCCGCCTCACCGCCTCTTCCAGGTCCCGTGCCGCCGTTTCCACGTCCTTCTTTGTTTCTCTCACGTAGAGCATCGCACGTCCCTCCTCTCAGTCAGGATGCGGCGCAACCCAGAATCTTCATTCCACGACGAGCTTTCCTCGAAGCATCCCCATCCGGCACCGAAGGCCGTACTCGTCCGGTTTCTCCGGTGTGAACTCGACGGATACCCTTTCGCCAGGACGCAGTTTGGCGCTCTCGTTGAAGTCTGGGAAGAGCACCAGCATATCCGGGGGATCAGGCGAGAGGCTCGAGCTGCACCGGCCTCAAACGAGGTCGTCGAAGAACATGGCCAGGTTCTCACATTGCTCGAGTTGCAGGCACGCGTCTACCGTCCTCTTGCGCTGGTTCTCGGTCAAGGCCGGCGTCGAGAGGTTGTGGAACTTGGCCATCGGCTCTTCCTGCGACATGGGGTTCTTTGGATCGCCCTTCGGGTAATCTATCCGCGCCGCATGGGTCTGGCCTGTCCGGGTCCTGACTTCCCCAATTGCCGGCCAGCGATCTGGATAGACCTTCCCCAGCTCCGCGTCCCGCACCAGGGAGATCCGCTGAACCATCTCCTGGATCTTGGGATCTCCCAGCCGGTCGCTCGTGAAGGCCGAGAGTCCCACCTGTCCGTAGACCAGGGCGGTTCCCACGCAGAACGGGATGTTGAACTTCGCCGTTTATGGATCCTTGGGCTCGACCTTTTCCAGAAGGTCGAGAGCCACCGGATAGAGGGCGATCCGCACGCTCTCGATGTCCGAGGGTCCCAGCGCCAGCTTTCGTCGGATCTCCAAGACCGCATCGATCGCCGAGTGGATGTGGTACCATGCCGCATGGGCCTTGAACCATGTGGACAGGATGCGGGGCGGCTCGCTCCCCAACCCCTGGGTCTGGCGGCTGAGATCGCATGCCTCGGCCATGGCCCAGCAGAATCCCTTCTCGCCCTCGAAGATCCGAGTCGCCGCCGTGAATCCCTCCTCAGCCAACAAGGTGGCCAGCAATCCATCCGCCGCCGCCTTGGCGGGATGCAATTGTTTCGACATCGCACCGTCCGAGAGGAATTCCCGGCCGGATGCGCCCTCCCGCTCCGCCATGGCCGGCCGAGTCCCCTTCCCCGCATAGACTGAGCCGAGCCAATCCAGGAGGCACAGCCTTGCCATAGCCAGTGTTTCCGCCGACAGTGCTCCGTGGTCGGTATCGAAGACGAACGCCGCCATCTGCTCCTGGATCGTCGTCATGGTTTGCCTCTCTCCGGACTCCTCGAATGCATCCTCGCAGAAGGTCTCGTCGTATTGCGAAGGCCCCGGGGAACCTCGAACGCTCGAGCGTGGAGGATCTTCTTCACCTCGTCTTCCAGAAGGCGCATAGAGGCATGAACTGAAACAGCGTCAGGCGTGCTTCAGAAAGCCAAGTGCTACCAGAGAAGTCACGGGAGGGCCACCGGGTTCGAATGGTCAGCCGGTCCTGCTTGAGGCCACAGGGTTTGCGTTAGGTTAGGATCAGGCGATGCGCGAGCCCGTTCATGAAAAGCAGATACCGTCATGCCCAAAAGCCGCGCGCGTCCCCGCGCTGGCCTTGACCCGGCACGATAGGCGCGTCGGGCGCAGCCCGGAGGAATGGCACCGGCCTACGAACGGGGCTGAACTCTACTGCGAGAGCGCCTGAGACTCATCAATCAGGCGGACGTCGCCCTTGGCAGAACCGAAGGCGAAGGCCAAGTGGCTGAGGCTGGATCGGCGAAAGTCGCAGATAAGTTGGACGAGCCGGCCGAGGTCGTAGTCGCTGATAGGCTCTCCGTACTTCCGGTGGCGGAGGTAAGCAACCGCGAGACGGAGCATGTCGTACCGCTCATACCGAAGTGTCTCGGTCAGCTTCGCTTTTTGGTCCTGCACGAAGGCCGACAAGCGGTCGAAGTCAATAATTATACTGCGAAAGCCGAAGTCAATCCGTTTCCAGAGAGCACACATCTCACCCGATTGCAGACTTTGCGGATACTGATGCACGACGTTTTGGGAGGTCCTCCCGTCGTCAGGGTGTGTCGTGTCGTAGCTCAGGTCGACGCCAGCACTCGCGAAGTGACCGACGAACTGGTTCCAGTCGTGGAGGTTGATTAGGTCGTTCGTGCCGAGTTCCATCCATGAGAAACCGTCGCTGCCGAAGGCCCATTCGTAGAGGTACGCCTCGCGGGGGTCTTTCTCCCCACAACTGATTGACCCCAAGACCCGGGGAACGTGTGAGAACACGTAGACTCCGCTCCGATAGAAATGGTCGTCCAGCTTCTTGGCGATGAGGTGGCGGATAAACATCTCGTGGCCGATCGTCGGGGCCTGGATGTACTCGATCCGGAGGGCCGCGGCGACACCCTCCTGGGTCACGATTGCCCCCCCGAGTCCTGGAAACAGTGTCCGGAGTTCCACGATGATCCTTGCCTCGCCCCCTGCGCCTGCCTCGTGGATGGGCTCGACGATTCCGTTTTGCGCGGCCATGTGAGCGTCTCCTCTGTGAGCTTCCAGACGGCAGCACTGGCTGACTATGGATTCTCTTGTTCCGTACAAGTCCCCGGGTCAGGCGTCCTTGTGGCAGAAGACGCCTGGCGTTCTTCGCACAGAAGTCGCATCAGCACTGTGTGTGGAGTCTTTGCCCCCCCATGCCTCTGGCCAGGGCGGCCGCGTAGCGCCCGGCGCAACTAGCGGGATGCGAGGAATCCGCAGGGAAAAGCATAGGACCGATTCCCATGGTGACTCCCTCGTGCATCCTTGACTAGGCGGGGACGCTCACGAACCCCCCCACCCTGCATTGCCCACTCCTATCCCAGCGCCCCTGTCCTCGGCCGAGGCCTAGTTGGGCCTCATCGAGAACGGGCTGGCCTCGCTCCCGCTCCGTCACCTCCTCACCACTGGCCAGATGCTCCCGCTCTCTACTGACCGGCTGGAGAGCATCTGCAGCCGGATACTCCTCCGCCTCAACCAGATCGGCCGCCGATGGTCCGCACCCGGAGCGCTCAACATGCTCGCCCGCTTGCCTCGTCCATGCCCTGCACCCAAGGCGCTACGCGGAGGCTGAGGCCGTCCTTGGAGGCAAAAAGCTTCCCCAAATCTCGGTTTCGATCACCTCTCTGGACACGGTTTAGGCATCATGAGCGCCCCCTACTTTGAGACAGCCCCTCTTTTTAAGGGTGGCTTCCTGGTGAAAACACAATCCCTTTCATGCCTTCAAGAAATGACCAGTAGAGGGTGCGGGCATCATTTTTTTCAAGCACAATCTCTATAGATGTAAAGGGCTTTCTCCATAACGCATACCACACCGTTAGGACCGGGCGAGTCAGATACCATTTGGCCGGATATTGGATGCTCCAAAGCGATGAGATCATGTCCGTCGGTTTGGGCCTTACGGAGATCGATAAATTCTCTTCCAAGATCAGGGTATAATTGGCGGGCATGTCCTTCAGCTCCAATGTCTCCATACTGAATTCTTCGTCCTTATTGTTGGTTCTGGGCTTTATCATTCCGCGCTTCGGAGAAAACCACGTGCTCTTTTTAATCAGGGAGGCTGCCTTTGCTACTGAAGCGTTTCCCCAGAAGCGGATCTTTTTTATTTCCAATTCCCTGAAAACGAGTCCCCTTGCTTTCACGTAGACCTTTTTGTCCTTGAGATCGAAGATAAAATAGATATGCCGGGTCTGTGCAATTTTAAGCTCTGTCTCAAGTAGTTGGTTTTGATCCTTAACGGAGTCCTCCTCTGTGCTGATTGCATCGATAGCTATCAGTGGGATAAGTAAAATAGGAATCCATCTCAAAGACTTCATCAGTACATGTATAACTTCGTGCCGATATCCACTGCGGTATAAACCGCTTTGAGGTCATCATCGGCCAGCCTCACGCAACCATGTGTCACGTTCCTGCCCAGGAGCCTTGTATAAAGGGTTCCGTGTATGAAATAGCCATTCCCAAAACCGAGCGCATAATCTCCCAAAACACCGTCCTCAAGCCGATCCTCGGCATTCTTGGGTATGGCTTTGCCCTCCTCTATGAATGCCCAGTCTGGCTTTATCCATACGGGGTGGTGCCTCTTTGACTCGATCATATATTCTCCCCTCGGCGTATCGAACACCCACTTCCTCAGTCCGTTGGGCTCCATCAGGACATTGCCGCTTCCGCTTGACGCAACCGCCGCGCGGATTACCGCTTTGTTGTTCCTAACATAAAGCGTGTTTCTGGCAGTGTCTATAACGATATAAACCGCTTGGGGGGCGAGGCCTTCAAGGCGTTCTCTGAGCACCGTCCTTCTCGCTTTAAGTTCGTCAAGGCGTTCACCTCTGGCTTTTCCGTTTAAAGACTGAGTCGCATCGCCTGAACCATTCCGGGAAGCCATATAGAATCCCGCGATCTCAACACCAAGGAATATTGCAACTAAAATAAATAGCGTGTTAAAGAAATGTTTCTTGTGCTTCATGGTTCACAATCCATTTAATGCGGATGATATGTTGTTCTCATAGTCTGTCGAACCTACGATGGTCACACGTGTCCCTACATCGACCATGGCAAAAATCTCACCCATATGGTCGTTATCCAGGGCAATACATCCATAGGTCATGCCGTCCTTTCCCCCGCCGTGGATCTCAACCAGACCTCCGATCCCAACGGAACGGGGTATTCCGCCTCTTACTTTGGCAGAAATGAACCTCCTTTTGTCCTCTGCATTTGGGTAATTGATCAACAGGGCCTTGTAATACTTGCTCCTGGGAAGCTTCTTGACGATCCGGTACTCCCCTTCCGGGGTTGCATGATCACCTGCATGGAGTTTGAGAGATGAACCATTTCGGCCGATGGCGATTGGGTAGGTTTTGACTAGATTGCCGTTCCGATACAAAATCAACCTGCGATCAATCTTGCTCACGACAATCGCTATGTTCCGCCTGTGTCTTGATTCCGAAACGGTCTCCTCAACCCATCGTCGCCATTTGGCGATCTGGGTGTGATCGGTGTACCTTGTGAGCATAGGAGCGAGGGTGTCCCGGGCATTTCTGAGGTAACCATTCAGACTGTTCAATCTTTCCTGGGCAGAATCGAACTCTCCTCTTTTGCGCAGGAGCTCAGCCTCGGTCAGTGATAGCTCCGCCTTCGTAAGATTCTTCCTCGCAAGGTAGCCCTCATTGATCAGAGAGGCTAATCGCCTAAGCTTCTCTATCTTGACTTGACCGGTAGCTATCTGCCTTTCTACGTCGGAGGCCCTTGAACTTTTCTGCTTCTGAATCCCGATCCGGAGCCTTTCGCCTTCTTCCAGGAGTTCCTTGAGCTCAGCTTGCACATATCCATAATCTCGGAAGAAGAAAAATTTGGAGTTCTCTCTGATCAGGTCGTCCTTTGCCTTTCTGAGAGCAGACTTATACCTTTGGTATTCCTGGGGGGCGTACAATGGACCACCTATCCCCCAGAGGTCATGTTCCAGGATCTCTGCCTGCTTTACTTCCTGAGGGATAGGTGGTCCCGTACATCCAAAGAGGAATAAACTGAAAGTCCCCAGAAAAACAAATCGACCAAATGCCTTCATTGAAAGGGGATTAGGTTATTTCTTCGCTTTCTTCGCTGCCGCTACCTTCTCCATGGCCTTCTTGACCTGGTCCGATACGGCCGCTGCCTTCTCGCTTATGGCCTTTGCCTTGTCCGCCGCGGGCCTGTAATCTTCGGCCGCCACCAGCTTCTCTACCTCTGCGAGGCCCTCTTCAAGGCCTTTGACATCCGCCTTCATCGCGTCGATCTCGGCCCTTGATTCCTTTCCAGCGGGAGCCTTTGCCAGAAGTTTTTTTGCCTCATCCACTGCTCCCTTTGCGGCATTCTGGGCCGCTGCCGCATTATTCTTGGCCTCCTCCTTTTTCGCCGCGATGGCGGGCTTGAGGGTATCGGCATCGGCTTTGACCTTTACGAGCACCTCCTTTGCCTTATCGTAGCTCTTGAACCACTTCCCTTCCTGGGCTTTGATCTCGTCATTGGCCGCTGAAAGCTGATCATTGAGCTTCTTCAAGTCCTCTGGGGCATATTTCTCCGCTCCTGCGGTAGCCGCCCCCTGGATCGAAGCCTTTGCCGCATCCAGTTCCTGGGCAGGTGGACTTGAACAACCTGTCATCATAAACATGCCTGCCATCCCTAATACAACATAGCTCATCACCTTCTTCATCTCTTCCTCCTTTTAGAATTGTGGGTGACAGCCTTTACCTGGTGGAAGAACAAAGGGGCGTAGGGTATCTTTCCCGGTGTGCAACCGAGCTGTCGCTCATGGACGCGTAAAGGAGCCCCTACGCCATGCAGAGAATACCACCGAGCGCCCCGATGTGAGAAGCCCTGTCGCGCGACCTCCAGGCCGGCTTTGCCGATCACCTCCTCCGGCAGTTCGTCCGCCGGGCGGCCGAGTACGTCCTCCAGCTCGGCGTGGAGGACGTGGTCACCGCTCATTCGCCCTGCTCCAGGAGACCGTATCGCTTCAGTTTGTAGTGCAGTGCGCGCGGGCTGATGCCAAGGATGCTTGCCGCCTTCTCGCGATGGCTCGTGATTTCCTGCAGCGTGCGACGGATCACCTCGCGCTCGATTTCGCGCATGGGCCGGCCGAGGGGGAGCGTGACCACCTTGGAGGTTGTACCCTTGAACTGGACCCCCGCGGGCAGGTGCGCGGGGAGGATCGTATCGTCCTGCACCGTGACTGTCAGGCGCTCCATGACGTTGCGCAGTTCCCGGACGTTCCCTGGCCAGTCGTAGCTCACGAGCAGCCGGAGCGCCTCTCGGCTGATGCGCTTTGAGGGACGGCGGTGGACTTGCGAGAACTCATCCAGGAAGGTTTCGGCCAGCAGGGGGATGTCCTCTCGCCGGTCCCGGAGCGGTGGGAGGAAGATGGGGACAACGTTCAGCCGGTAGTAGAGGTCCTCGCGGAGCTGTCTCGCGCGAACCCGAGCCTCCAGATCCCGGTTGCTGGCGGCGATGACCCGGATGTCCACCCGGATGAGCTTCGTTCCGCCAAGCCGGCGGAACTCCTTCTCCTGGAGTACTCGGATGAAGTCCACCTGGGTCTTGGGGGTCATCTCGCCCACCTCGTCCAGGAAGAGCGTCCCCCCATGGGCGAGTTCGATGCGGCCCTGCTTGGGGGCCGTGGCCCCCGTGAACGCCCCCTTCTCGTAGCCGAACAACTCACTCTCCAGAAGGGTTTCAGGTAGAGCGCCACAGTTGATGGCCACAAAGGGTTGGTCGCGGCGCCCACTCCGGTGATGGATGGCCCGCGCAATGAGCTCTTTGCCCGTCCCGCTCTCGCCTTGGAGCAAGACCGTGGCATCAGTGCCGGCCACCTGGTCCACGACCTCGTAGACCCGGCGCATGGCTGGGCTCTGGCCCACCACGCTCTGGAACTCGTCTCGGACCCGCAGGCGCTCTCGGAGCTGGAGGTTCTCAACGCGCATGACCCGCCGCTCCAGGGCCTTCCCGACTAGAAACGGAAGCCGCGTCGGATCCACCGGTTTGGTCAAGTAGTCGTATGCCCCCAGCTTCATGGCCTCCACGGCCGATTCCACGGTCCCGTACGCCGTCATGAGGATGACCTCGACGCTCGGATCCGCCTCCTTGGCCGCCCGCAGGACCGCCATCCCGTCAGCGCCCGCCATCTTCAGATCCGTGATCACTACCTCGAACGCGCCCTCCCGCAGCGTTGCCAGGGCCCCGGTGCCGTCAGAGGCAATGCTGACGCCGTGGCCCTGCTTTGCCAGGATCTTGGCGATGGCCTCCCGGATGTTGACCTCGTCGTCTACGACGAGGATGCGGCTGGTTTGCCTGGCCATTACCCAAGCTCCACGGGTTGCGGGCGCGGAGCGAGTGGGAGCCGGACCGTCATCGTGGTCCCCGCCCCTTGGGTGCTGGCGACCTCGATCGTGCCCCCGTGGTCTCGCACGATCCGATAGGCGATGGCGAGGCCAAGGCCCGTCCCGCTGTCGCGGGTGGTGAAGTAGGGATCGAATAACCGACCAATGTGTCTCTGGGCAATTCCATGGCCTGTGTCCGACACCCGCACGGACACGGTCGCGGAGGAGTCGAGCCGTGCCCCCGTGCTGGCGATGAGAGTTCCCCCGTCCGGCATCGCCTGCAGCGCGTTGAGCAGGAGGTTCAGGAACACCTGGGAGAGCTGCGTGTCGTCCCCGGGGAACGGCGGCAGAGTTGGATCCAGGTCCACCCGGATATCCACCCTGCGCTGGCGGGCCTCATGGTCCACCAGTGCCACTACATGGGATAGGAGGTCGTTGAGATTGAGGGGCGCCAGGTTGAGCGCCGTCGGCCGGGAAGCCCGGACCACGTTTTCGACTACCGCCTGGAGGCGTTTGATTTCCGCCTTCAGGATGTCCAGATACCGGCGGACCTCCGACTGCGGCTGCTCGCGCTCTCCCAGCTCCTCGGCCAGCAGGTGCAGGTTGAGTTCCAACGCGCTCAGGGGATTCTTGATCTCGTGGGCGAGTCCCGCCGACAGAGTGCCCAGTGCGGCCATCTTGTCCGCCTGGCGGAGCTGCCGTTCGAGCTGCACCAGCTCCGAGCAGTCCCGGAGGAGCAGCACAACGCCCACGCTCTCGCCGCGCGGATCTTGCAGCTCGCTGGAAGTGACCCGGATGGCCACGGGCTTCCCGGCCTCCCCGGCCGCACACTCCAGCTCCACCTCATGGGTGAAGACCCGGTCGTGGAGCGCTGCCTGAAGCATTTCCGCCAACTCGGGTTGGAGGCGGAAGACATCCCGATAGAGCCTCCAGAGAAACCGGCGGCGTCCGAGGCCCAGCAACCGTTCGGCCGAGGCGTTTGCGGAGGTCACCCGGCCGCGCCGGTCCACGGTGACAACCCCCGTGGGAATGCTCTCCAGAATGTTCCTGGCCAGGGTCTTTGTGCGTTCCAGGGCGCGATTGATGGAGTGGTAGTTGTGATAGGTAAGGATGGCGGCGATTCCGACGATCGCCAGGAAGAAGAGGCCGCCGGAGGCCTTCAGGATATCGGCCCGCGCGCGGCCAAAGGCCGAGCTGGGCTCAGGGGGTCCACCAGCCTCCCGTTGGCGAAGAGACTGCTCGATGGCGGCCCGTTCCCGCTCCAGGCCGATCACTTGAAGCGCGGTCACGGCCAGCCCCAGCACCAGGACCACCAGCAAGATGTGCCGGATGGGGACGGCGCCAAACAACCGGAGTTCACTGCGGGCGCGGAACATAGGCAGGTCTCTCAGCGTATGTCAGACATCATAGCACTGGCCGGGCCGGGCTTCAACGAATCTACCGCCGAACCCTGGGGCTGGGCAGATCGTTCCATGCGAAGCGGGTGCCGCCCCACCCCGTAATAGTGCGGCAGCCTGCCGACCACCCGGTAGCCTTCACTGCGGTACAGCGTGAGGGCCACCGCGTTGTCCTGGGTCGCCCTAGGCTGGAGGCGTTCCCCCCCGCCCTGCAGGCACCAGCGGTATGCTTCCCGAAGCAGGCGGCGCCCGATCCCCGCGCCGGCCCGTGCCGCGGGGTCCGCCACCCAGGGTGGCGACCTGCGGCCTCGCTGCCGACTCGCTGGGAGCCCGCGCTCAATGTCCGTCGCCGGGAAATGGACCGGGCGCCTGCTGGCCGGGTTTGCTCTCATCCTGCCGGAGACGCTCTCGCCGGAGACGGGCGCGGCAGGCGGAGCACACAAACTTGTCAGTCGGGAGGTCGTACGCCACCGCCAGCGCCTCGGGACGGCGGCATGATTCACACAACAAAGGGCCCCGATTCGTTCTCATCCCTTATCTCCTCAGCCGGGACTCGGCCCCGGCGACGGACTCCGCGGGGCCCCACACAGGGCGATAGCCCTCCCCGCTTCCTCAGACGCAAGGTGCGCAAACGTGGCGGCAAGCCTCGCATCATCCCGGCCCATCTCGATCCGGCCCGAGGCTAGCAGAAGCTCCGCCTGGTGCAGGAAGTGACAGGCACATGGGTGGAGGTCGGCGCCGTTGTGCCGGGCCTCCTCGATCAGGGCGCGCGCCCTCCTCAAGAGGTGAGGCGCCCACCCCGGAAGTCGCAACGGATCCGGTCCACGCTCGGTCATCGCCTTTCCCCTGTGTTCACGGTCGGGCGTCCATTCCCGCCCGCCGGGCCACCGGCGCCGGCTTCGCCGTGCCGGCCCGGAGCGCAGCGTTCTCCAGTCGCAAGCGTTCCAGTTCCTCAGTCAGTCGCTGTTTATCCGTATGCAGTTGGTCGATTTCCCGGTGCAGGAGGTCCACGAACACCCGAAGCCGCGCGACCTCAGCCTGGTCCTCTTTGGCCGTCGGCGGTCCGCCGTCACGCTTTGGAGAGGCTTGGTGGCACGCCTGGAGGATGACCGCGACCAGAAGGACCGCGCCCCAGCAGCGGAGCGGACCCGGGGGCGCCGGGTGCCTGGCAGGTGTATGGCGGCCGGGAGCACCTGAGGATAGACCAGCCGACGTCCGGCTCATAGTGGGCCTTCCGGCAATATCCGGACGACGGAGATGCCGTTCCGCGGATGCTTGGAGACCCGGCGAGGGGGTATAGCAAAACCCCCATACACGCGCAGGATCGCCCGGAACTCTTCCTCAGCGATCCGACCGAAGGTCACCGCTGCGCGCCAGCGCCCGGCCAGCGCGCTGGCTCTTGCCGCGGCGAGAAACCCCTCCGCCCGCTGGAGGAGTGGGATCGCTTCGGGGGGCAGATCGGTCTCCCGTGACCGGATCCGCTCTGCGACTGCCTCGGATGCCTCGAGGGCGGCGTGGCCCTCGGGCGCTGCGCCGAGCCACCCCTTCAGCCCTCGACGAAAGAGAGTTGACAGGGCAGCGCTTGTCACAGCCAACCCCTTCTCATCCAAACGTCTCCCCGGACCGTTCCGCCGGCGGCGGCACACGTCGGACATGAGTTGCCCGGGCGCCGCGCCGGTCCTGGGTGACTTCGAACTCCACCGCTTCCCCTCCCCGAAGATCCTGGAAGAGCGGCTCCTCCAGGCTGGTTTGATGAAAGAGGACCCCTGAGGGACGAGCCCCTCTAGGAGGCCAGAGATCAGGCGGGAGAACACGAGCACGTCTCCCCCGTCAGCTCGCGGCGCCTTCAAGGCGCGTCGTCCTGGTCCGGCGCCGAGCGGGCTGTCCCCGCGCCCCGCGTGGCACGCTCCGCGTGTTCTCCCGCCAGGCGCCCGAACAGTCGCGCCTCGTCCCAGTCCTCAAGGATGAAGCGCCTGCGGGCAATGCCGAGGAAGCGCTCGGCCATGCGGAGCTCCTCCCGGGTGTCTGCGTCGCAGCGGCCATTTGCCATCAATACCGCTTTCTCGGCCGCGTCAACCACCTGGAGTGCGCGCTCCCTGTGGAGCTTCCTGTCGCTCAGCGGCTTCTCGTCAATCATTCGCTTGCTCCTGGCTGCCTCCCTCTCCGCTGCGCGGGATGCGCGCTTGCAACACGCGGGCAAGGCGCCCGCCGCACTACCTCAGGGGCTTACCGACTGGGCGGCGTGGCGGCATGGCCAACTCCTGGGCCTGGGTTGCGAGGAGAATCGCCGCACGCCAGTCTCCCCGCGCCAGTTTCTGCCGGGCCGACGCGAGGTATAGGCTGGCACGGCGCAGGAGCCGCCGAGCGTCAGGCTTCCAGGCCCGCCGCTCGCCCGTCCCTCCCTCAAGGATTAGCTCGGCCTGATGAATGGCCCAACGCGCCGCCTCGGTTTCGCGATCCTCCTCCCACACTGGCTGCTGCGCCATCCGCCGGCGCCCCTCACTCCTTGACGAAGTGCGATCTGCGGTTGAATCTCCAGGCGCTCTCATCATGACCGGGGACGAATGGCCGCTCTTCGCCATAGCTTACCGTCCGGATCCGACCAGCCCCGATCCCCGCAGCCACGAGGGCGTCCCGCACCGCCTTGGCCCGTCGCTCGCCGAGCCCCAGGTTGTACTCTGCGGTGCCCCGCTCGTCGCAGTGTCCTTCCACGACGACCTTGGCTGCCGCATTCGCCTTGAGCCAGGCAACATCCGCGGCCAGTTCCGCCTGCTGATCATCCCGGATGGTGGCTTTGTCGAAGTCGAAGAAGATGTCCTTCAGAGGCGACTCGCCCCCGGCGCCGGATTTTTGAGCCGGGGGCACGGCCGCTTCCCGAGGGGCGGCCGGCCGGCCAACCGGCGTCTCAGGGGCCTTGGGAGCCGGGGCGGCCGGCGTCGGCGTGGTCGCTCCGGCTTGCGGCCCCACGGCCGCCGGGCCCGCCTGTCCCACGTCCGGCTTCTTTGGGCACCCGGTCAGCAGCAGCCCCGCGAACAGGAAGAGGAGCACGGGCCCTAGGGGCCTGCGGAACACCTGCCTGCGCCTTCCCGGGTGATTTCGAAGGATCTTGGACGCTCTCAGCATCTCGCATGCCCTCCTTCTGGGAGAAATTGCTCGGCCTCCAGACGGTCTGGACGCTTTCGCGACCACGCGCGCCGGAGGTAAAGCACCGGGAGCGCGACGAAACGGTCGCGGCAGGCGGCCGAGCAGAAGAAGAACCGCTGGGGCCCGAACGCGACCGAGGGGGTCTCCGGGCCGCGTTCGACCGGTTTCCCGCACACCAGATCAACCTCCCTGGGCACGGCGTGCATGAACTTACGGGCGGAGGGCGGCAATCCCCGCCCACACCCGCTCCGCTTCCTGCGGGGTCAACTCTGCCTCGGGCCAGGATCCCAGGCGGAGGTAACAGCGCGAGCAGAGGACCTGGCCGCGGTCGAACGACACGTGCACGTCCCACTCGGAGGCAAAGGCATTCCGCTTGCGGCATCGGTCGCACTTCATTCGGACCTGACCTCCTTGGCCGCCAGAGCCCGCAATCTCTGTCGTTCCCACTGGGCGCTCCAGATATGGCGCTACTTCTTCGGCGGTGCCGCCTTCTTCGTCGCGGCCTCAAGCAGAACCTTCAGGTCCTCATTTTCCTTGGAGAGACTCTCGGTTCGCTGCTTGAGGCCGTTGTTCTCCTGCTGGAGCTGGGTGACCTGTTTCGTGAGGGCCTCGATCTTTTGGCGCTGCTCCTGCGACTCACAGGCCGTCAACCCCGCCATGCCGAGGACAGCAATGATGAGTGCTCGCGAGACCTTCTGGATTCGGCGCATGTCCCCTGACCTCCTTTTTGACTCCCCACCATCCCACCCACTGGGCCGAATCAAGCAGGCGCGGCGGCCCAGCCCTGCGTTGCCCACCCGTGGCTGCCGTCCGAACCGCTCGCCGGAGTGGCTCGCGGTGGAACCCCGGCGTGGCGGTTCGCGCCCGCAGACCGCGCGCCGTTAGCGCGAGTCGCCTCCGGCCGTCGGCTCGCGCGACTCCGCGTCCCGAAAGGCCAGCTCCAACAGGCAATGGTCAGCGAAAACCCCGTCCAGATAATATTGCAGAACAGCCGTTCCCAGGCCAAGCCAGGCGGCCCGCCGCAGCATCGCCAGGGCATCAGCGAGGCGCCCCGACCCCACCCTGGCCCTGGCCTCCTGGGATGTGGCCACGGCACGGTCTCGGAGAAGGCTCTTCCCACGTTCCAGCTTCTCGATGGCCGTTGCCGGCTCCCCGTTCTGGCTGAGCAGGATCGCCAGCGCCCCCCCGGGCCACAAAGTCCAGAGGATTCAAGCAGAGCGCTTGCGGCAGCGCCTCGCAGGCCTCTTCCGACCTGCCTTGTCGCGCGTAACATAACCCCAGAAGCCGGTGGACCTCTGGGCGGGTCGGATCGCGGTTCTGCGCCGGAAGTGCGCGCGACCCTCTATCAGATGCCGCTCAAAGCCCGGATCGGCTCGGCGGCCCATGGGGCGATCCCTTCCGGGTGAGCGCACCATTGGGCAGTTTCTTTTCCTTCCTATGGAACAACGATCCAATCGCCTGGCCACTCATCTGCCGATGGCAGCAAAGTTCCAGGCGTGGTTTGCTACGGGCCGGTCCCACGTGCAACAGGACCTGGACTGGTCATCACGATCAGATGCGGCAGACGGCTTTGCACGGCCGTGGTTACCCCAAACGTCCATGAGAGCGAGCGAGGTCCGCTGAGTTCCAGAAAGGCGATCCGCCCGTCAAGGCGTATAAGGCGAACCGAGCCTCCCTCTGCCGCCATCTCACGACGCACGCCAGCTAATGAGGCTTCGATCGTTTCCTCAATCTGCACAGGTTCGCGCCGATCTCTCCCCGCCCCCGGTCTTTGTTCTCTAAAGGGGCAATCGGCATACCATAGCTGCTTTGAATTCGTGCGATTCCACGAAAGGGTCTTGTTTCAATGGGATAGCCGATTGAGCTAGGCAGAAAATTGGCTGGCGAGCGAGTCTGGATCGCTGGCCTTCTGCATTTTTTGCGGAACCACATGGCCCAAGAAACGTCCATGCTATGACCTGAATTATGTAACAGATTGATAAACCCGAGGGAAGTGGACGCGAAGCGTTCTGGCCAGCAGCCGCAAGAATTGCAGCCAATTTGTCGGAGTAGCCGGGTCAGGCGTTCGAGATTTGGGCTAGCCAGGCGTCAATCTTAAGCAAAGAAATGCGAAACCAGAATGCGAAGCCCGATGAGATTCAGGATGGCTCCGCCCGCGACCTCCATCCGCTTGCCGAACCTTGCGCCGAGGCGAGTCCCCAGTCGTAACCCGAACAGGGACAGCCCGCTCGTCACCACGCCGATGACGACGCTGGGATACCAGATCTTGATTCGCAACATGGCCAGGCTCAGCCCGATCGCCAGAGCATCTATACTCGTGGCGATCGCCAGCACCACCAAGGTGAGACCCCGGCTCGGATCGGCGGCGAACGTTTCTGCGCGGTCGTCGAAGCCCGAACGGATCATCCGCACGCCGACGAACACGAGCAGCGCGAAGGCGATCCAATGATCAAAGGAGGAGATCTGTGGGGCAATCGCGGCACCCAAAAACCAGCCGATGACGGGCATCATGAACTGGAACAGCCCGAAGTGAAACGACAGCCGAAAGGCCACCCGTCCCCCCATCGCCTGACCGGACGTCCCCGCGGCCAGGGACACGGCGAAGGCGTCCATCGCCAGGCCGACGGCAATCATCAGGGTTTCAATAAAGCTCATGTCTGCGCTGATCCTTCTCTGCCGCGCACGATCACCAAGGACGGCTGGATTCCTTCAGATGGCCCGTTGATGGATCAGGACGAATGTCGCGGGACGACGGGAGAGCGCGCGCGGAAGGCCAAGAGCGCCCCGGCCATCGGCATGAACGAGCCGGCCAGCAGCATCAGGGAAAAGTCCGTGACCTCCAGGAGCAGTCCCGCCCCCGTAGCGCCCGTCATGATGCCCAGCTCCCAGGCAGTGTAGAATGTCCCCATGGCCTTGCCCCGCTCCTCGGGCGGCACCCGGTCGGCCGTCAGGGCCATGAGGGCCGGCTGGACGCTGCCGAACCCCAAGCCGTAGATCGCTGCTCCCACCAGCACCCAGATCCGGCCGGACGTCAGCGCCAGAATTGCGAAGGCGACGCCGGCCACCAGCAGCCCCGGGATGATGACTGCGAGCCGACCACGCCGGTCGGACACGTGGCCGGCCTTGGACCGGATCACGAGGACGGCCAGGGCGAAGGCGGTGTAAAACGTGCCCGGGTTCCCCAGGCCGCGATCGGCGGCGACGATCGGGATGAACGCGACCATCGCGCCGTACGGCACATACAGGAACAGGAGCAGGACCGAAGGCAGGACGGCGGCTCGGCTGAAAAAATCCTGCGGGCGGGGCGGCCGAGCAGTCTGGGTGGGCACTCGTCCGATTCGGGGAAGCATCCCGATGCACACCAGCCCCATCAGGGCCACCCCGCCGGCGACCAGAAACAGGCTCCGGGATCCCGCTCCGGCGGCGATGGGCACTCCGACTGCCGGGCCGAGAATCAATCCCACGCTGTTGGCGATGCCGAACCAGCCCATGGCCTCCCCCCGGCGAGCGGGCGGCGCTACCTCGGCCACGACCACGGTCGCCGCGGTCGGGAACAATCCCATCCCCATCCCGTGAAACAGGCGGAGCGCCAGGACCGCCCCCACCGAGTGGGCGATGACGTAACCGAGAGAGGCCAGCAGGAAAATGGCCATCCCCGCCACCAGGACCACGCGGCACCCTCGCGTGTCGATGATCCAGCCGGTCGGCGGACGGAGCACCATGGCCATCATCGCGAAGAGCCCGATGATCAGGCCGATCTGAAAGGAGGTGGCACCCATCGCCGCCACATACAGCGGCATCACCGGTAGGATCAGGTAGAAGCTCGCGTAGAAGAAGAAGGTGGCGAGGCAGATGACCGTGAAGGATCGGGTGAAGAGCGGCGGATCGGCCGGCATGCTCGGGCTTTCGTCCTGGCAATCGTCTTCCCGTCAACCCGGGCGGAGCGCGCGGCTACGCTGCCCGCCCCGGTCGGCCCGGTGAGAACCATGCCCCCGATCCGGCGGAGCGATGATGTGGCGGAACCTCGATCCCTGGCAGGCGCGCCCCCCGTCAATCCACATCGCGATCCGGAAGCAACTCGGGCGGGAAGAGCGGCACCTGGTCGAGGAGGTCGCCCGCGTCCGAGAACCGGATCTCCCACGGGCCGTCCACGACCTCGAGGTCGGCCCGCCCCTCGACCTCGGACAGGAGGGCCTCGGAGGCCTGGAGATACTCCACGGCCAGCGTGTTCCGGATCCGGGCCACCTTGGCGTCCGGCGGCTCGGTGAGGCCGATGGTCTTCAGGGCCCCCTGGATGGCGTCCCGGTCCGTCTCGAAGATAATGGGCATCTTGCTTCGCATCGGGGAGAGGCCGGTCAGGGCGTTGGTGTAAGTGTAATAGAAGTTGACCTTGTTCGCCAGCCGCCGCGTCCCGAAATCCGCCAGGCCCATGCCCACGGCGTTCCCGGCCGTCTTCTTCGTGAGATCGCGCACCAGGATGCGGACGTAGCGGGGGCTCTTGGGCTCCTCGTTGGGGTAGAAGTACATCCGGCCGATGACGTTGGGATCCATGCCGGTCCCGCTGATCTCCTTCCCGATCTCGTCCACGATGAGCAGGTGGAGGAAGTCGAAGGGGATCCGGCCCAGGAGCCGCCACGCCTCCTGCAGCATCTGGGCCTCTCCCCGCTCCAACTCCTCGGGCAGCAGGGCCCGGACCAGCGCCGTCTGATGGCGGGCGTTCTCCACGCTGCCGATCCCGAACAGGATGGGGAGCTTCCCGAGAGAGAACCGGCCCACCTCGGGGACCATCCGATCCAGGCCGACGTCCACGGCCGCGCGATGCGCCAGGAGCGCCCCCTGGTGCTTGCCCAGGCCGATGACCAGCATCTTCAGCAGGCCGCTCTCGACGTGGCAGCGGAAGTTCGTGTGCGGCTTCACCCGGTTCACCAGGACGATGTGATCCGCCTCGGAGGCGTGCCGGTCGACCAGCACCGGCAGCCCCCAGCCCATCCGCCCGATCTCCACGGTCTCCATGGAGGACAGGATCGGGGCGCCCATGCTCTCGGGCGTGACGCCGTAGCGGGCCAGGACGGCCAGTTGCCCTTCGGCGGTGGCGCCCCCGTGGCTGCCCATGGCGGGCACGATGAAGGGCTTCGCCCCCAACTTCTTGAGGCTGTCGCAGGTGGCGCGCAGGATGGCGGCGATGTTGGCCACCCCGCGGCTTCCCCCCGTGACGGCGACCCGCCCCCCGGGCTTCAGTCGACCGCCCAGGTCCAGCGTGCCGATCTCGGCCCGGACCGCCGCGGCCACGTCGGGGACGACCGGCGGGTCGAGCTTCTGCCGGATCCGGTACATCTTGGGCAGGGTCATGGGCACCCCCGCACAGTGCTCAGGTTCGAAGTTCGCGGTTCGAGGTTCGACGCCCGCGGTTCGCGGTGCTGCAGTGCTCGTTCGGGTCTCAACTGCAGCACCGCAGCACCTCGAACCGCAGCACTATTTCTCCAGGGCCTTCACCAGCTCGCGACAGAAGGCCGGCAGGTCGTCCGGCTTGCGCGACGTGATCAGGTTCCCGTCCACCACCACCTCCTGATCCACGTACCTCGCCCCGGCGTTGATCACATCGTCCTTGATGGAGAAGAAGCACGTGGCCGTCTTCCCCTTGAGGATGCCGGCCGAGGCCGGCACCCAGGCCGCGTGGCAGATGGCCGCCACCGGCTTGCCCTGCTCGAAGCACCCCTTCACCAGGTCCACCATGGCCTTGTGCCGCCGCATCATATCCGGGGCATAGCCGCCCGGGATCACCACTCCGTCGAAGTCCTTGGCGGACACCTCGGAGGCGGCCACGTCCGCGTTCACGGGATACCCCAGCTTGCTCTTGTAGGTCTTCTTCTCGGGGGCCACCACCTTCACGTCAGCCCCCTCCTCCTTGAGCCGGTAGTAGGGCACCCACAGCTCCATCTCCTGGTACATCTCCTCTGCCAGAACCGCAACCTTCTTGCCCTTCAAGCTCATGTCGTTCCCTCCTCCTCGGGACCCTTGGGGTCCCTGTGGTTAGCGCCGTGTGAGTGCAGGATCTCTGCGGCGTTTTCGGCGGTCTCGATCCGCAACTCCTGATCGGCCGTCTCCGCGTAGGAAGCATAATGCGGGATGAAGGCGACATTGTCCAGTCTCAGGATCGAATCGTGCGGATTGGGCGGCCCCTTCTCCAGGACGGCCAGGCCGGCGTCCCGCCTACTTGTAGTCCTCCCGATGCGGAGAGAAGATGTCGAGAGCCGAGGCCCCCGCCTCCAGCGCCCGCACCGAATGCGGCACCCCGCCGGGAATCATCCATCCCTCGCCCTTGCGGATGATCCGGGTCTCGCCGCCGATGGTGAACTCCATGGCCCCGTCCAGGCAGATGCCCCCCTGCTCGTGGGGATGGCTGTGCATGGGCACCACCCCGCCCGCCTTGATGTCCACGAAGGAGAGCATGATCCTGTCGCCGTAGGCCACCCGGATCTCGGTCCCCGGAGCGATCTCCTTCCCCTTGAGCCCCTTCGGATCGACGAAGTATTTGGACATCACATCCCCCGGATTGAATGACCTATTGGGCATTGGTCATTTGCTCCTAGAACGGCGGCAGGTTCCCCTTCCCGTCAAAAGCGAGGGGCGCCGGCCCGCTGAGGACGCTCAGGCGATCATCGGCCTTTACCTGAGGCAGCATCGCCTCCGATACGTCGATCTCTGCAAGATGCAGCGTGTCCTTGATGCGCACGACCGACGCCTGCTCGGGCGGCGTGAGTCCAATCATCCCCAGGGCCACCTGGATCGCCTCCCGATCCGCGTCGAAGGCCATGGGCACCTTGGCCCCCTCGGGAACGCCCGAGGTGATGGCGTTCATGTGCATGGCCTTGTAGTTGATCTTCGCCACCAGCCGGCGCGTGGTGAAGTCGGCCATCCCGATCCCGACTGCGTTTCCCTCGCTCTCGGGGGTGAGGTCGCGGACAAAGACCCGGCGGATCTTCGGGCGAGCCAGCACCTTCTGCACGAAGGGGCGGCCGACGACGTTCGTGTCCATGCCGGCCCCGCTGATGTTCTTGCCCATCTCATCCACGATGAGGAGGTCGATGGCGTCGAAGGGGAGACGGGCCATCCAGGCCTTGGCTTCTTTCAGCAGGGCCTTCTCCCCCTCCCAAAAATCCTTGGGGTACAGGGCCTGGACCTTCGCCGTCTCATCGTAGCCGTTCTCGACAATCCCCAGCCCGAACAGGATGTGCCCCGTCTGCAGCACCGCACTGCCCACGGAGGGGAAGATCTCCGCATAGCTGAACTGGTGGCCCGCCCGGTGATAATGCTCGGCCCCGTGCTGCTTGCCCAGGCCGATGGCCATCATCTTGAACAGGCCGCTCTCGATCTCTCCGTCGAAGTCGGTATGAGCCTTGATCCGCCCCACCACCGCGATGTGATCCGCCTCCCAGGCGTTCTTGTCGCAGAAGACCGGGAGGCCCTTCGTCTCGCCGATGCGCACGACCTCCATGCTGGACTTGATCGGGCAACCCATGGCGGCCTCGGTGATCCCATAGTGCTCCAGGACCTTGCGCTGTCCGTCGGCCGTGGCCTCGCCGTGGCTGCCCATCGTCGGGACGATGAAGGGCTTGAGGCCCAAGGCCTTGAGCTCGTCCGCCACGGCCCGGGTGATCCGGTCGATGTTGGCGATCCCCCGGCTGCCCGCGGTGATGGCCGCCGTCTGGCCCGGCTTCACCCGGTCGCCGAGGCGCAGGCTGGCGATGGTCTCCCGAACCGCCGACGGGATGTTGTGGAGCGTCGGACCTTCAAACCGCTGCTTGACCCGAAACATGGGTGGAAAACTCATCAGGCGCCTCCTGTAATCAAACGGCCCCAGTTTGGCCAGAAGCTTCCATGAGGGAAAACTTCTCCGCGAACCGTTCCGCCACGCTGCGTCGCACCTCGTCCATGGACACCGGCCTCTGCAGGGTGGCAGCCATGGACGTCATGATCCCTGGATCCTCTCCGCACGGCCGGATCACCTGGAAGCCGGCGAGATCGGTGGTGACGTTCAGCGCAAAGCCATGGAACGTAACCCAGCGGCGAACCGAGATCCCCAGCGAGGCGATTTTTTTCCCGCGCACCCAGACGCCCGCTCTTCCAGGGACCGCCTCGCCCACGATCCCGAACTCCGCCAGCGTGGCGATCAGGGCCGCTTCCATCCCCCGGCAGAATCGGAGCACATCGCACCCGTGCTGCCGCAGGTCAAAGATGGGGTAGCCGACGAGCTGCCCCGGAGCATGGTAGGTGGCATCGCCGCCCCGCGTGATCTCGAAGAACTCGACCCCCTGCGCCGCCAGCATGGCCGGATCGAGCAGCAGGTTCCCGCGCGGCTTGGCCCGTCCCAGCGTCACGACGGGCGGATGCTCCACCAGGATCAGGGTATCCGGGACAATCCCCAGCAGGCGCTGGCGGACCAGTTCCTCCTGCCGGCGGAGCGTCACGCCGAACGGCTCGAGACCCAGATTCAGGACCTGCCACGTCGCGCTGGGGCGCGACTCGATCCTCACCGTTTCCATCTAACCGCACCGCGGCTCCCAGCCTCATTGGTCCTTGCCCATTGGTCATTGGTCATTGGATCCATGCCGGCTGCTCCAGCAGTTCCTTCACCTTGGCCAGGAACTTCGCCGCCGGGGCCCCATCGATCAACCGATGGTCGAAGACCAGGGAGAGCGCCATCATGGATCGGATGTGGATGGCCCCGCCCAGGACCACCGGCTTCTCCATGATCCTGCCGATGCCCAGGATTCCCGCCTGCGGCGGATTAATGATCGGCGTGAAGCTTTCGACCCCGAGCCCCCCGAGGTTCGTCACGGTGAACGTGCCATCCGCCACGTCGTCGGGCGCCAGCCGTCCCGATCGGGCCCGCTCGGCCAACGCCTGTGCCTCCTTGGCCAGATCGCCCAGGGATTTCTTGTCGGCGTTCTTGATCACGGCCGCCACGAGCCCTTCCCCGAGATCGATGGCAAAGGCGAGGTTGACCTCTTTGCGGATGCGCACCCCCGGGCCGTCCAGCCGGCAGTTGATCCGGGGCGCTTCCCGGAGCGCTCTCGCGACGGCCATGTGAATGAGGTCGCTGTAGGACGGCTTGATCCCAAAGCGCCGCTCCCACTCGGCGCCCTGCGCCTGGCGGAGCCGGACGACCTCGGTCATGTCGGCGTCCGCGAACAGGGTGACCTGCGCGGCCTCGCGCCACGACTGCCCCATCCGGTCGAAGATCGCCTTGCGGATGCCGGAAAGCGGGATGATGTCCGGCTCCGCCCCCTCGCGGCTCCCGGCTCGCAGCTCTCGGCTCTTCCCAGCGATCCCCCGCTCGACGTCCTCCCGGACGATGCGGCCCTCGGGCCCGGTGCCGGTGAGCGTAGCGAGGTCAATTCCGTGCTCCTGCGCCAGTTTCTTCGCCACCGGCGAGATCTTGATCCGCTCGCCCGGCTGGCGCGGGGTCCCCGCGCCCGGCTCTTGGCTGGTGGCTCGTGGCTCGTGCTTATCCTTGCTCGGGGCGGGGCCCGCGGCTCGTGGCTCCGCCGCCGATGCCGCCAGCAGGGCGCTCACATCCTCCCCCGGCTGCCCGAGGATTCCCATGAGCCCCCCGACCGGCAATTCCTCTCCTGCCTGGGCGACGACCTTGAGCAGCGTCCCGGCCGCGGGCGCCTCCACCTCGTATTCCACCTTCTCGGTCTGGATGAGGACGACCGGCTGCCCTTTCGTGACCTGCTCCCCCTCCGCCTTGAGCCACTGAAGAATGGTCCCCTGCTCCATCGTCAGGCCCAACTGTGGCATGTCAATCCGGGTTGCCATCGGTTCTCCTCTCCTGGGCGACCCGCCGCCTAGGCAACCACCTTCTTGACCGCCGCGATGATCTTGTCCTCGCTGGGGGTGACGAACTTCTCCAGCTTGGGGGCGAAAGGCGTAGGGGTGTGCAGGGACGTCACCCGCTGGATCGGCGCGTCGAGGAGATCAAAGCCCTTCTCGGCCACGACCGCCGCCACCTCCGAGGCAAAGCTGCACCGGGGCGTGGCCTCGCACACCACCACCAGCTTGTTGGTCTTCCCCACCGACGTGAGGATCGTCTCCTCGTCCAGGGGAGACAGGGTCCGCGGGTCCACGACCTCGCATTGGATGCCCTCGGCCGCGAGCCGGTCGGCCGCCGCCAGGGAGAAGTGCACCATGCGCGAGGTGGCCACGATGGTCACATGCGAGCCCTCGCGCTTTACGTCCGCCTTGCCCAGCGGGATGGTGTAGTCCTCCTCCGGGATCTCGCTGGTGGTCGTATAGAGCAGCTTGTGCTCGATGAAGAACACGGGGTTGTCGTCCCGGATGGCCGCTTTCAGCAGGCCCTTGCAATCGTAGGCGGTGGAGGGCTGGACCACCTTCAGGCCGGGGACGTGCACGAACCAGGCCTCCAGGCTCTGGGCGTGCTGGGCCGCGGACGACCGGCCGGTGCCCCCCTGGGTCCGGATGACCACCGGCACCTTGGCCTTGCCGCCGAACATGTACTTGACCTTGGCCGTCTGGTTCACGATCTGGTCCATGGCGATGCCGGCGAAGTCGATGTACATGATCTCGGCCACCGGGCGCATCCCCAGCAGGGCCGACCCCAGCGCCGCGCCGATGATCGCCGCCTCGGAAATGGGGGTGTTCCGCACCCGCTCCTTCCCGAACTCCTGCAGCAGGCCTTGGGTGGTCTTGTAGCTGCCCCCGAACTCGGCGATGTCCTCGCCCAGGAGATAGACGCGCTCGTCCCGGCGCATCTCCTCGCGCAGGGCTTCAAGCACCGCCTCGCGGTACGTGATCTTGCGCATCAGACCCCCCTATGCGAATTACCAATGACCAATGACCAAATCCCAATGGGATTCTAGGTCATAGTGATGCTACACTCGACCGACAGCAGACTCCGACCACTCAAAAGGAGGGCAGTCATGGGCGCCCTGTCCAGCCGAGACGTTCCGTTCGACGTCAAGCAGCGAACGTTCTTGTTCGGGGTGCGGATCATCAAGCTTGTAGGAAAACTCCCCCGCACGGGAGCCGGCGTCGAAGTTGGCAGACAACTCATCCGCGCTGGTACCTCGGTCGGTTCGAATATGCAGGAGGCCGATGGAGCGCTCTCCAAGAAGGACTTCGTCAATCACGTCAGGATCGCCCGGAAAGAGGCGCGGGAGTCGCGCTATTGGCTGGCCATGATAGAGGCGGCTGACCTCCTCCGCCACTCCGACGTTCAAGCGCTCTCCCAAGAGGCTGACGAGATCGTGCGCATCCTGAGCGGCATCATCACCAGTGCAACCAGAACCTAAATTGGCCATTCTCTCATTGGTCATTGGTCATTGCCGTTAGGTCATTGGTCATTCGGTGAAGATGTCCTGCAAGGCCGTCTCGACCTCCGGCTCCGGGCTCGTGCGGCCGAACTCCACGGCCGCCTCCACCTCTTCCTTGATGGCGGCGTCGATGGCGTCCAGCTCCGCCGCACTGATCTTCCCCTCGCCGAGCATCCGTCGCCGGAACAGGAGAATCGGGTCCCGCTGCTTCCACTCCTCCACTTCCTCTTTCGTCCGGTAGGGCTGCGGGTCTCCGATGAAGTGACCCATGAACCGGTACGTCCTGGCCTCCAGCAAGGTCGGTCCCTTGCCCGCCCGGGCGCGGTCAATGGCCTCTCCAGCTTTCTGATACACCTCGAAGACGTCCATCCCGTCCATGGTCTCGCCGGGGATGTTGAAGGCGGCAGCGCGGTCGGAGACGTACTTGACCTTCTGATGCATCGCCCTCGGGGTGGACTCGGCGTACTGATTGTTCTCGCAGACGAACACGACGGGGAGGTTCCATACCGCGGCCAGGTTCACCCCCTCGTAGAACGCCCCGGTATTGCTGCCGCCGTCCCCAAAGAAGCACACCGTCACGCGGTCGGTCCCCTTCATCTTCAGCGCCAGGCCTGCACCGGTCGCGATGGGCACGCCGCCGCCCACGATCCCGTTGGCGCCCAGCATGCCCAGGTCAAGGTCGGCGATGTGCATGGACCCGCCCTTGCCGTGACAGTAGCCGGTCTTCTTGGCGAACAACTCCGCCATCATCATGTCGAAACGGGCACCCTTGGCGACGGCGTGGCCATGGCCCCGGTGCGTACTGGTGATCATATCCTGCGGGGTCAGGTGCGCCATCACGCCGGCCGCCACCGCTTCTTCGCCGATGTACACGTGCAGGAAGCCGGGGAGCTGTCCCTTGAGGTACAGGTCTGCCGCCGTTTCCTCGAAGGCCCGAACGGCGGCCATCTTGCGGTAAATGTCCAAGAGCATGGGCTTGTCCAACGCCTTCATTCGTCACCTCATTCTTCTCGATCCCCTCGGTTGGGTTTCACTCCCCTGAAGGCATTATCCGCCTGCCTTGCGCAGACCCTGCGCATGATATGAACGTGACATCCCCACTGTCAAGGTTTCGCGGCGAGAGGTCAGGTGTGCCTGACCTTCCTCGATGTCTGGCGCCTATGGGTTCAGCTCCAATGAGATCTAACCCGAGGCGCGGGACTCAGGTCCGCAGGCGGGGGTCCATGACATCCCGGACCGCGTCGCCGAACAGGTTCAACCCAAGGACAGACAGCGCAATGGCGCAGCCGGGGAAGACGGCGATCCAGGGGGCGTCTCGGATGTACTTCTGCGAGTCCTGGAGGATGTTCCCCCAGGTCGGCTGCGGCGGAGGCTCCCCGAGCCCGAGGAAGCTGAGGGCCGCCTCGGCCAGCAGCACCTCGGCAAAATACAGACTGATCTGGACGACGATGACCGACAGGCAGTTGGGGAGCACCGTTCGGAGCATCAGCCGCCAGCGGGGCATGCCCAGCGCCTGCGCCGCCACGATGTACTCCTGGGCAATGACCGACACGGCCACACCGCGCGTCACTCGCGCGATGCGGGGCAGGTAGACCACGCTGAGGGCCATGATGATGCTCCGGGTCCCGGTGCCCAGCGCCGCCGCCACGGCCACCGCCAGGAGCAGGGGCGGAAAGGACATCAGGAGGTCCATGCCCCGCATGATGAGGCTCCCCATCCGCGTTGAGCCAACGCCAGCCATCATCCCCAGCAGCACCCCGGGAAGACCCGCCCCCAGCATGGTCAGGACCGAGGCGGTCAGGCTGACCCGCGATCCGTAGAGCACCCGGCTGAAAACATCCCGCCCGAACTGATCCGTCCCGAACCAGTGCCGCGCGCTGGGCGACGCGAACCGTTCCGCCAGATTCAGCTTCACCGGATTTGACAGGCCCAGGTAAGGCGTGAGAAGCGCCACGACGACCAGGCTGGCGACGATGAGGCTGCCTGCCAGCGACAGCCAGTTCCGGCGCAGCTGCCGAAACGTCCGGACAAAGCCCTCCGGGTGCGCAGCCAATCCCCGGGGCAGGCGCGGACCAGGAATGTCCGCCGGGGTTGCCATGGTAGCCTTGATTGGGTCGCTCACGGGCCTTTGAAGTCCATCACGTCAACCGGAGTCGCGGATCCAGGTAGGTGTACAGGATGTCCACCGCAAGGTTGATCAGGATGTACAGGATCGAGATGTACAGAATCAGCCCCTGGATAACCGGAAGGTCCCGGTTGTACAGTGACGTCACCACGAACTGCCCGACTCCCGGGATAACGAACAGCGTCTCAATCACCGCGCTCCCCCCGAGGAGGATGCCCACGTTGATCCCGATGACGGTGACGGTGGGAATCAGCGCGTTGCGGAGGGCGTGGCGGAACAGGACGACCTGCTCCCGCAGTCCTTTCGCCCGGGCCGTACGGATGTAGTCCTGGCCCAGCACCTCGAGGACGCTGCTCCTGACGAGACGTGCCAGCAGGGCGGCCAGATACGTCCCCAGCGCGCAACTCGGCAGGATCAGAAACTGAATGCCGAACCAGAAGTCCGTCACGACGGACTTGTAGCCGACGATGGGCAGCAGGTTTAGCTTCAGCGAGAACAGGATGATGAGCATCAGGCCCAGCCAGAAGCTCGGCAGGGACAGACTGACCAGAGTGAGCAGCCGGGCCGCGTGGTCAACCCAGGTGTTCCGGTACACAGCGGATACAAGGCCGGCCGGAACCCCGATCCCGATCGACAGGATCAGCGACATGAGCACCAGCGTCAGTGTCGTCGGCAGCCGCCACGTGAGTTCGTCCATGACCCGCGTCCGGTTGTACAACGACTCTCCCAGGTCCCCCCGTAACACGCGCGTCAACCATTCCCAGTAGCGCACCGGCAACGGCCGGTCCAACCCGAGCTGCTGCCGCAGCTCCGCCACCTGCTGGGGGGTCCCTTCACCGCCCAGCATTACCAAGGCCGGATCGCCAGGAACCACGTGCACCAGCGCGAAGGACGCAATGGAGAGCCCGAGCAGCATCGGGACCAAGGCGATCAGGCGGTGGAGGATGTGCCGAATCAGTGGGGGCATGTGGTACTCTCCGCCCCCTCATCCCGCCCGAGGACGGGGTGAGGGGGCAAGAGGCTTACTTCCCGACGCTGACGTTCCAGGCCCGGGCGTATCCGGCCGCCCAGGCATTCCAGCCCTTCACGTTACTGCGCCAGCCCTCCACCGACGGGATGTAGAGAATCGGGATCCACGGCACGTCTGCCCGCAGGAGCTGCTCCAGCTCGACGAACACCTTGGCGCGATCCTCGTGCTTGAGGGTCGTTCGCGCCGCGGAGCACAGCCGGTCGTATTCGGCGTTCTTGTAGCCGGTCGGGGTGCTGGTGCTTTCCCAGAACTGGCAATAGTAGATCTCGGCATCCGGGCGTGGCGTGAGCCCGGACAGGAAGAAGGAGAACTCTCCGCCGTTCCAGGTCGTTTGGACAGCCGCCGATTCCAGGGTGCGCACCCGGACATTCATGCCTGCCGTCTGGAACTGCGACTGGAGCACGACGGCCAGTTGCGCATAGATGTCCGGCTGCAGGTGGGCGTCCAGGATGATCTCCTCCCCTTTGTACCCCGCCTCCTTCAGCAGTTGCTTGGCCTTCTCCACCTGCGGCTTGGCATAGGGATCGTTGCCGTGAATGGGAGCGAAGTACGGCGTCCCAGGCGGGATCGCCGCCGGGGCCGGCGCGCCCAACCCGAAGGTCACCGCCTTCACCGCCTCTTCCTTGTCCATGGCATAGGCCACGGCCTGGCGCATCTTGACGTTGTTGGCGAAGATCCCCCTCTTGAACCCGAAGCGCAGATCGGCGAAGGCTCGCCCCGGCTGGGCTTTCACCGTCAGACCAGGCTTCCCCTGGTAGCGGTCCAGATCCTGCTTGGTGAGGTCGATGGCCACGTCCACATCGCCGCGCTCCAGGGCTGCCGCCCGGACCGAGGAATCCCGGATGGGGATGAAGTCCACCTGGTCTACGAGGGCCAGGCGCTTGCCAGTGAAGCCGGAGGTAGGACGGTTGTCCACCGTGTAGCCCTTGAACTTCTTCAGCCGGATGACGCTGTCCTTCTTCCACTCGACGAACTCGAACGGCCCGGTCCCTACGGCCCTGGTGATGGTGCCGCCCTGTCGCTCCGCCTCCCCATCAGGATAGATCGCCGCGGGACAGATGGGGTTCGCCAGCGCCGCGATGAATCCGGCGTTCACCTCGTTCAGGGTGATCTTCACGGTCAGCGGATCCACGGCCTCGATGGACTTCATCAGCTTCTTGAACTCGCCTGACCGCGGACCCTTGTTCTGCATCTTGGTCAGGGAGTACACTGCATCCTTCGAGTCCAGGGTCTTGCCGCTGTGGAACTTCACGCCCTTGCGTAGTGTCAGGGTGTAGGCCAGACCATCGGGGCTGATCGTATACTTGTCCACCAGGGACGGCTTGGGCCCCAGGTCCTCCCCCAGCGCGAACAACATGTCGTACACGTTGAGCATGACGACCCGGTTGAGATAATGGGTCGTCATGTGCAGGTCCACGTCCGAGATGTCACCCGAGGTGGCGATCTTCAGGACGCTGGCGGCCTGGACCGGGGCCGGCGCCATCACTCCGAGCACAAGCAAGAACGCGAGCACCCCTCCCACGAGCCGCTGATGTCTGCCTCGATTTTTCATGGCAACTTCCTCCTCTTGAAGAATCCGCTTCCCCCATCCCGGTCCGGTCCATGGCGACCAGCCGGGGACGCCTACCATCGGATTTCAGGCTGGACGGGCAGGCGGTGCTGATCCTGGCGGGCCTCGATGGGCCAAGTCCGATACTCGTCCAGCCACGCCAGCATGTGCTTCATCACGATCTCCAGAATTTTCTTGCCCTTCTCCGCCGACGCCTTGGTCGGATCCCCGTGGACACCGGTCTTCGTCCACCGGCCCCAGAAGTCGTTGAACCGGACCTCCTTCGTGGAGTCGGAGCTCATGTATCGCCCCACGCGGTCGTTTCCGAAAACCGCCTTGTCCAACTGCACGCGTTCCGCTGCAAAGTGCAGGTAAAGCGACGTCTCCATCTCATCGGCATGCGCGTGCACGGTGCTCTCGAGCAGCCCTTCGATCTCAGCCTTTCCCATCTGGAAGTAGCCGAACGCACAGCAGATGGACGGCGTCTCCAGCAGGGTCCGCCGCGCAATGAGGTCAATCATGGGCTGGTTGGACCCGTGGCCGTTCACGAGGGCGATCCGCTTGAAGCCGTGGTAGGCGACGCTCTTGGTCACGTCCAGGCAGAAACTGATGAAGTGCTCGGGCTGAATGTGGATGGTGCCGGGAAAATCGATGTGGTGCAGGTTGAGCCCGTAGGGGATCCCGGGAAGCACCAGGACCCGGTCCGGCGCCCGCCGCCCCAGTTCGTGGCAGACCGATTCCACCAGGAAGAGGTCCACGTCCAGCGGCATGTGGCGGCCGTGCTGCTCCGTTGATCCCGTCGGCAGGATCACTACCTTCTGCAGCTCGATGGCGTCGTTCATCTCCGGCCAGGTCAGCTTATTGTACAGGTACGTCTCTTTCGCCTTCATCGCCTCCTCCTCATCTCCTGCGTCGTTCGCTCCCGGCCCGTATCGCCACCCCTTCCCTTTACGTTTCACGTCTCACGTTTCACGGCCTCAGCCCGAAGCCCCCCACCACCTTGTCCGCGTGCATGTCCTGGCGGGGGGCCCGAGGCCGGTCCCGGAACTCCCGCACCAGTTCCACCATCCGCTCTATCACGGCGTCGAACATCTGTTTCCCCTTCTCCTTGGTGGCTAGCGTCGGACCTCCCATGACCCCCGTCTTCGAAAGGAGCCGCAGAGGGCGTCCGTCTCCAGGATCACGCGCCGGGCCGCGATATCGAGCAGGGGCACGTTGCTGCCGTGGCCGTCCGCGATCAGGATGCGTTTGAAGCCGTGGTAGGCGATGCTCTTGCAGACGTCGGCGACGTAGTTCACGAAATGCTCCGCCCCGACACAGATCGTCCCGGGAAAGTCGATGTGATGGAGGTTGTACGCATACGGGATCAGGGGCATAACCAGAACTTCGTCCGGCACCCGCTTGGCTGTCTCCACGCACACGGTCCAGGCCAGGTAGTTGTCCGTGTCCAGGGGCAGGTGGTGGCCGTGATCCTCTGTGCTGCCCGCGGGCAGCAGGACCACCCGCCGCTCCGCGGGAACCTCGCGGAGCTCCTTCCAGGTGTAGTTGCTGTAGAAGCACGGCTCGTCCCCCGTCTCGTGCATCCCGTGGCTGTCCATGGAATCCCGTCTCCTTGTCCCCCGTCTCCTTGCCCCTTTGTGCCGTCGCCGCTGCGGCCTTCACGCCTGGGCCGCGCATACCTCGCGCATGACCCGCTGGATGGCCTTCTCCAGCGCGCCCACGAGCTGCTCCACGTTGGCCTCGGTGAAAATGTAGGGCGGGCTGATCTGGATGTGATCCCCGGCCACGCCGTCGATCAGGCCGCTCATCCCGGGCACCACGACCACCCCTTCCTCCAGCGTGGCCTCCACGATGCGTCGCGTGACCTCGGCGCTCGGCGGGAACGGCCGCCTGGTGGCCTGGTCGGCGACGAACTCCACGCCCAGGAGCAGCCCCGTCCCTCGCACATCGCCGACGCTGGGGTATTTCTTCAGGGTCGTCAGCCGTTCGAGGAGCACGCGCCCGATCCGCGCGGCGTTTCCCACCAGGTCGTGCGCCGTGAGATAGCGGAGCACCGCCAGGCCCACGGCCGCGCTCAGGGGATGGCCCGAGTAGGTGAAGCCCTGGGTGGTCCGGGCCGAGCCCCTGGCCATGGCCTCGTACACCTTGTCATGCAGGATCACGGCCGCCAGGGGCGCATAGCCGCTGCTCAGGGCCTTGGCGGTGGTGATCATGTCGGGGCTCACGCCCCAGTGCTCGATCCCGAAGTTCTTCCCGGTGCGCCCGATGCCCGTGATCACCTCGTCGGCGATGAACAGGACGTCGTGCTTGTCGCAGATCTCGCGGATGCGCGGGTAGTACTCAGGGGGCGGCGTCACGCCGGCGGCCGAGGTCCCGATCACCGGCTCGGCGATGAAGGCGGCGATGCTGCCCGGCCCCTCCAGCGTGATCACCCGCTCCAGGTCGTCGGCGCAGGCCACCTGGCAGCCGGGGTAGGTCGTGCCGTACGGGCACCGGTAACAGTAGGGGGGATGGATCTTCGGGAACTGCTGCAGGTACGGCACGAACTCCCCCCGCCAGGCGGTCCGGCCCGACATGGACAGGGCGCCGATGGTGTTGCCGTGGTAGCTGGTCCAGCGGGAGATCACGCGGTACTTGGTGGCCCGGCCGCGCTCCAGGTGGTACTGGCGCGCCAGCTTCATGGCCGTCTCGGTCGCCTCGGACCCCCCTGAGAGCAGCAGGACGTGCCGGAGGCCGGGGGGCGTCCAGGTGGCCAGCTCTTCACAGAGCGCCATGGCCGGCTCGTTGGCGAAGGAGCCGCCGTGGACGAAGGCCACCCGCTGGGCCTGCTCGGTCATGGCCGCGATGATCTCGGGGACGGCGTGCCCCACGTTCACCACGGCGATTCCCCCGACGGCATCGAGGTACTCGCGCCCCGCCTGGTCGTAGAGGAAGACCCCCTTCCCCCGCGTGATCACCGGGTAGATCTTTTGGAAGTCGCGGAAGACTTGGGCAACCATGATGACCTCCTCAAGCCAATTTCAAATTTCAAACTGACAACCGACAACCGACAAATAAATATCGGGAAGGCCAAGATGGCCAACAGCCGTTCCGTGTCTTTCTCCTCGGCCGGTTGTCAGTTGTCGGTTTTTCATTTTCAATTGAAGGCGCGCCTACCCTCTCAGTTCGGCCGGCAACGCTCGCTCGACGGCGGCGATCGCGTCGTCCAGGATCCCTAGCAGATCGTCCACCTGGCTCGCCGTGATGATGAAGGGCGGCGCCAGGAGGATGTGGTCCCCGGCCACCCCGTCCACCGTGCCGCTGGCCGGGAAGACGACCAGCCCGCGGGCAAAGGCTTCCTCGAAGAGCCGTTTGCCGAACTTGTACTCCACCGGGAACGGCTCCTTCGTCTTCTTGTTCCGCACGAACTCTACGCCGGCCAGGAGGCCCTTGCCGCGCACGTCGCCCACCGTCGGGTGGTCCGGCAGCTTCTTGAGCCCCTCCAGCAGGCGCAGCCCCATGCGGTGGCTGTTCTCGATCAGGTTCTGCTCCTTGATAATGTTCAGCACCTCGATCCCGACCCGCGCCGACAGGGGGTTGGCGCAGTAGGTGTGGCCCCCCCGGAAGTTGCTGTGCTTCTCCCGCAGGAGGTTCATGATCTTGTCCCGCAGGATGACGGCGGCCAGCGGTGTGTAGCCGCCGGAGATCCCCTTGGCCGTCGCGATGATGTCGGGGATCACGTGCCAGTGATCCACGCCGAAATTCTTCCCGGTCCGGCCGAAACCGGTCATGACCTCGTCGGCGATGAAGAGCACGTCCAGCTCGTCGCAGATCTCGCGAATCAAGGGGAAGTATTCCGGCACCGCGGGCACGCCGCCCAACGCCGCGCCCACCACCGGCTCGGCGATGAAGGCCAGGACGTTCTCCGGCCCCTCCTGGCGGATGGCCTTCTTCAGGGCCCGGGCGCACTCCAGGTTGCAGTTGCCGTAGGTCAGCCCCCAGTCGCACCGGTAGCAGAAACACGGCGGGATCTTCACCGAGTGGCCCAGCATCGGCCCGTAGACCCGGCGGCGGTACGTGATCCCGCTCACCGTCATGGCGCCGAAGGTATTCCCATGGAACCCCTGCCAGCGGCCGATCACCGTGAACTTGCCCCGGTTGTTCCGCTCGAACTCGTACTGCCGGGCGAACTTCACGGCGTTCTCGGTGGCCTCGGACCCGCCCGACAGCAGGAAGCTGTGCTGCATCCCTGCCGGCGCGATCTCGGCGATCTTGTGGCACAGCTCGATGTGCGGCTTGTTCGCGAAGCAATGGGCCGGGCTGAAGGCGATCGTCTCCGCCTGCTCCCCCATGACCGCCGCGACCCGCTTGTTGCCGTGGCCGATGGAGGTCACGACCGAGGAGCCGCCCGACCCGTCGATGTACTTCCGGCCCTTGGTGTCGTAGAGGTAGATCCCCTCCCCCCGCTCGACCACCGGATAGTCCCGCTCCAGGTCGCGGAAGACCACCCGACTGAGGTCCCACCCCACCACCGCCTGTTGCATCCTACCGTCGAGTTCCATCGCCTCTCTCCCGTCGAGCATGTCGTGCAATACTCATTACGAGGCAGAATCTCGCTTCCTTTCCCATTAGAAGTCGATTACATTGCGGGACCCAGCATACGCGGACGTTAAGCTCAACGCGTCACTCCCGCACTTGCTTCCGTAACGTTGCGAAGCAATGGGATTGCGTCACAGATCCTTCCGCATTACCTTGGTCAAGAACAATTCCAACACCTCATTCAGATGTTCCCCCATCACACGACTGGCGCGCTGTGGATCACGCCGCCGGAGGGCCTGCAAGATCGGCAGGTGCCCGTGCACCACCGCCTTCATGTCCGCGTACATGAGGTTGGTGGCTGAAAGATAGACCCGGATCTTCCGGTCCATGCCCACCCACGTCTCGTACAACAGGCGGTGCCCCGACGCCCGCATGATGTATTCGTGGAACTGGTAGTCCCACTCCACCATGCGGGGGAAGTCCCCCCGGCGCGCCACCGCCAGCATTTCCTTGAGGATCGTCTCCAACCGCCCGAAATCCTCCCGGGTCAGCCGCTTCACGGCCAACGACGCGGCGAAGCCCTCAAGGACGCCACGCAGGCTGGCCACCTCGCGGACCAGATCCTCCGTGAGGTCGGCGACGAACGTCCCCCGGTTCGGGCGCCGGACCACCAGCCCCTCCCGCTCGAGCTGGATGAGCGCCTCTCGTAACGGGGCCCGGCTCGTCCCCATCTCGCGGGCAATCTGCACTTCCAGCAGGCGGGCGCCCGGACGGAGCTTCCCGTCGGTAATGGCCTGACGGAGGGCCGTGGCGATCTGCTCGGCCATGTTGCGATAGCGGACGGGGGTCAGGGCAGCCGCGCGGTCCCGGAAGGATGAGGAAGGCTGGTGCTTGGCACGAACACCCTGCGAGGCACGGGCCACGGAAAGGCTCCGATCGGGGATTGAGTCGACTTGTTGAGTGTCGACATCCAACCACAAATGGCGCAGGCGAGTCAATCGAAAACTTGCCGGCTACTGACTCCGGTCTTTGCGTGATGACGGTGGATGTCCGACCAGGCTTTCCCGGCGATGTTAGCCTCCCTTGTTTAACGCTTTCTGATCGTCAGTCGCAGCGCCCCCAGGAAAGGCGGCAGAGGGAGGGCGAGACCAGGACGCGCGAATCGCGGCGAAGGAAGCACACTCGTCAGCGACGATGCCGCATGGCACCACTACGATGGGGCGCGGGAGCACACCACGGGAGAGGCCCCCCGGAGGAGTGGGCAAAGATACGAACGCACGACGTTTCAACGTCGCCAGGAGGAATTTACCTTGACATCGAGAAAACGGCCCGGTCCCCCACTACCCCTCTCTTCTACGGCGCACCGCATGTGGCAGCGAGATCTAGGGTGAAGGCGCATGACTTACTGGGATCTTCCCTCCACCAGTGCCGTTCGAAACGCCCGGTACACCCCGCGTCTTCGAGTAGCGCGCGTCGGCCGTCAGGTGTGCAGACGAGAACCGCTGAGTTCTTGCCCTGTCGAAGGACGTGGAGCTTGTGTTGCACGAACGGTTCCCGGAGCGACGGGTCATCGCGCGTGGCGAAATCCAGCAACTCCTCCTCGCTGAGGCCCTCGGGCGCCCCCCTCAGTGCCACCGCGGAGTCGACAGCTCGACTGAGCTTCGAGAGTGCAGCGGCCAGTGAATACATCTGCTCTTCGTTGTAGGAGGCAGCATGGGCGCAACCTACGAGCAATACTCCTACGATGAGGAGGGCCAGTGTTTTCGTGTGATCCGGCTTCATGGCTACCCCCAGAAGACCAGCCGGCCGCTTTGGTCTTGGCCGGTGTCAAGGTTCCACTCTCCCGCCCTCGCCAGTTCGTTCTCCTCCCCCAACAGTGCGCTGCGGGCAATCCACTGCCACACGGATACGATGCGCTCGAGGGCAGCATCGATGACGGTGTCATAATCCTGTGTGCCGGTCGGTACCCGTAATCCCTTGAGGAACTGCACGTCGAGATCATCCTCTGCCGGGTAGGCGAACCCCAGGTCGGCGGCCACGTGTCGAGCGAACGGGAAGAGCCGGTACCCCTCCTCAGCCACCTTGTCGACAACCAGGTCGAATCCCCGGTGCCACAAGGTGGGGTCCGGTGGATTGTTGCCATACTCCTCAGGGTGTGCCTCCTGAAGCATCGTGCACCATAGCCCTTCAATATCTCTGTCAAGCCGGTCCGGAGCATCTCGGTCGCGGCACGCCCAGATCCCGGAGCGCAGATGCTCGGAGCGCCCGATACCGCCCAGGTTGAGCCGGGCGTATAGATGGACGTCCTGGTTCATCTCGCAGACACGGTGGTCCTTCTTGTTCTCTTCGTACGGCCCGACCTTCAGGTTCACGACGGGATGGACCACTACATCGGCGACCACGTGTGCAGCGTAGCCGAGAAGCCATGCGAAACACTTCTCACCCGAGGCTCCCTGGATTGGCCGAAGATGCCTGACACCGATCCGGATCTTCTCGATCGTCCTCTGGTAGTGCATCAGGTCGGCCCACCTGGCCGCCCGGCTGTCTCCGAGGACCAAGTACGGATAGTCTGGGCTCACTGCGCCCAGTTCACAGAATTTCAGAAAGCTCTGAACGGCCGCCATAGCGGCTCTTGGAAAGTCAGAAATCCCCTCAAGCCTCTTGCGGTCCATCAGATTCACGAGGGTGATGTGGGCATAGGCAGCAGGCATCGGATCCTCCTCGCAAACTCTTGTGAAAAGAGGACCTTGGTTCCAGGGCGGCCTCTTTCTCAATGAAGCTATCTATGGCGAAAACCGAACGCCCCCGTCCCCGTGTCTCTGTGTCTCGTTGTCCCCGTGGCTCCCCCTCCCCTTGCCTCCGTCTCTCCGTCTGCCCATTTCTCCGATTCCCCCCGCCCTACATCTGCCCCGAACGCAAGGTGACGTAGACTGGAACGTCCCCCATTAATAACCTTCATAACCGCCCTACGCCCCCTCAACACACCGAAAGAATTCGGAAGCCGCGCCATCAAAAATGGGCGATTAGCGTTCGAAGGGCGTCCGGCAATTTTGTAGGCAAGTTAACGTAGGCAACAACGTCCCCGATTTACACGGGCTCGCAGGGCCTGAACCGTACTCCCCGCGACACCCATATCGGCCAGGAATTTCACGCGCGAGTCCCTGTCAACGGATGGATCTCTTCGCCAGCCAGCGAGGCGGCGTACTGGAGGGCTTGC
>Ga0315282_10002144_pt1 | contig 36752 bp, 37 predicted proteins | sample YL17G07_20_MG_FD_203693 | JGI IMG/M metagenome (GOLD analysis project Ga0315282, IMG submission 203693) | Sediment microbial communities from Yellowstone Lake, YNP, Wyoming, USA - YL17G07_20 | ecosystem: Environmental > Aquatic > Freshwater > Lake > Sediment | place: USA: Wyoming | collected...
GAGATCGGATGGCGCCGACCGAGGCGCGCCCAGAGTCACCTTGGAGAGGGAACCCGCTCAAAGGGTTTCCCTCCAAGAGTGTCCGACAGGACCCGGCCCAAACTGTGCTATGGGCAGGGGCAAGGGGAGTTGTGTCCTTAACGGAAAACGCATAGAATTCAGGACGTGAAGATCGTCTTGATCGGAGCCGACGGACAGTTGGGATCGGATCTCCTTGGGATTTTATCCGGGGACGAGCTATGTCCTCTCTATTTCCCGGAGTTTGATGTCACCAAGCCGGACCAAACCAGGAACGTCCTCCAAAAACTTCGTCCGGACGTGGTCATCAATACGGCGGCCTTTCATCGTGTCGATGAGTGCGAAGACCGCCTGGAGGAAGCCTTCCTGGTCAACGCTTTTGCCGTCCGCGATCTGGCGCTTTTCTGCCGAGACTTGAAGGCGACTCTCGTTCATTTCAGCACCGATTATGTTTTCGACGGCCGGAAAACAGAGCCGTATGCGGAGGAAGACCCGCCGCTCCCGCTGAACGTTTACGGCGCCTCGAAACTCGCGGGAGAATATTTTGTCCGCGCGATCTCGGAGAAGTACTTTCTTATCCGGACGTGCGGGCTCTACGGGCTGGCCGGATGCCGGGAAAAAGGCTTGAATTTCGTCGAGGCTATTCTGTCCCGTGCCCGGAGCGGCAGGCCCCTCCGCGTCGTCGATGACCAGTGGCTGACGCCCACATCCTCCGAGGAACTGGCCCGACACGTCGCGGAATTGATCCGGACAAGCCATTTCGGCCTTTACCATATGACGAACGAGGGCCGTTGCACGTGGCATGAATTCGGCTCCGCCGTTTTGTCCTATTTTGGGAAAAAGGTCGAGATCGTTCCTGTGGATTCTTCGACGTTCGGGGCCAAAGCCCGGCGACCCGCATTTTCCGTTCTTGAGAACAAGAGGGCCAAGGCCGTCGGCCTCGCGGATTTTTCCTCTTGGCAGGACGCCCTTAAGAATTATTTGAAAAAGCGAGGCTTGATTCCGGCTGTTTAGGGGGATTTTATTCGAGCGACGATATCTTCCGGCAGCGGCGAAACTCTGCCGTTTTCATCGACGGAGATATGGACGGTGTAGCCCTCGGCGATGAGGATCCGGCCGTCCAAGGTCCTGACTTCATAGACAAAGACAGCTTTTTTCGGCGTGGCATCCCGGACTGCTGTCCGGATAAGAAAGCGGTCGTCATAGCGGAGCGGCTTTTTGTAGCGGCAGAAGGATTCGACGACGACAAGGCAGCGACCCCCTTCTTCGATATCCTTATAGGCGATTCCCTGCCGGCGGCAGTATTCGGTCCGTCCGATCTCGAACCATTCGAAGTAGTTTTTATTGTGGGCGAGGCCCATCCGGTCGGTCTCGGAATAGCGCACCCGCTGTTCAATCTCGACATAGGGAGGGGCAAGGGGACCTGAATATTTTTTATTCGGTGAGTTTTCCGAGCTTGGAAAGTTCTTCATTATAATATTTCCGGTAGAGGATTTCCCACTCCCGGCTGCCTTCTTCGATGGATTTTTTCTGGGTTTGGATCTTTTCGATGGCCCGCTTGTCCAGGGAATCATAGAGCTTCATCTCCTCCTCAAGAGAGCGGACGATGTTCAACCGGATCTCGTTCGGATCATCCAGGAATTCGACACGATCGTTGCGGGACAGCGCTTCGAGAATCTTCTTTGACAGAAAGTTGATCTTTTCGCGCGAGAGCCGGTTGCTCACAGGACGATATTCCTTTCCTTGGCGAGCTTGGTTTTGATCATTCGAAACATGGTCTGGTATTCGATGTTTTCCTTTCGGATCTTTTCCATATGCTTGCTGAGGATCTCCCGGACTTCCTGGTCGAGCTGGTCCTCTTTTTGGAACTCTTCAATGAGGAGGGAGATGATCTCGTCCAGGAGCGAAGTCTTTTCTTCGATGAGGAGCTTGCTTTCTTTTTGCAGATTGCGGAGGATGAGAAACGCCAGGTGCTCAATCTGATTCTTATTCAGCCTCATATCCCGTATAAAATACACTAGCTCAGCTGAAAATTCAAGAATTGATTATAAAAAGGCCTCAGGGCGGGGGCTCGAAGGCACGCCGATTTTCCCGCAATCCGGTGACAGTCACCTCGGGGCCTGTCACCGGGCGGTCATGACAGGACCGGTGTTTCCTAGATCAGGACGAGGAAAGGGGAGAATAGGGCAGGCGGGGAGGCGCGGCGAGCCAGGGCGATGATCTTGCCGCCAGGATCAAAGAGCCGGACTACAGCCTCAGGATCGCGCCCCACGGTGAATGAGACGTTTTGTCCTTCAGCGAAGAGGTGTTCCCCCGAGACGGGCCGGCCGTTCTGGATCAGCCGGAAGCCCGTTTCATTCAAAACGATTTTTGGAAGAGCGGGGAGGAGGTTCTCCATGGGGCGGAGGAACCTGTCTCTCTGGCCGTCATCATGAAAAGACCGTATCTCTTCGAGCGTCAAACCATCCTGCAAGCTGAACTCTCCGACCTCGGTGCGAACGAGTTCGGCGAGATGGGCCCCGCATCCCAGCTTCTGGCCGAGATCGTGAGCCAAGGTCCGGATGTAGGTTCCCGATGAGCATTTGATCATAAAGTCAAAATGAGGCGGGTCATAGGCGGTCAGCCTGAACGAATGAATCTCGACTGGGAAAGGACGGCCAGCCACGGGCTTCTGCCGCCGGGCGTAGGTGTAAAGAGGCCGGCCCATATGCTTTTTTGCCGAAAACGGCGGAGGCCATTGGATGATTTTGCCAACAAACTGCTGGAGCGTTTCGAGGAGGAGGCGGCTTTCGGGGAAATGCCGGTCTTCCGCAGAGGTCGGCCGGCCCGCAGCGTCATAAGTGTCCGTCGAGTATCCGAGGCGGACTCGGCCTTCATAGACCTTGTCCATTTTGCTGAAGAAAGGAAACAAGCGTGTCGCTTTTCCGACGGCGGCGAGAAGAAGACCCGTGGCCAGAGGGTCCAGCGTCCCGAAGTGTCCGATCTTTTGCCGAGAGAGGATGTTCCGGAGCGAGGCGATGACATCATGGGACGTTATCAGGCTGGGTTTTCGGACCAGGATTAAGCCGTCCATCGCCCAGGTCGAGGCCGCGTGCGTTTTGAGCATTTTTTGCGGAGAAGCTGTTCGATGGTCGCCGGGATGTCTTTAATCATCCGGCCGTAAGAGCCGGTGACCGTGAATCCCGCGGCATGGGCATGGCCTCCGCCGCCAAAATGCTCGGCGATCGCCGCCGCGTGAGCTTTGCCTTTGGAGCGGATGCTGACGCGAAAAACGCCGCGAGCCATTTCCTTAAAGAAGAGGACGACGGTCACGCCTTTGATCGAACGGGCCAGAGTCGTGATGTCTTCGGTGTCGATCTCGCTGAGGTTCAGGGCTTTCAGGTTCTTTTTAAACATGCTGATCACGGCGATGTCGCCCTTGTCGTTCATTTCCAGGGTGGACAACACTTGTCCGAGGAGCTTGACTTTCTCCGGTGGATTGTTATGGAAAAGGGCCTCGCTGACTTGGATGGGATTGGCGCCCGCCAGGACAAGTTTTGAGCAGGTTTCAAAGGACCTGGCCGTCGTGTTCGAAAACTGGAAGGAACCCGTGTCCGAGACGATGGCACAATAGAGGTGGTTGGCGATGGGTGGAATTATCTTAATTGGCAGCTTTTGGCACAGTTCGAAGGCCATTTCCCCGACCGCCGAGGCCTTGGGATTGACCCAGTTGATATCGGCATAATAGTCGTTCGAATAATGATGGTCGATGTTGATCTTGAAATAGGCCTCGAGGCTTTCTTGCCCAGAACGGCTGACGTCCGCGCATTCGAGAAGGATGACCGCATCATAGATGCCGGGAGGGATCTGCCCGATTTTGATCTTGGAGCTGTCGGGAAAACTGTGGAAGGGGACCGGTATATTATCCTTATTGATGACGGCTACCTGCTTGCCCATTTGCTCGGCCGCGAAGGCCAGGGCCAGGCTGGTGCAGAGAGAATCGCCGTCGGGTCGGAGGTGGGAGGTGATCACAAGGCGGCGGCACTCCGCGAGCTTTTTGGCGATGAGCTCAAGAGGTGCCGCTTTCATCTTTCTTGGTCGATTGAAGGATCCGATCGATGCGATCATTCATCTCCGCCGTCGGATCGAGGGCAAAAAATAGCATCGGATTATACTTCAATTTGACTGAGGAGGCAAGGAGTTTCCGAAGATAACCCGTCCTCCGTTCAAGATGGGCGAGGACCCGGTTCGGGTCGTCGGGGCCAAAGAGGCTGAGATAGATACGGGCGCTCTTGAGATCGGCGGGAACGTCGATGCGCGTAACGGTCACGAGGCCGGTCGTGACACTCTGAAGTTCCTGGATAAGGATCCGGCCGAGCGCTTCGTGAAGCAAACTGCCGATCTTTTTCTGCCTCCGGCTTTCTTCTTTCATGGACGTCAGAAAAATTGGATGTCTGAGCTGAGGAGCTCGCCGTTCGTATGCTCCCTGACATCCGTCCGGATCCTGGCCAGAATCTGTTCGACAATGCTCGGCTGGCTGTTGAGCGTGACGATGCCGATTTTCGTCCGCTGCCAGACGTCCTGGAATTCCAGCTCGGCCAGAGCGACGTTGTATTTCTGGCGGATGCGGTCTTTCAGGCTGGCCAGCTCTTGGCGCTTGTCCTTGAGAGACCGGGCGTGAGGGAAATGGATATTGAGCTCTAGATAGCCGATGACCATGGTACGCTTTTCGACCTACGGCTGATAGACTTTTTCCGTGACAAAAGCTTCGATCAGGTCACCCTCCTGGAAATCCTTGAACTTGTCCAGCCCGATTCCGCATTCCAGGTCCTTTTTGACTTCGGTGACGTTGTCTTTGAGGTGTTTGAGCGAGGAGATGCGGCCGCGGAAGATGATCTCTTTGTTGCGGATGACCTTGATCTCGGCGTTGCGCATGATTTTTCCCTCTTGGACATAACATCCGGCGATGACGCCGACTTTGGGGATCTTGAAGATTCTGCGGATCTGAGCCCGGCCAAGGTAGGTCTCCTTCAGCACGGGTTCGAGCAGACCGACCATCGCTTTCTTGAGGTCGTCCGTCAACTCGTAAATGACCTTGTAAGAAAGGATCTCAACGTTTTCCTTGTGGGCCAGCTCTTGAATCTTCGGGCCGGGCTTGACGTTGTATCCGACGATGATGGCGTTCGAGGTCGAGGCCAGAAGGATGTCCGATTCGGTAATCGTTCCGGTGGCGGCGTGGATGATCTTGATCTTCACTTTGTCCGTGCTGAGAGAGGGGAGCAGCCCGGTCAGGACTTCGACCGAGCCCTGGACGTCCGCCTTGAGAATGAGGGGAAGTTCTTTGACCTCCCCTTCTTCGATCTTCTTGAAAAGATCATCCAGGGTGATATGGGCGGACTTTTGAGCTTCGCCCTTGGGCACTCGCGAAAGACGGTAGTGGGCGATGGCCCTGGTCTCCTCGACGCTCGCGAGGACTTGGAAAAATTCTCCCGCCTGAGGCACATCGTTGAAGCCGAGGACCTCGACGGGGGCCGAAGGACCGGCCGATTTCAGCATCTTTCCGTGCTCATCGTTGAGGGCCTTCGTTTTTCCGTAGGTCGTTCCCGAAAGAAACGCCTCCCCAACGGCGAGCGTCCCGCTCTGGATGATCAGGGTCGCTAAGGGGCCTTTCTTGGCGTCGAGACGGGCTTCGAGAACCACGCCCTGGGCTTTCCCCTTGGGATTGGCCTTGATCTCGATGACATCCGTCAAGAGCAGGATCATCTCCAGCAGCTCCTGGATGTTCTGCTTTTCTTTTGCCGAGACTGCGACGCTGATGACCTCGCCGCCCCATTCTTCGACAAGAATGCCTTCTTTCTGGAGTTCCCTTTTGATCTTGTCCGGATTGGCCTCGGGTTTATCGATCTTGTTGATGGCCACGATCATCGGAACGCCGGCGGCTTTGGCATGATTGATGGCTTCTCTGGTTTGGGGCATGACGCCTTCATCCGCGGCGATGACAAGGACGACGATGTCGGTGACTTTCGCCCCGCGGGCGCGGAGCTGGGTGAAGGCCTCATGGCCGGGCGTGTCGATAAAAGTGATGGCCCGCTTGTTATGGACGACCTGGTAGGCGCCGATGTGCTGGGTGATGCCTCCCGATTCTCTGTCGACGAGCTTCGAGGAGCGAATGGCGTCGAGGAGGGTGGTCTTTCCGTGGTCGACATGGCCCATGATCGTGACGACCGGGGGACGGCTGACGAGGTCCGCTTTCTTGCTCTCCGCCGCGAGCCGCATGTCCTTTTCGATGGAGATGTTCTCGATCGTAACGGCGAGCGCCAGCGCGATCTTGGCCACCAGCGTTTCATCGATGATGTCGTTGACGCTTAGAGCAAAGCCTTTGGCGCTCAGTTTTTCCTGGATGTCCTTGGGCCGGGCTTTCATCTTTTCCGAGAGTTCCTTGAGGGTCGAGCCTTCCCTCAATAGGATCACCGGACGGGGCTTGTGGCTGTCTTTACCGGCCTTAGCCGTTTTCGTTGTTTTTGTGTCCGTCAATGACCGTTCCTTTTCTCTGTCGATTAAAAATTATGGCTGTTGGATGCCGATCTTCCAGCCCACGAGCTTTGAAGCCAATTTCACATTGATGCCTTTTTTGCCGATGGCCAGCGAGAGTTGGTCCTGGCCCACGATGGCCTGCATGGTTTTATCCGCTTTGTTGAGGATGACAATGCTTTCGATCCTGGCCGGGCTCAAAGCGGCCTTGGCGTAGCTTATCGGGTTAGGCGACCAGAAGATGATATCGACTTTTTCGCCGGCCAGCTCTTTGCTGATGGCCAGGATGCGGCTGCCTTTGACGCCGATGCAGGCGCCGATCGGATCGACATCCCTTTCCTTGGTTACGACCGCGACTTTGGCCCGCTCGCCGGGCTGGCGGACGATGTCTTTGATCTCGATGGTTCCGTTGGCGATCTCCGGGACCTCGAGCTCGAGCAGCTTTTCCAAAAACTTGGGGCTCGTCCGGGAGACGATAACCTGCGGATCCTGCCCTTTGTTGCCTTTTCTGACCTGGACGATAACGGCTCGGATCATGTCACCGCGCTTGAATTCCTCGTTGAAGAGTTTTTCTCGCAGAGGGAAGAGGGCCTCCGTCCTGTTGACCTCGAGAATAATGGCGCTGTCCTCAGCCCTTCGATATGTTCCGGTAATGATCTCGCCCAGCCTGGGCGCGAACTCGCCATAGATCTTTTCCTGCTCCGCATCCCGCACTTTTTGGAAAATCACCTGTTTGGCAGCCTGAGCGGCGACCCGGCCCAGCGTCTCGGAGGGGAGATCGATCTCCACCGTTTTTCCAACGGCATTGTTGAAGCGCTGCAGCCGGGCTTCCTCCACCGAGATCTCGCGGGCTTGGTCGGTCGGATGCTCGACGACTTGCTTGACCGTGTAAACGCGGAGTTCGCCCTTTTCCGGCTTGAAGTCGACTTGGATGTCTTCGTTATGGGTGTAATACCTCGAGGCCGCGACCTTCAAGGATTCTTCGATGGCGTTGATGATGACAGACGGCTTGACGCTCCGTTCTTTGCTCAATTGTAAAATAGTGTTCCAGACGTTGATTTTCATACCATCGGCCTCTGTTATGGCTCCGCCAAGAGGCCTCAGATTATAACGAAAACAGGCGCGAATATCAACCAGAATCCGTCCCTGACTTATATCACTTTTCAAGATAGGGGGACACGATCCGGAAAATTCGAGACATAACCCTCTCGAAAAGGGATTGTGTCCCATGAATTTTCCGGTCATGTCCCCGAAAAGTGATATACGGTCAGAACCCGTCCGTCAGCCCGGCCGTCGCTTAAGTCCCCTTGATTTTGAGGCTTTGAATCCTCCATAATGGACGCTTCATTATTCATCATTCATCGTCAGAATCAGGGCCAGAGGCTTGATCTTGATTTTGACAGCGGATCCGGCTAATATATACAAAATTTATAGAATTTATATATTTTAGCTTGGATCCATGATTGTCGAAAATTATTGGATAAGGTGAACAGATGCTGGAAACGACGTTGTTTGAATCCGCGGCTCTTTGGGTTGTCCTCGGCATCGCTCTTCTCGGACTGGGGTATGCGCTCTTCCTCCGTCGTCAAATCATGTCCGAAGAGAAAGGGACATCCAGGATGCTTGAAGTTTGGGAAGCCATCAAGCTGGGCGCCAATACGTATCTGACAAAACAGCTGAAGACGATCCTACCTTTTGTCATCGTTCTGACGGTGGCCCTCTTCTTCAGCGTTTATATCGTCCCGCCCTCGATGGAAGCCCTGGAGCGTTTTTCAAAACTCAGCCCCGGCCAGGTCAAAATTATTATCGGCTTCGGCCGAGCCCTGGCCTTTATCCTGGGCGCTCTCTTTTCTTTGATGGTCGGTCAATTCGGCATGCGGATGGCCGTCCAGGGGAACGTCCGGGTGGCCAATGCCTCCCGGACGAGTTTCGACAAGGCCCTCAAGATCGCCTATCGGACCGGCACGATTACGGGAATGCTGACGGACGGGCTCGGCCTCTTCGGGGGGACGATTATCTTCATGGTTTTCCAGAAAGCGGCTCCGGACGCTCTCCTGGGGTTCGGCTTCGGAGGCACGCTCCTGGCTCTGTTCATGAGAGTCGGGGGAGGCATCTACACCAAGGCCGCGGACGTCGGAGCCGACCTCGTCGGAAAAGTCGAAGCGAATATTCCCGAGGATGATCCCCGAAATGCCGCCGTCATCGCCGACCTCGTCGGGGACAATGTCGGCGATTGCGCCGGCATGGCGGCCGATATCTTCGAAAGCTATGAAGTCACGATTGTTTCGGGCCTGATCCTGGGGCTGGCCCTTGTCCAGATCACGGGCCAAATCAAATGGATCATCTTTCCGCTGCTCGTCCGCGGCATCGGCGTGTTCTCATCGATCATCGGGACCTATCAGGTCCGGGGCAGGAAGGACCGCAAGGAGGGCAATGCCATGGCGGCCATCAACAGGGGATTCTATACGTCGGCCGCCCTGTGTTTCGTCTCCTTTGCCGTCGTCGCCCATTTTTACATGCATGAATGGCGGGCCTTCCTCTCGGTGGGAGTTGGGATCATTCTGGCCATCGTCATCGATGAGTTGACCAAATACTTCACCGATACGCACTACAACCCGGTCAAAGAAATATCCCGGTCGTCGAAGACCGGCTCGGCGACGGTCATTCTCTCCGGTCTTTCGACGGGATTTGAATCCACCGTCTGGGCGATCCTGGTCATTGCCCTGACCATCTTCTCGTCCGTCTTGATCTATCGGGGCCAGCCCGTGGCCTATGTTCTTTACGGCGTGGCCATGACCGGTATCGGGATGTTGACCCTGACCGGGAACAACGTCGCCATGGATTCGTTCGGCCCGATCGCCGACAACGCCAACGGCATCGGCGAGATGGCCGGCTTGGACAAGGGAGCGCGGAAGATCATGGCCGACCTGGACGCCGTGGGGAATACGACGAAAGCCATCACCAAAGGAGTCGCCATCGGTTCCGCCGTCATCGCCGCCGTTTCCTTGTTCGGCTCGTTTATGACGGATGTGACCAAAGTTCAAGCCCAGCTCAATGTTCCGGAATCACTCCGGCTCTTGACGACCGGAATCCGGATCTCGACGCCCATGGTTCTGATCGGGATGCTCATCGGCGGCGCCGTTCCCTGGCTGTTTTCGTCCCTGACCATCAACGCCGTTTCCCGGGCGGCGTCCTTAATCGTCATGGAAGTCCGGAAACAATTCAAGACTCCGGGACTCATGGAGGGCAAAGTCAAACCGGACTATAAAAAGGCCGTGGCCATCTGCACGGGGGCCGCTCAAAAAGAGCTCGTCGGCCTGGCTTTGCTGGCCGTTCTCACACCGCTCATCGTCGGCTTAGTTTTTCAGGTCGAGGCCTTGGGCGGCTTTTTGGCCGGCGTCATCCTCTCCGGCCAGCTCCTTGCGGTTTTCATGGCCAATGCGGGGGGTGCCTGGGATAATGCTAAGAAGCTCATCGAGGACGGGCTCTACGGGGGAAAAGGGTCGGATTGCCACAAGGCCGCCGTGGTCGGCGACACGGTCGGAGACCCGCTCAAGGATACATCGGGGCCGGCTCTTAACCCCATGATCAAGGTCATTAACCTCGTCTCCGTCCTGGCCGCGCCGATCATCATTCAGTATAAGAAAGTGTCGCCGGCGCTCGTTGTCTTTATCGCCCTGGGCACGATTGCGATCATCCTGGCCATCTGGTATTCGAAGCGGTCGGGACTCAAGGAATTCCATGCCATCGAGGATTCGGCTGTTCCCAAAGAAAAATAAAAAAAAAGCTCAGGTCGGGCTCAGGCCCTGCCCCCTCAAGCTGTAAGGACCGCAAGCGGTGATGAGGACATCGACAAACCGGCCGATGACGTCCTTGGCCGACGTGAAATTCACGACCTGATGACCTTCGCTCCGCCCCGAAAAGATACGCTCGTCCTTCTTGCTTTTACCCAGACAGAGGACCTTGATCGTCCGTCCCACGAATCCTTCATGGATTTTGGTCTGGATCGCTTTCTGCCGATTCTGGACCTCCAAGAGCCGGCGCCGCTTGGCCTCGAAGGGAACATCGTCCTTGAAATTGGCAGCGGCCGTGCGGGGCCGGGGTGAGTAGCGGAAAGAAAAGATATTGGCAAATCCGATCATTTCAAGGGCACTCAGTGTCTCTTCGAACTCTTGTTCGGTTTCGCCCGGGAATCCGACGATGATGTCCGTGCTCAGGCTGATCTCCGGCATGAGCGAGCGGAGAAGCAGGATTGTCTCCAGGTAATCATCTCGCGTGTATCCTCTCTTCATCCGCTCCAGGACCGCCGTTGATCCGGATTGGAGGGGGAGGTGGAGCTGGCGGCAGACGTGCCGCGAGCCGGCCATGGCCTCGGCGATGCCGGGGAGAAAGTCCTTCGGATGCGAAGTGAGGAAGCGGATCCATTCGATCCCCTCGACCTTGTCCGCCGATTTCAAGAGTTCTTCAAACGGAGCGCCCGTCTCCGGATCTTTGTAGGAATTGACGTTTTGCCCGAGGAACTGAATCTCTTTATAGTTTTGGCGGGCGACGTCCTGGATTTCCTGAAGGATCGCCCGCAAGGGCCGGCATTTTTCCCTGCCCCGGGTGAAGGGAACGATGCAGTAGGCACAAAAATTGTCGCAGCCCTCCATGATGGTCACGTAGGCGCTCACCGAGCTTTCCCTTAAGAAGAGGCGGCGCTCATCTTCGTTCCAATCTCGGGACCACGAAGTCAGGATTGGCTTGTCTCGAATGGTCCGGGAGAGGATTTCCGGCAGGCGGTGGTAGTTGTCCGGGCCGAGAATGAAATCCACGGAAGAATTCTTATGCAGAATCTTTTCCCGGTAAAGTTGGCCGACGCAGCCCGCGAGGCCGATGACGAGGCCGTGTTTCTTTTTCAATGCTCCAAGTCGCCCTAAATACGAAAACAATTTTTCTTCGGATTTGCCCCGGACGGCGCAGGTGTTGACGATCACGACTCGGCTGTCCTCCGGGCGTTCAATTTTTTGCGCTCCCGCCGAAGTGAGCAACCCGGCGATGCGCTCTGAATCGTTCTCGTTCATCTGGCATCCGAAGGTCTGGATATAAAAGGTGATATCGCGGAGTTCGATCATGGCCATATAATTAAATGGTGCGTGTCACCGGTCTTTAAAGGTAATCCTGGACGATCGTCGCCGCGTCCTGGACGTATTTGACGCAGATCGTCTGGAAAAGGTTTTTCTCTCTCGCCAGTCTCATGCCCTCTTCCGTCCCCAGGTCCAGCCCGAGAAGACAGCGGCATTGGATCGAGCAGTGCAATGCTTTGAACCTGTCGGCGAATTGCCGCATTTTGGCGTAGGTCCGGTCTCGGGCTTCGAGGTCTTCGGGCTTCGTTCGCCCGTATTTGAGTCCGATCAACATGAAGGCGCCGGTCACCGCACCGCAGGCTTCACCCAGGTGGGCCATCCCTCCGCCGAAGGGCTGCGAGATTTTCAATGACGTGTCCCGGTCCAGGCCGAATTCTTCACTGAGCGCCGTGAAAACGGCTTGCGAACAGCTGAACCCTTCCTTGAAAAGAGAAACGGCTTTGTCCGCTACGTCCATGGTTCATTTTTCTCCTTCAGGGGTTGGCCCCGATGATTTTTTCTTCGCGGAGATTGTGGGTAAGCATCTCTCGTGCGCTTTGGAGCGAGGCCGACGAGACGCGACTTCCCGACATCAGCCGGGCGATCTCCTCAACCCGCTCTTCAAAGCCGAGCTTTTTCACGGTCGTGAATGTCCGGTTGTTTTCGATTGTTTTTTCGATCTTATAATGGTGGGTGGCGAACGAGGCAATCTGCGGCAAGTGGGTGATGCAGATGACCTGATGGTTTCGGGAAAGGCTTCTTAGCTTTTGGGCGATGAATTCCGCCGTCTTGCCGCCGATCCCCGAGTCGATCTCGTCGAAAATCAAAGTCTTGAATCCGCCTTTTTCTCGGCCGATGACTTTGAGGGCGAGCATAATCCGGGACAGCTCTCCGCCCGAGGCGATTTTGCGCAGCGGCTTGAGCTGCTCGCCCGGATTCGGGCTGATGAGGAACTCGACGTCGTCGATTCCCGTATCCCGGACGCGTTCAGGATTCTCGAAGGTTGCGGCGGAGGAGTCGATCTTGATATGAAATCGGGCCTTTTTCATTCCGAGGAGGCCGATTTCCCTTTCGATGAGATTCTCCAGGGCCGCGGAGGCTTTTTTTCGGGCCTCGGACAGGGCCGTCGCCTGGGAGGTATACAAGACCAAGGCCTTTTCGATGTCGGTTTCGACGACCGCCAGTTTTTCCTGGATGTGGGCCAGCTCCTGTTGCTCGCGCTTGCTCATTTCGAGGGTGAACTGGATGTCCTTGATTTCGGCTCCGTATTTTCGCTTGAGGTTTTCGATAAGGCTGAGCCGTTCTTCGATCTCTTCCAGTTTTTCGGGCGTGAGGTCCTGTTTCTCTTTATATTTGATGAGGAGGTCCGAGAGCTCGCGGACGACGATGCTCAGAGGACTCAGGGATTCGTTCATCTCGGCGAAGGTCGCGTCGAAGGCGGCGAGCTCGGTGAGGGCGTGCTCGAGCTTGGTCAGGAGGCCGGCCAGCGAAGCCTCTCCCGAGTAGGAAATATCCAGGGCCTGATCGACAAGCAATGAGATCTTCTCGGCGTTTTTAAGGATGTTCCGCTGCGAGCGCAGATTGTCTTCTTCGCCCGGCTTGAGGTTGGCCTTCTCGATTTCCCTGATCTGGAATTCGAGATAATCGAGGCGCTGGTTTCGTTCGCGCTCCCGCGCTTGCCAATCGTTTTTCAGCCGGATGAGCCGGCGCAATTCCTGGGCCGATCTCGCCGTGTTCTCCCGGAGGAGAATCGTCCCGCCGAAATGGTCGAGGTAGTCGAGGTGACTGTCCAAATGGAGGAGGAAGACATGGTCGTTCTGCCCATAGATGTCGACCAGGTGCCCGGTCAGCTCTTTGAACTTTTTGAGCGGAATGAGGATGCCATCGCCATAGGCTTTTCCCGATCCATCTCCGGCGATCGACCTCTGGATGACGAGATCATCGGCCGTTTCCTCCAAGAGGAGGTCTCCTTTTTTTTCTTTGACTTCCGGCCGGGAGACGATGGCTTCGACCGAGGCTTCCGTCCGTCCCGTCCGGACCAGGTCGGCCGATCCTTTTTCGCCGCAGACGAGTCGGATGCTGTCGATGATGATGGACTTGCCCGCGCCGGTCTCGCCGGTGAGGATCGAAAAACCTCCGGAAAAATCCAGACGGATGTCTTCGATGGTGGCCAGGTTCCGGATCCGCAGAAACTTGATCATTCTGCCCAATCCTTTTTATTTGGTGATCTTCAGGGGGACGAGCGCTTTCTCCATGTTAATGCGGCCAAAGCCGATGAAATCATCCTTTCCCGGATAGACGGTGGCGTTGACGTCGTCGGCCGAATAGCGGATGATGCTCAAAATTTGTGCCGGGTTAAGCCAGGGCTTAATGCTTTTCACCAAGGCGGCAAGGCCGCTGACGTGGGCACAGGCCAGCGAAGTCCCCCAACCGTCGGGTTTGTAAGGAAAGAATCCGCCGCTCAAAGCGATGGGATAGGTTGAGACAATTTTGTCCCCGGGGGCCGCGGCGTCGATTTGAGGGCCGAAATTCGACCAGGGGCTTCTTTGGTCGTTGTAATCCGTGGCCGCGACGGCGCAGACATAACTTTCATAAGCGGCCGGATAGGCAACGGGGCCGTTGTCGTTTCCCGCCGCGGCGGCGATGAAAACGCCTTTATCATAAGCGTACTTAATCGCCTGCTCGAGCGTTTGGCTGGCCGCGGTCACGGTCCCGCTGATATTGAGAATGTGGGCGCCGTTGTCGGCGGCCCAAATGATGCCGTCGGCCAGCATCTCCGTGTTGCCGGTTCCGTTTTTATCGGTGACCTTGACGGGGAGAATTTTGCAGTTCCAGGCAACACCGGCGATCCCTTCGTTATTGTTGGTCTCGGCTGCGGCGATGCCGGCAACCATCGTCCCGTGGCCGTTATCGTCCGAAGCATCGGAGTCATTATTGAAGAAATCGCGGCCGCTGTTTTTTATTTTGTTTTTCAAATCCGGATGGATCAGATCCACTCCCGTATCGAGAAAGCCGATGACCACGGTCTCCGTGCCTTTCGTTTCCTCCCAGGCCGAAGGCGCTTTGATATCGGCGCTCGGCTTTCCCTGCGGACTGCCGGGGACCCAGCCGATTTGCTGGCCTTTGTTGAAAAGGGCGTATTGGTATTCAAAGTATTTGTCGTTGGGCGTCACGGCGATCCGAAAGAGATAGTTGGGCTCGGCGAATTCCACGTCGGGATTCCGGCTGAAGGCGTAGGTCAATTCTTCGACCGAAGCCTTGTCCGGGATTTGAACGACATAGGTCTCCACTCGCGGGATACGGGCCAGGGCGCGGGAGTTTAGAGCAGCCAACGCCGCAGCCTTCATCACAGGCCGGGTTGTGGATTTGAATTTGACCAGGACCTGACCGGGAACGTAGTCCTGCCTGGGCGTTTGTCCGGGATGGCCGTCGGACAGGAGCCCAAGAAAAAGAGCCGCCGAAATAAGGAGGGAAAAGTCGAGTAACCTTGGATATTTTTTCATGGCTCTCTCGTTCCTTGGCCAAAAGAGAGGAGGACTTTAAGCGAAGCCCCATAATTCACATCCAAGCCGCCGGCCAATTTATTGAAAGGGAAGGCCGTGATGTCCACCTTGACGCTGAATCGTTCGGAGGGTTTATACTCGGTTCCGATCGTGATCCCGAGCTGGCCTCGTCCCGTGATCTTCTTCTCTTCGGATCCCTCGAGATCCTGGACGGTTTCAGTCATGGTGAAGGTTCCCCAGAGCCTGTTATAGGTGATCGAGAGGAAAGGCGTAAAATCTTCATAGCCCAGGTAATGAACGACGGGGCCGGCCTGAAACCTCTGCCATGTCCCTTTACCCTTGACCAGGCCGTTTTGGTTCAGGGACGGAATCTCAAATTCTTTGGTCCTGCCCATGGACATGACGAATTGGGCCGCGGCTCCGATCTCAATATTTCCGAAAGTAAAGAGGTGTTTATCGAGGTCGGCTCCCCATAACAAGCTGCCGATGCTGCCCGCCTCATAATCGATGGAGAAGGGAAGCTGCCGGAAGATCAGGCCGTTGAAATTCGAGAGGTTATAGCCGGCGAAAAGGCCGAAGCGGAAACCCAGGAGGATTTCCCTTTCCGCCCTGAGAACACCGATGGCAACGGTCATTTTCGAGGTATAGAGACCCTCGTCCCAAACCAGGGTCCGGGAGAAATATTCGATGCCCAAGCTGGGTGAAAAGGACTTCGCCTCTTCGAGGTCTTGTGTCCGGGCGGGAACCGGCCGCAAAAGAACTGCCCCGAGAATGAATAGTCGGAGAACGGTCGGCAGGCGTTTTCCGGACATGGCCGGACCTCCTTATTTTTTTGTTTTCTTTTTAGCCGCGTCGATTTCCTTCAGCCGATTCTGAGCTTTGGCCGCATACTTGCTTTTCGGAAAATCGGAGACGAGTTTGGTGAAATAAGGCAGGCTCTGGTCAGCTTTCTTCCATTTAAAATAGGAATCTCCGAGGAAAAAATAGACTTTGTCCATTCCAGAATACGTCGGATAGTTGGTCAGAATCTCGGTCAGGCGACTGGTCGAGGCTTTGAAGGCTTCGGAGCGGTAGTATTGATAGCCGATCGTGAACGTATGTTCGGCCAGACGGTCCTCACATTCCTTGATCTTATCCCTGGCGGACTGGGCCTCTTCGCTGAGGGGATAAGCGGTGATCGTTTTTTTTAATTCGGCCAGAGCCTGGATTGTCTTCTGTTGGTCCCGGCCGGGCTTGAGGGCTTTATCGAAAAAACTGAGGGCGATCCGGTACTGGGCATATGGGGCAGACGGGCTGAAAGGATAGAGGGAGATGAACTCCCGGTATTCGGAGGCGGCGAGGATCATGTTCCCTTCATCGCCCTCTCCGAAGTAGGTGTCGGCGATGGCCAGCTTGGCTCGTTGGGCATAGAAGCTTTTGGGGAACGAATCGATCACCTGCCGGAAATAAAGGCGCGCTTTTTCCGGATCTTTTTTTATGTATTTTTCGCCTTCTTTGTAGAGGGCTTCATCAGAAGACGCCACGGCCGGAGCGATCTCCGTCTTTTTTGCGCGACACGAACCGGCGGCCAGGCCGATGAGCAAGAGCAAAACGAGTGCCGTAGTCCTTTTCATAATGGTCTTCCTTTTTCCGGATAGAACGAAGGGGAGCCGGCCACGGCGGAATCCGCTGAACCGGGTCGCAGCAGGGGTGTGGATCTTCATCGGGGATCGACTTTCCCGGCCATTTCCCTCATTTGCCGGACGGCTTGGCGAGGATCGGGATGGTTGAAAACAGCGTTTCCGGCGACAATGACTTCGGCCCCGTCCTTTATCAAGATTTCCATGTTCTTGAGGTTAACGCCGCCATCGATCTCGATCATGGCCTTGAGGCCGCGCACTCTGAGCCGGCGGCGGAGGCTCCGGATCCTATTATGCGAGGCTTCCATAAAAGGCTGGCTTCCCCGGCCGGGCTTGACGCACATCAACAGGACATAATCGACTTCGTCGATGATGTCGTCGAGCGCTTGAAGGGGTGTCTCCGGATTGAGGGCCATGCCGGCTTTACAGCCGGCTTGGCGGATGAGGGAAATGTCCCGGAGATGATGCTTGGAGGCTTCGCTGTGGATCGAGATCCAGTCTGCGCCGGCTTCGAGAAACCAGGGGGCGACTTCGTTCGGATTTTCGACCATAAGATGGACGTCGAGAGGTAGGGAGGTCTTTTTTTTGAGAAAGGCTACAAGCGGCGGGCCGAACGTCAGATTGGGGACATAATGGCCGTCCATGATATCGACATGGATCAGGTCGGCCCCTGCGGATTCGACGAGCTTGACCGCCTCTTCGAGCCGGGTGAAGTCCGCCGAAAGAAGAGAGGGGGCGATCAAGACCATTTTATTTGCTGACCTCCAGCGCGATTTGGTTGCGCTTCTGGATGCGAAAGCCGAGGACCGGGGTTTGTTTGATGATGATCCCCGGACCGAGGCCGGGATAATAGGAATAATGGACTTCCGTCACCTGGAAATCCATGGCTTTGAGCTGTCTGATAACGGCCTCTGCATTTTTTTCGATCAGGTCGGGCATGATGTACCGGGCTTCCCAGGCGCCTTGGCTGACGAGAAAATTCACGGCCGTATTCCGGCCGACCTCCAACAAGGCTGGAGGCTGTTGGGCGATGATCCGGCCGGCGGCGTATTGCGGCGTGTGGATCTGAGAAACGCGCCCTTTGCGAAGGCCGAGGGATTTGAGCGTTTGGGCCGCATATTCCAGGCTGCGCCTTTCAAGGTTGGGGACAACGACACTTTCGCTCCCAGCGCTGACCGTGACTTTCACCGTCCGGTTCGCTCTGACACGCGATCCGGCCTCCGGCTCCTGGGAGATGATCCTCCCTTTTTCAAGGCGGACGTCGAATTGATGATCCTTTATGACCAGTGAAGTTTTTTTTGAAGCGAGTTCGAGGCGGGCCTCCTCCAGGCTTTTGCCTTTGAGGTCGGGCAGGGCAACGAGCTCGCCTCGGAGCATGATCTGGGAGGAGAGATTGGCGGCTAAAAAGAAGAGGATGAGGTAAAGAAGGGCATAGATGGCATAGTCAATTGCTTTCTTATTCGGCATGAAAATACATTCCCGCGAATCAAAAATTATCTATACCATAGAATAATAACCAAGTAAACAGGCAAAAGGTTGCCTGCCTGAACCGAGCGGCTAACATCCAAAGATATGTCTCTTCAAATTTTTGATATAATAGGCCGAACGGACAAAGGAGAACTCAAGATGACGAAATATTCGGATTTTAGAAGCGATACAGTCACGAAGCCGACCCCGAAAATGCGGCAGGCTATGGCCGAAGCAGAAGTCGGCGATGATGTCTTGGGAGACGATCCGACGGTCCATAAGCTTGAAGCCCTGGCCGCGGAGAGAATGGGAAAAGAGGCCGGACTCTTCGTCCCCTCGGGCACCATGGGCAATTCGACCGCGGTCAAAGCCTGGACCCGAGAGCTTGAGGAAGTCATCGTCGAAGCCCGTTCCCACATCTATAACATGGAATCCACGCACCTGACGTTCATCTCCCGGGTTACGCCCCGGCCACTGGCCTCTCAAAGAGGCGCGATGGACCCGGCCGATATCGAACAAAATATCAAGATTCCCTCCGTTCATATCCCACGGACATCGCTCATTTGCGTCGAAAACACCCATAACAACTGGAGCGGTGCCGTCCTGCCGCTGGAGAACCTGAAGGCTGTCCGAAAGATCGCCGATGCCTATGCCCTCAAAGTCCACATGGACGGGGCCCGGATTTTTAATGCCAGCACAGCCTCGGGCATTCCCGTCCAAGAGTATGCCAAGCTCGCGGATTCGGTCATGTTCTGCCTGTCCAAAGGGCTTTCCGCGCCGGTCGGTTCGATGCTTGTCGGGCCGCAAGATTTCATCGACTACGGCCGCCGTCTGCGGAAGGCTTTGGGCGGAGGCATGCGCCAAGTTGGCGTCCTGGCGGCGCCCGGGATTATCGCCCTGACAGAAATGGTGGACGGCTTAAAAGACGACCATCGACGCGCCCAGAACCTTGCGAGGGCGATCGCCGGCCTCCCCGGCATATCGCTCGATCCGGCCAAAGTCGAGACGAACATCATCATTTTCGGATTTTCCCATCCCCGCTATTCTGTCGCCCATTTTCTGGCAGAGCTCAAGAACCGCGGCATCCTGGCCTTGGCCACGACGGGAGGAATCCGGTTCGTGACGCACAAAGATGTGGATGATGAGGATGTGGAGCGGGCCCTCGGAGCCTTTAGGGAGATTCTCGCGAACTAAATCGATTCGGCCAGTAAAACTGCGATGTCCTTGACTTTGATGTTGTCCTTGGCTTTGTCCTTCAATGCGTCCCGAAGCATGGTCAAGCAGAAGGGGCAGGCCGTCGCGACGCAATTCGCGCCGGATTGAATGATTTCCTCGGAGCGCAGATGATTGATCCGTTTGCCGAGAGATTCTTCCGTCCACATCAATCCGCCGCCGGCGCCGCAGCAGAAGCTGTGCTCGCGGCAGTTCTTGAGTTCGATCGTTTTTCCCGGATTCAGCCCTGCCAACAGAGCCCGCGGTTCTTCGAGAAGGCCGTTGTGGCGTCCGAGGTAGCAGGGATCATGGTAGGTCAAAAGCTCCGGTGACTTCCGCAAAATCTTGAGCCGTTCCTCCTGAACCAGCTTTCTGAGGAATTCCGTATGGTGATAAACAACGATGGTTTGGTAATGAGCTTTGGCTGCCACGCTCGGCCCGGTCAAAACTCCGAGCAACCCCGGGTATTCGTGTTTGAACGTGTTGAAGCCGTGGGGACAGATGGTGATTATTTTATGGATCTTGTATCGGGCGAAAAGCTCGATCGTCTCGGCGGCCAAAGTCTGATAGAGGTATTCGTGTCCGAGCCGGCGGGCTGCATCGCCGCAACATTTTTCCTCGACTCCGAGGATGGCGAAATCGACGCCGGCTTTTTTCAATAAGGAGGCGAAGGCCCGAGCGATCTTCTTTCCCTCTTCATCAAAAGACCCGGCGCAGCCCACCCAGAAGAGAAATTCGGCCTGAGGATGGTCCCGGACGATCTTGATGTCGAGACCCTCGGCCCAATCGGCCCGTTTGGCGAAGCCGATCCCCCAGGGATTTGAATTTGTCTCCATGTTGCGGAAGCAGGCGTTGAGCTCCGCGGGGAATTTACTTTCCATGAGGACCTGGCTCTGCCGCAGGCCGACGATCTTCTGGATATGCTCGATCTCGACCGGACAGACATGCATGCAGGCGCCGCAGGTTGTGCATGTCCAGATCTCAGCTTCCGTATGAACGGCCGGAACAAGTGAGGCAAGATCGTCCCGCTTCCGGGCGAGAATGGCCTTTCTGTTCTTCAGAAGATGCTGTTCCATGTTGAACAGGATCATTTTGGGAGAGAGCGGCTTTTCGCTCTGAAAGGCGGGACAGGCCTCCTGACACCGGCCGCATTCCATGCAGGCCAGGGCGTCAAGATTGTCTTTCCACCCGTAATCCGTGGCTTTTTCAAGGCCGAAGGTTTCCGACTTTTCGAGATCCAGGGCCCGTATCGTCCGGCTTGCCCCGGGCGCCCGAAAAACGACGTTCAATGAGCCAGTGATCATGTGGAGATACTTGGAATGAGGCACGTAGGCGACGAAGGCGTAAACGAAGAGAATGTGGAGCCACCAGGAGATTTTGAAATGAGCGGCCACGGCGGCCGAATCCAATCCCGAAGCGTTGATGGCCCGGGCCAAGGCGGAACCCAAAAACGAGAGGCGGGTCGTTCCCGGATGATGAGCGATGGAAAAAGACTCGAAATAGAGATAGCTGAGTGTCACGAGGATGAGGGCCGCATAAATGACGGCGGAATCCTTGGGCGTCGTGGCGTAAGCTTTGGGCCTGACCACAAACCGCTTGATGATGAAGAACAGGACACCGACCAGGACCAAAACGGCGAAGAGGTCCACGAGGAGCGAGAAAAACTGGCCGAAGGAGGCCTCTCCGAAGAGATAGAGACGCGGGAAAAAACCCTCGAGGGTGTGATTGACCGTCATGGTGTCGAACGTCAGGGCGCCGTAAAAAATAAAGACATGCATGAATCCCGTGAACAGCCTCTCGTTTTTCAAGGTGCATCGCTGGAAGAGGATCTTGCTCAGGGCATGGAGGATGCGCCGACCGAGCCGGTCGAAGCGGTTCTCTGGCCGGCCGGAGCATACGATCCTGTACCGCTCGTAAAGAGGAACCAGAAAAAGCGCCGCCGTCACTAAAATGATCAAGCCGAAAACTATTTTTTCCGCAGGTGAAAGCATGACGACTCCTTCCCAGGGGCCTGTTGTTTGGAGGGAGTATTTTCTAATCATTCCCAAAGCAAGTCAAGACGGTCACTCTTGGAGGGAAACCCCCTTCGGCAGGTTTTCCCTCCAACGTCGCTTCGCTCCTGCCGCCCTTCCATGGAGCATTCGTCAACGCTTTTTTTGCGATCATCATACGTTTGGCTATGCGTGAGAAGCTTGCGGGATGTCACTCTTGGAGGGAAACCCTTTGAGCGGGTTTCCCCCTCCAAAGTGACTCTGGGGCGCCCCGGTCGGCGCGCCACCCGATCTCTTAAAAAAACCAAACTGGACTACGGTCAGGATCGTAAGAATTGGGACCACATCCGGTATGTATACCCAATAAGGTTTGCCGGGGGGGCGGATTATTGATAAAATAAAATGCGGGTACACATACCAGATGTGTACCTTTTTATTTGGAGGCGAGAGCATGGTCATAAAAAAGGACATCGCCATTCTCGGCGGAGGGCCGGGAGGATATGTCGCCGCCATCCGCTGCGCCCAGCTCAAGATGAAGGTCGTCCTCTTTGAGGAAGACGCCCTGGGGGGCACGTGCACGAATTACGGCTGCATCCCGACAAAATATCTTCTCCATCAAACCAAAATATTTAGTGAGATCGCGGCCAACAAGAAATTGGAGGGGCCGGTCAGCCAAATCGTCTGCAGCTGGCCAAAAGTCCAGAAGGAAAAGAAAGTTGTTGTGGACCGTCTCGTTCGCGGAGTGGAGTTCCTTCTTCAAAGATACGGAGTGGAAATCGTCAAGGCGAGGGCCGGGCTCAAGGACGAGCGCCGGATCCTGGCCAGGACGCCCGATGGCGAAAAAATGTACCAAGCCGAAAAGATCATCCTGGCCACGGGCAGCCGGCCGGCCGAGCTTCCGATTCTCAAATTCAACGGAAAGGAAATCGTCACCAGCCGGGAAACTCTGGACTTCGAGGTTGTTCCGAAGAAGCTCTTGGTCGTCGGTGCCGGCGCCATCGGCCTCGAATTGGCCACGATCTATAGCCGTTTGGGAGCGGAGGTGACCGTCCTTGAGATCATGCCCACGGTCCTGCCGGGCTGCGATCGAGAAATGAGTCTCCGCCTGGAGCGTCTTCTGAAAATGCAAGGCCTGAACATTTTCACCCAGATGAGGATCGAGCAGAGCTTCCTCAATAACGGCAAAGTCGTTCTTAAAGGGACGTCATTGAAAAATCAGGCGCCGTTTGAATTCGAAGCCGAGAGTCTCCTTTTGGCTGCGGGAAGAAAAGCCAATTCCGAAACAATTCATGACGGCCGGCCGTTCGTGGCCATCAACGAAAAAGGCTGCGTCGTCGTCAGCGAGAATCTGGAGACGAATGTCGCCGGCATCTACGCCATCGGCGATCTCATCGGCGGAAAACTCCTGGCCCATAAAGCAGCGCATGAAGGGCGGGCGGCCGCGGTCCATGCCTGCGGCGGCCAGGAAACCATTGATCGTCGGGCGCTGCCCATGGCTGTTTTTACCGAGCCCGAGTATGCCTCGGTCGGGTTGACGGAAGAAGAAGCGCGGCAGGCGACGGATAAAATTCGGATCGGCGTTTTTTCCTTCCAAGCCAACGGCCGAGCCCTGACGATGGGCAGCTCCGAAGGCCAGGTCAAGATCATCGCCGATCAGAACGATCGCCTGCTGGGCGCGCATATCCTTGGGCCGTCCGCAAGCGACCTCATTGCCGAATTGACCTTGGCCCTGGATAAAGGGCTTAAAGTCCGAGACGTGGCGGCTGCGATCCACATCCATCCGACGCTCGGCGAGGCTGTCATGGAAGCAGCCCTCAAAGTGCACGGCGAAGCCATACATGCCCTGAATTAAACTGGGTACACATACGGTATGTGTACCCAGTTTATTGCAAATTCGCACTCATTTTTATAAAATGGCTTCCCTCGAAGAAGGACAGATATGGAGCTATTTTTTGTTTTCCTCATTTTCGGTCTTTTGGGCGTGGTCCTGTTGTCCATGAACGCCCTCCTCGGGCCGAAGAGGTCGAACCCGAACAAGGACAAACCGTTCGAGTGCGGAAGCCCGTATCTGCAGAGCGAGATGAAGCCGTTTCCGATCAAATTTTATCTCGTCGCCTTTCTTTTCCTCCTCTTCGATGTCGAGGTTGTCTTCTTCTTCCCCTGGGCCCTCATCTTCAAGGAGATGAAGGGGCCGGCTCTGGTCATCATGCTGGCCTATGGCGGAGTCCTGGCCGCGGGCTTCATCTATGCCTGGAAAAAAGGCGCCTTTGAATGGGATTGAATCCAATGCCGGAAAATTTCATCGCGACCAAATTCAACCATATACTGGGCTGGGCGAGGAAATATTCGCTCTTTCACTATCCCTATATCACGGCCTGTTGCGGAATGGAATACATGTCCACGGCCTGCGCTCATTTCGACATCGACCGTTTCGGCGCGGGATGGACGCGGTTTTCGCCGCGACAGTCGGATCTCCTGCTGGTGGTCGGCACGATCTCTCAAAAACAGGCCCCGATCCTCAAAATCGTCTACGACCAGATGACTGAGCCCAAGTGGGTCATGGCCATTGGAGCCTGCGCCGTGAGCGGCGGCATCTATGACAATTACGCCGTTGTCCAGGGCGTCGACCAGGTCATTCCCGTCGATATCTATGTTCCGGGTTGTCCGCCCCGGCCGGAAATCATTCTGGACGGGCTTTTGAAGCTGCAGGATAAAATTCAGAAACAGAAGCATGATTGGCGATGGAAAAAAAGAAAATCCTAGACGAGATTGAGCAGGCCTTTCCGGAGAAAGTCTTGGAAACATCCGCTCCGTTCGGGGAGGAGACCGTCGAGCTTCGTCCGGGAGCTCTCCTCAAGGTCGTCGAGTTTCTGCGGAAGAAGCCTTATGAGTTCACGATGCTCCTGGACCTGACCTGCGTCGATTTTCCCGAGCGAGACGAGCGTTTCGAGATGGTTTATCACATTTATTCTCTCGCTTTGAACCGGCGTCTCCGGATCAAATTGTCTTTGCCGGAGGACAAGGCTTCGCTCGATTCCTTGACGCCGCTCTGGAAGAATGCGAATTGGCTCGAACGCGAGGCGTTCGACATGTTCGGGGTTCGTTTCGAAGGGCATCCGGATCTGCGTCGATTGTTCATGAATGAAGATTTCAAGGGTCATCCCTTGCGCAAGGAATATCCGCTCCGCAAGCGACAGCCGCTCATCCCCTTGAGGAAGTCGCCATGACGGCCCGGATCCAGAAACAAGCGAATCCGGAAAGCCTTCTGCTCAATATGGGACCGTCCCATCCGGCCATGCACGGAGCTGTCCGGATCATGCTCGAGCTCGACGGAGAGAGGATCCTCAATTCCGAAGTCGAGGTCGGCTATCTGCACCGCGGATTCGAAAAAACCTGCGAGAACCGGACGTATTTCAACTTGTTGATTTATACCGACAGGTTGAATTATGTCTCGCCGCTCATTAACAATGTCGGCTACGTGATGACGATCGAAAAAATGTTGAGCCTCCAAGTCCCAGAACGGGCTCAATACATCCGCGTTCTCATGAGCGAGTTGTCCAGGATCTCGGATCATTTGACCTGCCTGGCCGCCATGGCCATGGAGTGCGCGGCCTTCACGGTCTTCCTCTACAATATCAAGGCCCGAGAGTTCATCTGGGATGTGATCGAGGCCACGACGGGCGCCCGGATGACCACTTCCTACATCCGTATCGGAGGGGTCCGGGCCGACCTCCGTCCGGACTATCCGGAGTCCGTCCAAAAAGCCGTTTTGGAAACGCGTAAGGTCCTCAAAGATGTCCACGGACTTTTGGATAAGAATAAAATTTTTCTCAGCCGGACGAGGGACATTGGCCTGATGACGCCCGAAGATGCGATCGCCTACGGCTGGACGGGTCCCTGCCTGCGCTCAACCGGAATTTGCTACGATGTCCGCAAGGCGCATCCCTACCTCGTCTATGACCGGCTGAATTTCGATATTCCGCTCGGGGAACGCGGCGACAATTACGACCGTTATATGGTCCGGATGGAGGAAATGGAACAAAGTCTGCGGATCGTGGAGCAATGCCTCGCCCGGATACCCAAGTCGCCGGGGCGGGTCATGGCCGACGGTCTGGAACCGGCCGAAGCGATCCGAGCCTCACGCCTCAAGAAACCCGGCCAGGCCATCCGGCTTTCGCCGAACTTGGAGGGCGCGGAAAAGGATGTTTATAAAAATATTATGGCGGATGACCCGCGCTTCATCATTCCGCCGAAAGAAGAAGCCTATACAAGCATCGAAGGCCTCATCTCGCATTTTAAATTCTTCATGAAAGGCCACGGCATCCGCCCGCCGAAAGGCGAGGTCTATTTTTCCGTGGAAGGCGGAAACGGAGAGGTAGGCTACTACATCGTCTCCGATGGAAGCGACAAACCCTATCGGCTCCATCTCCGGGCGCCCTGCCTTCACCTCTTGGCCTCTTTGGAAGATCTGATCAAAGGCCGACTCGTCGCCGACATCATTCCGACATTCGGCTCGATGAACATTATTCTCGGGGAGTTGGACCGGTGAGTTCCGAATTTTCGCCCGAGCTCCGCAAAAAAATCGACGAGGTCCTGGCCCGCTATCCGAAAAAGCCGGCCGCCATTCTGCCTGTCCTGCACCTTATCCAAAACGAACGGGGATTTATTTCGACCGAAGATGAAAAGAGGGTCGCCGCCCTCCTCGAAATCAAGCCGATCAAAATCCGCGAGGTCGTGACGTTCTACACGATGTTCTTCCGGAAGCCCATTGGAAAATATCACCTCCAAGTCTGTTCCAACCTCAGCTGTTCGCTCGCCGGCGGGGAAAAAATCGTCGAATATCTCAAAAACAAGTTGGGCCTGCAAAACGGAGAAACAACGCCGGACGGAAGATTTACATTTTCCGAAGTGGAATGCCTGGGGGCTTGCGAACATGCACCCTGCCTGATGGTCAATTTCGATTATTACGGAAATCTGGATAAGGAAAAAATCGACCGGATCCTGGGGAGCCTGGATTGAGCAGGTCGGCCAAGATTCTGACGCAATTTTTCGGGATGGAGAACCTCTTCCAGATCGAGGTCTATCTTGAACAAGGCGGCTATCAGGCCGTCAAAAAAACCCTGGCCGAATGGAAGCCCGAGGAGGTCCTCAAGGAAGTCAAAGAAGCCAGCCTCCGCGGTCGGGGGGGTGCGGGATTTCCGGCAGGGCTCAAATGGAGTTTTGTCCCGTCCAAAACAGATAAGCCCAAGTATCTGTGCGTCAACGCCGACGAAGGCGAGCCCGGAACATTTAAAGACCGATATATCCTCAGCCATAATCCCCATCTTCTCATCGAAGGGATCATCATCGCTTCGTACGCCGTGGGCATCCATGCCGCTTATGTCTACATCCGGGGGGAGTATGAGGTCCTCGCCGAGCGGCTGGAACAAGCCGCCCGGAACGCTTATGAAAAAGGCTTCTTGGGAAAAAATATCCTGGGAAGCGGTTTCGACCTTGAGTTCTTCGTCCACCTCGGCGCGGGGGCCTATATCTGCGGCGAAGAAACCGCCCTCCTCGAATCTCTCGAAGGCAAGCGCGGCAATCCGAGGCTCAAGCCGCCGTTCCCGGCCTCGGTCGGCCTTTTCCAATGTCCGACGGTCGTCAACAATGTCGAAACGCTGGCCAATGTTCCTTTCATTCTGTTGAACGGAGCGAGTCGGTTCCTGGAACAAGGTCTGTCCAGAGACGGGGGCACCCGGATTTTCAGCGTGAGCGGCGCCGTCAACAAGCCCGGCATTTATGAGCTTCCCGTTGGGACGAATCTGCGGGAGATCATTTTCAACCAAGCCGAGGGCTTGAAATCCGGGAAAAAGCTCAAGGCGGTCATCCCGGGCGGCATGTCATCGCCGATTCTGAAAGCCGACGAGATCGACATCTCGATGGATTGCGAGTCCCTCGCCGCCGCCGGCTCGATGCTGGGCTCGGCGGCGATTATCGTCATCGACGACGAGACGCCCATCCTCGAAGTCCTTAAAAGGGTCGCCAAATTCTACGCCCATGAATCCTGCGGACAGTGCACCCCCTGCCGGCTCGGCACATCCTGGATCGAAAAAATCGTCAGGCGCATGGCCGAAGGGAAGGGTGAACGGGGTGATGTCGACAACCTCCTGCGTCTGGCGGAGAACATCAAGGGCCGGACGCTTTGTCCTCTGGGGGATGCGGCAGCCTTGCCCGTCCTGTCCATCGTCAAAAAGTTCAGGGAGGAGCTGGAGACCTCCTTGCTGGCTTGAAGGGATTAAACCGAGGAGCTATGGTCAAAATATCGATCAACGGAAAGCCGATCGAAGTCAACGAGGGCACGACCATTTTCCGGGCCGCCGAACAGGCCGGCGTTCCCCTACCGCATCTCTGCTACCACGCGGCCTTTGTCCCCGAAGGGAGTTGCCGGATTTGTCTCATTGAGATTGAGGGCCTTCCCAAATTGGAGCTGGCCTGCGCGACGGTCGTCCGGGAGGGGATGAAGATCGCGACGGAAAGCGCCTCTGTGCGCGAAGCGCGCCGCAGCGTCCTGGAGTTCCTTCTGGCCGAGCATCCTCTGGATTGTCCCATTTGCGATAAGGCCGGCGAATGCAAGCTCCAGAATTATTATCAGGATTACGGCTTGACGGAAAGCGTCTTCCGTGAGGCGAAGAAAAAACGGGAAAAGAAGGTCAATATCGGCGAGAAGCTCATCCTGGACCGGGAGCGCTGCATCCTCTGCACGCGGTGCGTCCGCTTTCTGGCCGAGGTCACGAAGACACATGAGCTGGGAGTGTTCGAGAGAGGCCTTCGATCCGAGATCTCGACCTACAATGGGGAATTTGTCCAGAACGGTTATTCCGGAAACCTCGTCGATCTCTGCCCTGTCGGCGCGATTACGGACGTCGAATTCCGGTTCAAGACGCGGCCTTGGTTTCTGGTCAAGGGAGAATCCATTTGTCCGCTGTGCAGCCGCGGATGCAACATTTATGTCGATTATCATCCGGGCTTTCCTCGCGTTCCGGGATCGGCGAAGGTCTATAGGATCCGGCCTCGGAAAAACGAGGCGGTCAATGGTCATTGGCTCTGCGATTCCGGCCGCTATGGATTTGTGGATCGGGAATTCCGAAACCGATGCGAGAAGCTTGTCTGGAAGAAGGGAGAAAAAGAAATCCCGCTGAGCTGGGACAAAATCCTGATGCTCCTGGCGGAAAAAATTATGAGTCTGCATTTCATGAAGAAGACGGACAGGATCGGACTTGTCTTGAACACGGGATTGACCAATGAAGAACTATTCCTGATCAAAAAGATTTTCAGGGACGACTTGAATGTCGGAAAAATATTTTTTGTTGATCCCCAGGCCGGAGCGGGGGACGGCTTCCTGCTCCAAGCCGAAAGGTCCCCGAATGCCCGAGGCGCCAGAGAAGTCGGGTTTGATATACGCTCTGTGCGGCCGGCTGAGCTGGCCGGTATAAAAATCCTGATGATTTTCGGACAGTTTCTGACGAACGTCCATAGTCTGGCAGACCTCAAGTTGGCTTTGGACCGCATCGAAACCAAGGTCCTGGTCACGTCCCGCAGCGGCGGACTTGAGTCGCTCGTGGATTTTGTCCTTCCCGCGGCCGTCGTGGCTGAAAAGGCCGGCTCGCTAACCAACGCCGACGGCAGAATCCAAAAGTTCAGGCCTGCGGTTGTCCCCTGCGGAGACATCCGACCGGAATGGAATATTCTTGTGGAGCTGGCCAAGGAACTAAAATTGAATTCCGGGTATTACGGCCGCTTCTCCGAAGCCGAGGCCGTTTTTAAGGAATTAAGCCGGGAGAGGCCGTTCTTTGGAACGCCGACATGACGGACATCTGGATCCTTCTCATTAAAATCGTCCTGGGGCTTGTCTGGTTCCTTGTCCTGACGCTCTATCTGACCTGGGCGGAGAGAAAGGAAAGCGCCGTCATCCAGGACCGGATCGGGGCGAACCGAGCTTCGATCTTCGGAATTCGAATCCTCGGCTTATTCCAGCCCTTTGCCGACGCGATCAAGATGATCTTCAAAGAGGATTTCGTACCGCCCTTTTCCAGAAAATTCCTGCATACACTGGCGCCCTTCCTGTCCTTCTTTTTTGTCGCCGTCACGATCTCGGCGATGCCCTTCGGCGACGATATCCGCCTCGCGGACCGAACGATCAGCCTCCAGATCTTCGATGCCAACATCGGCCTTCTTTTTGTCCTGGCCATGCTCTCCCTCGGCATATACGGGATCATCCTCAGCGGCTGGGCCTCGAATAACCGATTCGCTTTGCTTGGCGGCATGAGGGGCGCTGCGCAGCTTGTTTCCTACGAAGTGGCCCTGGGTCTGTCGCTGGTCGGCTTGATCATGGTCTATCCCTCCCTCCGCCTGTCCGAGATCGTCCGGGCCCAAGGACGATTGCTCTTCGGTTTCCTGCCAGCCTGGGGCGTTTTTCTCCAGCCCCTCGGCTTCATCCTTTTCTTTTTCGCCGCGCTGGCCGAAACGAAGCGCGTCCCCTTTGACCTTCCGGAAGGCGAGTCCGAGATCGTCGGATTTTTCACCGAGTACGGCGGCCTGAAATGGGGCCTCTTCATGATGACGGATTTCATGGAGATCATCATCGTCTCAGCGCTCACGACGACGATCTTTTTCGGCGGCTGGCAGGTGCCCTGGCTCACGGCCTCCGGCTTTCATTTTCCTTGGGGAGGGACATGGCCCCTGGCGCCTTGGCTGGTGACCGTCTTCCAGGTTGCGGCCTTCAATGTTAAGGTCTTCTTTTTCTGCTGGCTGCAGATCCTCGTCCGCTGGACGTATCCGCGGCTGCGTTATGACCAACTCATGGATTTGGGCTGGAAGCTGCTCGTTCCCCTCAGCCTTCTCAACATTCTCGGGACGGGCATCCTGATGAGTCTCTGACATGATTAAAGCCTTCGGCTATTTCATCGAGCTGATCAAGGGGAGCCTGATCACGACGCGCCACTTCGTCGTGAATATGGGATTCCACACCCTGAAGCTCGTCGGGTTCAAAACCAAGCGCCAAGGCGCGGTTACGATCCAGTACCCCGAGCAAAAAAAAGCGTTGGCCCCGCGCCACCGGAGCCTGCACCGTCTGATGAAGCGCGAAGATGGAAAGCCGCGCTGCGTCGTCTGTCTGCTCTGCGCCACGGTCTGTCCGTCGGAATGCATTTATATCGAAGCCGCTGAAGACCCGGATCCCGAGATCCAGAAATATGCCTCGAAGTTCGTCATTGACCTCAGCCGCTGTTGCTTCTGCGGGTTCTGCGTCGAGGCCTGTCCCGAGGATGCCATCCGCATGGACACGGCCAAGATCGACCTGGCGCAAGACAATCCCGAGGACCTGATCTATGGCCTCGATAAGCTTTTGGAATGAACATCCGCGAATTTTTTCTGGGCGATTTCAAGGTCTTCGGCCTCAGCGACGGCCATTTCCATCTGGACGGCGGGGCCATGTTCGGCGTCGTCCCCAAAACACTCTGGGAGAAAAAGGCGCCGGCCGACCCTAAGAACCGGATCAAACTGGCCCTGAACTCCCTCCTCATCAGGACGAAGAAAGCAACCGTCCTGGTCGAGACGGGAATCGGGACAAAACCTCTCGAGAAATACGAAGACCACTATGATGTCAGTCAGGAGCCGGGACTTCTTCCTTCTCTGGAAAAAGTCGGGTTCCGGCCCGAGGATATTGATTTCGTCGTGAACACCCATCTCCATTTCGACCACTGCGGCGGGAACACCTCCGTCCAACCTAAGGGAACTATCGTCCCCGCCTTCCCCAAAGCCAAATATATCATTCAAAAAGGGGAGTGGGACGATGCGCTCCAGCCCAACGAGCGGGACAAGGCCAGCTATCTCGCCAAGAATTTCCTGCCGCTGGAAGAGGCCGGCCGAGTCTCCTTCGTTGAAGGGGATTCTCAAATCACAGAGGGCGTCGAGGTCATTTTAACTCCGGGACACACGGCCTTTCATCAAGGGGTGAAGATCCGGTCGGGAGGGAATACACTCTTTTTTCTTGGCGATTTGGTGCCGACGTCCGCTCATATCGGATTGGCCTATATCATGAGCTATGACCTCTATCCGCTCGTGACCCTCGAGACAAAAAAGAAGATATACGAGCTGGCCCTCGAGGAGGACTGGACTCTGGCCTTTGTCCACGACCCTAATTATCATTTCGGCAAGATTACCAAATTCGGGATCAAATATGAATTCCAGCCGCTTCCCTAGAGGCCTGTCCTGTCTGATTTAAAAAGCGGAAGTAAATCAGACTCCTTGACGTAGTACAGCTTAGTTTTTTTGGTTCTCTTCCATTTAGTGGGGGTTAAGGATGATCGGAGAAGATCCGGGAACGGCCTGGCTCCAATCCAGGTTTTTAACGCCGTTCTCTCACCGCTTTACCCACACTAAATGGAAGAGAACCAGTTTTATTAAGAGATCGGGTGGACCCGGCCCAAACTGTACTACGGTCAGTCATGCTCCAAGTTGACATTAAAGGGCAAAGGAATATAATGTTCTCTCTTTTTTATCCCAAAGGAGGTTTTCCGTTATGAAAGAGATTACTGTCGAGGAGTTGCTGGCGAAAGCTGAACAACCCTCCAAAGATGCTTTGCGTCTTCATGCATTCTACAAAGGGAAAATTGGAGTTTCGCTCAAGTGCCGGATCCGCGACATCAACGATTTCGCCATCTGGTACACGCCCGGCGTGGCCGCTGTCTGCAAGGAAATCCACCAGGACCGGGAGAAGGCCTATGATTACACCAACAAATGGAATTTCGTGGCCGTCATCTCGGACGGTTCGCGGGTCCTGGGATTGGGCGACATCGGGCCCGAAGCCGGCCTGCCGGTCATGGAAGGCAAGGGCCTTCTTTATAAATATCTGGGCGGTGTGGATGCCTTTCCCCTCTGCCTGAACGAGAAAGACCCCGACAAGTTCATTGCCATCGTCAAGGCCCTCCAGCCGACTTTCGGCGGGGTGAACCTCGAGGACATTTCCCACCCCAAGTGCTTCCACATCCTGGACACGCTGAGGAGAGAATGCGAAATTCCCGTCTGGCATGACGACCAGCAGGGAACGGCCTGCGTCACGGTGGCCGGGCTCTTAAACGCTTTGAAAATTGTCAAAAAAAAGATCGATGAGGTGAGGATCACCATAGTCGGCGCCGGCGCCTCCGGCGTCGCCATTGCCCGTCTGTTGATGTCCGCCGGAATTACGCCGGGCAACATGCTCTCCGTCGATTCCAAGGGTATCCTCCATAAAGACAGAAGCGATCGAGACATCCTCCAGGCTAAATTCAAAGAGAAATGGGACCTCTGCCTCAAGACAAACGCGAAACAAGTCAAGGGCGATATTCCCGAAGCTATCAAAAGCGCAGATGTTCTCATTTCTTGTTCGACTCCCGGTCCCGGAACCATCCGCAGGGACTGGATCAAGACCATGGCCCAGAACGCGATCGTCTTCGCTTGTGCCAACCCCGTCCCCGAAATATGGCCCTGGGAAGCCAAAGAAGCCGGCGCCCGGATTGTAGCCACGGGACGCTCCGACTTCCCGAATCAGGTCAATAATTCCCTCGGCTTTCCCGGCATTTTCCGGGGAGCCCTCGATGTCCGGGCCAAGACGATTACGGACGAAATGTGTATTGAAGCTTCCAAAGAGCTGGCCAAGGTCGCCGAGGACAAGGGCATCCATGAGGAATATATCGTCCCCACTATGGATGAATGGGAAGTCTTCCCCAGAGAAGCCGTAGCCGTCGGCTCCAAGGCCATCGAGCAGGGCGTAGCCCGGAAAAACATCCCGGCCAAAGAGCGGTTCAAGATGGCCGAGGATACGATCAAGAAAGCCCGCGCCGAAGTCCAGTTGCTGATGAAAGAGGGCTATATCATCGACCCGGATAAATAAGTCTGGACGGAGCCTCGAAAACCGCGTTGGCGTTTGACTTTTATCGGCCGATGTGGTATATAGAAAAGAATGCTACAAGGTGAGAGTTGGGCCAAAAAAGAGTCTATTCATAGAGGCTAAAAGGAAGAAAAATCAAGTGTTTTTTGACAAGATAAAAAATTCATGAAAAGGAGGTAAAGATCATGAAGGGATTAACAAAAAATCTTGTCTTAGTGCTCGCCATCGCGTTGGTGCTCGTCGGCTGCAAACAGCCCACGCAGCTCATCAGCGACACCAAGGCGGCCATCGAAGACGTGACGAAGGCAGGCGCCGATAAGTACGCCGGCGACGAGCTCAAAAAGCTGAATGCCGATCTGACGGCTGCCCTGGATGAAGTGGCTGCCCAGGATAAAAAGTTCTTCAAGAAATTCGGGACAGCCAAGGAAATGCTGACCAAGCTGAAAACCGACGTCGATGCTTTGAAGGCGGCCCTGCCGGCCAAGATCGAAGCGGCCAAGAACGCGGCTATCCAGCTCCAAGGTGAAGCCAAGACCGCTCTTGACGAAGCCAAGGCGCTTCTGGCCAAGGCCCCGACCGGCAAAGGCACGAAGAAAGACATCGATGCTTTGAAGGGCGACTTGGTCGGCGCTGAAACCACGTTTGGCGACATCCAGAAGGCGCTCGACGCCAAGGATTATATCGGCGCCGCCAACACGGCCAAGTCCGTCAAGGAAAAGGCCGCGGCGATCACCGAGCAGGTCAAAGCCGCTATTGAGAAAGTGACGGGCAAGAAGAAGTAAAGGATTTTTGGCTCCCAATCCGGTAGTGAGTTCTTTTGAAGACGCTGTCGAAAGCGAGAGGAGCTTGCCTACTCGGATTCCTTCTTTTTTTTAACGCATGTAAAACGCCACCGGCTCCTCCAGAGGCGGCACGGGTCGAAGCCTTGGGCCAGGAGCTCTGGAGGGCCGGGGCGTCTTTTTATGCCGAAAAAGATTACACCCAGTTCAAAAAAGACCTAAAAAACGGGAAAGAAAAACTCACCCAAGAAAACGCAAAATACGGCTGGTTCCGCAGCTACGATTCCCTTCGGATTGAATTTCGCGACATCGTCCGTAGGGGAGAAGACATCCTCGCCAAAATCGATGAGCTCAAGACCTCTAAAGCCAGGGCTTGCGCCGCCCAGGCATCTGCGCTCATGGCCCGTGTGGACCGGCTTAAACAGATGACGGATTATTTCAATGAGAACGGGCCAGTAAGGAAGAACCTCTCGCAGGCCGAGATCATGCTCTCCAAAGCCGAGACGCTCATCCGAAAAGAAAGCTACGAGTCCGTCGAAGAAGATCTCGACGCCGCCGCCAGATTTATCAAGCGAGCCGAGCAGTCCATGACCTCGCTCTTGGGCCGCTACATGGAGAAAGGCCAACTCGAAAAATGGAGGAAATGGGCCGAGGAGACGGTCGCCGAGTCCAAATCCAACGGAACAATCGCTATCTTGGTCAATAAATTGGAACGAAAGCTGACAATCTATAAAAAAGGCGCGGTTCTGAGCAGCTATGTCATAGGATTAGGCCGCTTCGGGCTTTCGGATAAGCTCTATTCGGGCGATGAGGCAACTCCGGAAGGTAAATATCATGTTATCAATAAGATTCAGAACAGCCCTTTCTCTAAAGCGCTCCTCATCAACTATCCAAACGAAGAGGATATAAAAGTCTTTGCCCTGGCCAAGAAAGAAGGCCTTATTCCGGTGAGGGCCGGCATCGGTGGTTACATCGAGATTCATGGCGGGGGCAAAGACAGCCTGACGAGGGGCTGCGTCGGCCTCGAAGACAAGGACATGGATGTTGTCTACAAATCCGCCGAGATCGGAACTCCGGTGACGATTGTCGGCGCCGTGTCGATCGAAAACACGATCCTGGCCGAGATCAAGAAGTTTGAAAAAAATGACTAAGAAAAAAAGGCTGTGGCTTTGGTCGATTATCATCCTCACCGGCCTTTTTGTCGGCGTGGAGATCGTGGGCTACGGGATAGAAATCTTAAGCCTGTCCAAGGAATCGAGCGGCGATATGAGCAAGCAGATGGCCAGAAAAAGCATAAGGGAGATCCAGGCCAGGAATTCAATCCTGGCTACCAGGCTCAAAGCCCTGCGCCCGACCGGCGTCTATATCGTCATCGATACGGCAGGAAACAGGCTCTGCCTCATGAAAGACGAGAAGGTCATCAAGGACATCGTCGTTTCCTGCGGATCGGGCGATATTCTCGAAGAGCCGGGCGGAACGAGGAAATGGATTTTCGATACGCCCCGGGGTGAATTCAGCGTGACGTCCAAACTCATTAAGCCGACTTGGATTAAGCCCGACTGGGCTTTCATTGAAGAAGGGGAGAAGCCGCCGCTGGATTACAACGAGCGCATCGATAACGACTCGCTCGGGGATTATGCCCTCGGCTTCGGCGACAACTATTTCATCCATGGGACATTGTACACGAGGCTCCTGGGAAGAAATGTCACCCACGGCTGTGTGCGCGTCGGAGACAAGGATCTAAAAGGAGTTTTCGAAAACGTTCCCTTGGGAACAAGAATCTATATTTACTGAATTTATGACAGGCAAGCCGCTCGTGAAGAGGTTCGTCATTTTGTTGGTCGTTGTCATCAGCGGCACTCTCTCTTTTTGCGGCGAAGAGGCTGCTCGGAATGGGGGACAGAACCTGCTTCTCGAAAATGAGCTAAGCCTGGCCCAGACGGCGGTTTCTTATATGGTCATCAACCTCGAGGACAAAGCGGTCTATTTGAAGGCCCGGGGGATCGTCTTGCGGAAATGGGATATCCAGAGGTCAAAGCTCTGGGGAAAGCCCATTCCTATCAAAGTCTTTAAGTTGATCAAAAAGAGCGCTCTCTCCACTCCCAAGAGAACGAACATCACGCCGGGATTAGAGGACCAAAAAAAGAAAGAGAAGAAGGACGGCATTGAGCTGGATGTGCTCGAATTGAAAGATATGCCGCTTCAATACAACCTTTCCTTTGGCGAGAGGATTTCCGTTTCCATCAAATCTAGAACCAGGAGATTTTGGCCGGTCATCTTGAATTTCGGAAAATCCATCTACTGGTTCACTTATTTGCCGTTGAAAACAGTCTGGCTGACCACGAAAAAGCAGACCTTCACGGAACTCGAATTGGTAATGATGAGCGAGAAAGACGCGCAGGGAATTTATTGGTCTTTTCTGGACGGTCACGGTACGATTATTTATCAACAAAAAATTAAATAATGGTTCTTTTCCATTTTGTATGGGTTAAGGACAATCGGAGAAGATCCGGAAACGGCCTAGCTCCCATCCAGGTTTTTAAGGCCGTTCTCTCACCGCCCTTTTCGGCGCCGCGGAACTCGGTCACTCTTGGAGGGGAAACCATTTGGGGGTTTCCCCTCCAACGTTCGCTTTTTGCTCCC
>Ga0315282_10002145_pt1 | contig 36748 bp, 34 predicted proteins | sample YL17G07_20_MG_FD_203693 | JGI IMG/M metagenome (GOLD analysis project Ga0315282, IMG submission 203693) | Sediment microbial communities from Yellowstone Lake, YNP, Wyoming, USA - YL17G07_20 | ecosystem: Environmental > Aquatic > Freshwater > Lake > Sediment | place: USA: Wyoming | collected...
ATAGCCTTGATCTGGGTCACCTGGTCGGCACTGAGGCCGGCCTGCTCAGCCACCTGCGGGTCCTGCCACCAGCGCCCCTTGGGTACCCCGAGACCCTGGCAACCCTGAAAGGCCTCAAGCGAGGCGGGCAATACTACGGTGAGGGCCGCCACCAGGCAGGCCAGCGTCGCCAATCGTCTCATCTGCATCCTCCTTGGCTACGGGAACGATAAAGTCAACTAGGCTGTCGAACTCCTGCTCGGCCGGGCCCGGCTCAAAGGCCTCGGCTGCCACCTCTCGCCCCTCGCCCGCGGCGCCGGGGGCCTCGCGGCCGGCCAGGGCAGGCGGCCGCGCCTCCTGGAGGGGGCGCTGGGCGCCGTAGTAGGCCAGGCCGAGGGTCAAGGTCAGGGCGGCGGCCAGCCCCCAGGACAGGCGCCACCAGCGCCACCCGGCCGCAGGCGGCACGCTCACAGCACGCATGATTCGGCGGCGCTGGGCGTCCCAGTCGGGCTCGGCCAGGGGGGGGCTCGCGGCCGAGACGGCAAAGGCGGCCAGCTCCTCCGCGGCGCGGCGGCACTCGGCGCACCCCTCGAAGTGGGCCGAGCCCTTGCCCTCGGCCACCACCGCTAGCAGCTCCTCCTCGCTCAGGTGCCGGCTCATTCCACTATCCTTGCCCATCATTCCTTACCCATCATTCGTGGTCCTCTTCGCGCCGCAGGACCAAGCGTGCCTTGGCCAGCGCCCGGTAGAGGTGCGTCTTGACCGTGCTCAAGCCAGCCTCGGTCAGCTCGGCGATCTCGGGCAGGCTGTGGCCCCCGGCAAAGCGCAGGCTGAAGACGACGCGCTCGCGCTCGGACAGTTTCGCCAGGAAGCCGGCCAGCCCCTGCCCAAGCTGGCGCGACATCAGGCAGCGCTCGGGGTCCGCGCCCTCGGCCGGCAGGCACTCCTCCTCGCGGCGGCCCAGGGGCAGCACGGCCCGCACTCTATCCCGGCGCAGATGGTCGCGGGCGACGTTGAGGGCGATGCGGGTGAGCCAGGTCTTGAGCGAGGAGTGGCCGCGGAAGCCGCCCATCTCGCGGTGGGCCCTGATGAACGTCTCCTGGGTCAGGTCGTCGGCGTCGAAGGAGTTGCCGACCACGCCCAGCACCACCCGGTAGACACCCTGCTGATGCATCTGCACGATCTCCTCGAAGGCAGCCGCCTCACCTGCCGCGGCCCGCCTGACCAGCCCCCGTTCATCCGGCATGCTTAAGTCCTTCTGCCCATTAGACGCATCGCGGCCCCGGAAAGTCTACATCGGCTCGAACGTCGCGGGGCCTCCCTTCCAGAGGAAAACTACGTAGGTATAATTTTCACCTTGACATGTGCCCTGCTGTCGCCGTAGGAAGACCCTGGGGCGCTGATTATCCCCGGTCACTTGCCAGCCCCGCTTACCAGCCACAGCCTAGCCCTTGATGCCGTTCCCCTTTTGCCGAGGTGCTGGTGTTGGCGGACCAAGCGGACCACGCTGCATCACCTTACAGGGCCACGCTCAATGCGGCAGGCCCTTTCGCTTTTTGGCCGGTAACCTCCCCCTGCCTCAACCGGCCCTGCCCTCAGGGCCTTTTCGCTTCCCACGTCCCATCCAACCCTGCCACCCTCAGGGCATGCCAAGGCCTGGCGCCCCGGGGCTACCCGCTGGACGGCCCGGAGCGATGATGCTCAAACCCCTCGGCCCTCAACCCGCGCCCGCCGCCCTAAGCCAACCTACGCCTGGCCTGCCATGGGACGGCGGGAGAGGCGTCCACCACCGACGGGCCACGGCCTGGATCGACGGCCTGTCGCTGACCACAGGGGCCGACGGCCCCACAACAGAACGCAACTGTGCACGAGCGCCTCTTCGCTTCCCGACGTTTCAACCCTTAGCAGCCCCGGGGGAAACGGCCTGGCCCTTCTCCCGGGGCATTTGTTTGGCGCTTCGGGAGGCCGGAGTCACCCGAGGCCGACCCGGTGAGCCTGCGCATTTTTTCCCTTGACAGGAATTACGATCTGAAATATTGCCATGCCATGTAACGAGCCATGCCCCGTTGCGGGCGGGAGTGAGGTCCAGCTAGCGGGTAGGTATGCAGGCATGACAGCATAGTCGCATCAGTCAGCTACCCTTGTGGGCTGCCCCAGATGGACGTGACGTCGGCGGGCGGCCCACTGCTTTTTGGGGCCGGCGCCGTCATGCCTCATTAATCCCATCGAGCGCCTGAGGTCTTGGCCGAGTCCGCCGCAGCAAGGTAGGCGCCTGAGCAGCCCGGCCGGCCGGCCGGAGCTGAGAAGGGAGGGATGCCCCGAAGCCTGCCACCTTCCACGAATCAACCATCCAGATATAAGGAGGAGGAAAAATGAAGCGGGTAATCATCCTGACAATGGTCATGGCCCTGGCCCTGGCCGGTGCGGCCTGGGCCGGCCCGCCGGCAGAGGGGCAGCGCATCACCTACGGCGGCTACGTGGGGAACATGGACGCGCAGGGTATGGTCGACGCCGACACCCTGGTCTGCGTCTTCAACCCCAACAACGTCATCGTCAACGGGGTAAACATTACGATCTATGACAGCAACGGCTTGGAGCTGGCTACCAGCCCGCTGCTCAACCCGAACAACGGGCTTCCCGTCTCTTCGATAGTCGCCAAGGGCTGGGCCTACATGCCGCTGGCCCACCTGCTGCCGCCCCTACCCAGGCCCCCCCGCAAGTACACCTTCGTAGTCTGGTGGACGAAGCCGGCAACGATCCCCTACCGGGGGATGGTCATCGAGATCAAGGAGATCCTTTACACGCAGCTAGTGTATCCCGGTGAGGCCTGCTGGATGCCCCAGGTTATCAAGTGCTGGTCTGAGGCCCCCCTGGGCGCTTTTGCCGTCAAGGCGAAGTAACTGAAAATAGAAGCGGCCGAAGGCCTGACCCAAAATCGTAGCCCCGGACTCACCCCCCGGGGCTACCCTTTTTGGCTCAACTTTTCTTAGGGAAGCGAGGAAAGCGATTAAAGCCAAGCGCGGAGGTCCAGGCTTCAGCTGGTAGCCTGGCAGCACGCGCGGTCTCGACACGAACGCCGGGCTCGCCCCTAGACCCGCGCCTCCAGCGCGTAGTACTTGGCGTTCTCGAGGTGGGCCGAGTACTTCTGGAGCATCTTGATGCGCAGGAGCTGCTCGTCGACCCGGCGCTGGATCTCGTCGATGGTCTCCTTGGTCAGGTGCTTGAAGCGGCCCTGCATCTTGAGGTAGTCGCTCACGGGCTTCCTCTTGGCGAAGTCCATGTTGAGCCGCCACGCCCCGTCGATGACCTCGTAGAGCGGGAAGACGCCCGTCTGCACGGCCAGCCGCCCCACCTCGATCGACAGCTCGCCCGGATAGCGCCAACCCGTGGGGCAGGGCGAGAAGATGTGGACATAGGCCGGGCCGGGAGTATCGGCGGCCCGCTTCACCTTGTTCATCAGGTCGAGGTAGTAGGTCGGGCAGGCCGTGGCCACATATGGGATGTGGTGCGCGGCGGCAATCGCCGGCAGGTCCTTCTTCCAGGTCACCTGGCCGATCGACTTCTTGCCCACGGGCGAGGTGGTCGTCTGGGCGCCGAAGGGGGTGGCCGAGGAGCGCTGGATGCCCGTGTTCATGTAGGCTTCGTTGTCGGTGCAGATGTAGAGGAAGTCCTGGCCGCGCTCGAGGGCCCCGGAGAGGGCCTGGAGGCCGATGTCGGCCGTGCCGCCGTCGCCCGCTATCGCCAGGATGACCGTCTTCCTGTCCGGGAGCTTGCCCTTGCGCCGCAGCGCCTTCAGCCCGGCGTCTATCCCTGAGGCCACCGCAGCCGCGTTCTCGAAGGCGACGTGGATCCAGGGCACCTCCCAGGCCGACTGCGGGTAGGTCGAGGTGACGATCTCCATGCAGCCGGTGGCGGAGGCGACGATGAGGTCGGGCCCGATGGCCTTGGTGGCAAGTCTGAGGGCCAGGATCTCGCCGCAGCCGACACAGGAGCGGTGGCCGGCGGAGACAGGCTCGATCTCCGGCAGCTCCCTGGCCTTGAAGCCTTTGAAGTCCTTTGTTTCGCTCATATCTCTCTCACTCCGATCATCTCGTACTCATTCCGCGTGCCCTTCTCGGCGGCGGCCTCGGCCTTGTCGATGATCTCCGTGAACGTTTCGATGGTCACGTCGCGCCCGCCCAGCCCGGCGATGTAGCCGAAGATATGGGGCCGGCGGCTGGTTTCGTAGAAGGCCGAACGGATCTCGCTGCACACCGGGCCACCAGGGCCGCCCAGGGACATAGCCCGGTCGACCACGGCGACGGTGCGCGCCCCGGAGAGGGCCTCGCGGATCTCCTCGAACGGGAAGGGCCTCCACAGCCGGATGCGCACCAGGCCCACCTTGCGGCCGGCCTCGCGCAGCGTGTCGATGGTGGTCATGGCCGTCTCGGAGATGGCGCCCATCGTCACCAGGATCGTCTCGGCGCCCTCGGCGCGGTAGCTCTCGATGGGCTTATAGGTGCGGCCGAAGACGTCGGCGAACTCCTGCCAGGCATCGAGCACCACGGCCTTGGAGTTGACCAGGACGTTGTCCATGGCCTTGCGTGCCTCGGTGTAGACCTCGGGGATGCCCACCGGGCCCATGGAGATCGGCTTATCGGGGTCGAGGCGCATCAGCGGCTCGTAGTCGGGCAGATAGCGGGCGACGAGCTTGGGGTCGGGCAGCTCGATGGGCTCGATGAAGTGCGAGAGCGTGAAGCCGTCGATGTTGACGATCATGGGCAGCAGCACGCGGTGGTCTTCGGCCACCCGGAAGGCGTGCAGCGTCAGGTCAACCGCCTCCTGGCCGTTCTCGGCGAAGGTCTGGACCCAGCCGATGTCGCGCTCGGCCATGATGTCGGAGTGGTCGTTCCAGATGCTGATGGGGCCCGACAGCGCCCGGTTGGCGACCACCATGACGATGGGCACGCGCAGGGCCGGGCAGATGAACAGGATCTCGTGCATGAGGGCCAGGCCCTGGGACGAGGTGGCCGTGAAGGTGCGCGCCCCGGCCGCCGAGGAGCCCACGCAGCAGGAGATGGCCGAGTGCTCCGACTCGACCGAGACGTAGTCGGCGTCCAGCTCGCCGTCGGCCACCAGCTCGGCCAGGTGCTCGACGATGTGGGTCTGGGGCGTGATGGGATAGGCGGCCACGACATCGGCGTTGGCCAGACGCACGGCGTGGCTGATGGCGATGGAGACCTCCATGCCGACCGGCTTGCCCATTACTCTTCCACCTCCTCCACCATCTCGATGGCCTTCTTCGGGCACTCATGGGCGCACATGCCGCAGCCCTTGCAGTAGTCGAGGTTGACCTCGAAGAAGCCGTCGCCTCGCATCTTAATGGACATGTCCGGGCAATAGATGTAGCACAGCCCACACTTGATGCACTTGTCGTAGTCTATGACCGGCCGCTGGGAGCGCCAGTCGCCCGTCTTGAACTTCTTGGCGCTGCCCGGCTCGGTAATGGCGCAGCCCAAGGGCAGGTCCTTCCACGGGCAGAGCGCCTCTTCTTTGATCTTTCTGGCCACTTTAGTCCTCCAGAGTGGTTTCCTTGTAGGCCCGGTCGAGCGCCTTGATGTTGCGGGCGGCCAGCGGGCCGAAGCGATGCTCCAGGGCGCGGTAGATGGACTCGAGCGAGACGATGCCCGTCGCGCGGATGAGGGCCCCGAGCATGGTGGTGTTAGTCACGGGGATGCCCAATGTCTCCTTGGCCACGGTCGTGGCGTCCACGATGCCAAGCTTGGCCTTCAGGCCGTAGCGGGAGCGCAGCTCCGAGGCGGACTTGTTGGAGTTGATGAGGATCACCCCACCCTCCTTGAGCCCGGCCGCCACGTTGACGATGGACAGGATGCTCGGGTCGAGCACGATGGAGATGTTGGGCTCGTAGACCTTCTCGCGCAGCCTGATCGGCTTGTCATCGACCCGCACGAAGGCCGCGACTGGGGCGCCGCGGCGCTCCGGGCCGAAGCTGGGGAAGCCCTGGGCGTACTTGCCGTCGTCGATCGCCGCCGTGGCGACAAGCTCGGCCGAGGTCACCGCGCCCTGGCCGCCGCGGCCGTGGAACCGAATTTCGATCATCAGGAATCTCCCGAAACGATGATAATTCTATCCAGCGGTCCGAAGGCTGTAAAGCGCGTCCGGCCCGCAATGCGTGAGGCCACAACACCTTAACAGCACTGGCGCGTCTCGGCAAGCGGGCGCACTCACAACGGCCCGCAAGCCGCCCGGACAGGGCTTGAGTCTTGCTCGTTAGTCAGTATCGAAAGAGGCCTGGCGGCCCTTGTCCCCTTGAGCGTCCCTTACGGCGTGCGGCTATCGCTTGACGCGCCCCTCGGAGCCTGTTGAAAAGCAGGCCCTACCCCAGGGCGTTCAAAAATGTCCAGATGCAAGGCGCGTGGACTCCTTCGGAATGAGGCGTACTTAAACGTACGCCTCAGTGACGAAGGATGAGCGCAACGCCGCAGATGGGCGTTTTTGGGCGGCCTGCTAGGCCAGCCCTCGCGAGGCCAGCAGGCGCATCGGGTCAACACAGTGGTCGGCCAGCCACGGCCCCGCGGACAGGCCCAGGCCCAAGCCGATCAGCTCGGTGAAATAGAACACGGGCAGGTAGAGGCCGGCCCCCAGCTCCCGGGCGGCCGCCTGCTGCTGCATGTCGAGGTTGGCGTGGCACAGCGGGCAGGCCACGACGATTGCCTCGGCCCCCGCCTCGGCGGCCATGCGGTAGAGGCGCATGCCCAGGCGCCGGATGATGTCGGGCCGGGCGATGGCCATGCCCCCGCCGCAGCACTCCGTCTTGAAGCTCCACTTGACGGGCTCGGCCCCGAGGGCCTCCACGATGCGCTCCATCACCTGCGGGTTCTCGGGCTCGTGGCCCGTCACCTTCGGCGGCCGCGTGATGAGGCAGCCGTAGTAGCAGGCGACCTTGAGGCCGGTCAAGGGCCGGCGCCGGCGCTGGGTCATGCGCTCGACCATCTCGGGCAGCCCCAGGAAGTGGAGCAGGTCGTAGATGGTAATGTTGCCGCTGAACTTGTCGAACGGGCCGCGCCAGTCGCCCGAGAGCAGCTCGAGCTCGGCCGCCTTGAGCCGGTTGAAGCAGGCCGCGCAGGGGATGACGAGGTCCGAGCCCGCCTGCTCGGCCAGGGTCAGATTGCGGGCCGGCAGCGCCACACTCAGGCGTTGATTGGTGGCGTGCGCCGAGGTGGCCCCGCAGCAGTTCCAGTCGGGCAGCTCGACCAGCTCGATATCGAGGGCCGAGCAGACGGCGCGCGTCGAGGCATCGAATTCGCGGGCCGTCCCCTCGAGCGAGCAGCCCGGGTAGTAGGACACCTTCAGGCTAGGCGCGCTTTCTGGCATCGGCAAAGACTCCCTTGAGTGCATCGAGGCCCCGGACCTTGTGGGGCAAGAGGCGCAGCTTGCCGCGGCGGACCATGTCAAGACCCATGCGCATCTCGGCGAAGGCGTCGGACTTAGCCAGGCTCTCGATCAGCCCCATCCTGCCCTCGCGCCACTCGTTGATGCTCGCCCGGGCGTCGCCCAGCAGCCCGCCGCTCCTGACCTTGTAGCGGCCGATCATGGAGAACTCGTGGACGCGGCCGTAGGAGGCCAGCGAGTCGAGGAAGCAGCGGTGGAAGGTGGCCACCTTGGGCTCGGCCGGCGGCACCCCGGCCTCGAGGGCGAGTTGGCGCAGGCAGTCCATGAGGTGGGCCAGGTCGACCTCGTTCGGGCAGCGCGTGGTGCAGGTCTGGCAGGAGGCGCACACCCAGATGGTGGCCGAGGACAGGACCGCCTCCTCCTGGCCGTACTGCACCATGCGGATGACCTGGTGCGGCGCCAGGTCCATGGCGAAGCTGACGGGGCAGCCCGCGCTGCACTTGCCGCACTGGAAGCACAGGTCGAAGCCGTCCCCGGCGAGTGCGGCGACCTCGGCCGCGAAGCTGCTTTCAGGCTTGATGGATGCCGGGAGCATACTTTCTCCTGCCTGCTACCTCAAAGGTCCGTTTCCACCAGGCTGAGGGCCCCGCTGTGGCACCACCTGACACACGACGGGCCGGGTGAGTCCATCAGGCCGCAGAAATCGCACTTGAGCGGCGTTTCGTCCGCTTCCTTGAAGATGGGCTTCATCGGGCAGGAGGCCCGGCACAGGGCGCACTCGTCGTAGGTGACGCCGTCCACCACGATGAGGAGCTGCGAGTTGCAGCCCGCTTCGGTATAAGGCCCCGCGATGTTGGGGAAGCTCTTCTCCCCCTCGCGCAGGACGCGGATGCGGGCCCGGCGCGGGTTGACCTCGTCGGGCAGGTGGGAGAGCGAGCAGGCAACCTCGCACATCCGGCAGCCGGTGCACTTGTTAAAGTCGATCTTTATACGCTCCATGCGTCAGATCCTGTAGCTCCTCGCCTCTGGCCGGGCCGCTGTCAGTCCAGCCCCAGGGCGGAGAGCTTCTCGGCGCTCGGCGAGCCGTCGTCGGCCCAGCCGCGCAGCCGGTAGTATTCGGGCAGCAGTTCGTTCAGGCGGCAGGTCTGGCCAGCCGCCGGCCCCGCGGACATCGGCGCGCTCAGCCGCTCGGGGAGGCTGTCTTCGGCCCCCGTGATGCCCGCCGCGATATTGTAGGCGCGCTCGAGGTTGATGGCGCGCTCGCCGGCCAGCAGAATCTCTTCAGTGCTGACCTCGGCCCCGGTTGCGGCGGAGAGCAGCGGCGCGAAGGTGGCGTGGTCGAGCCCCATGAAGGCGATCTGGCAGACACCCAGCGAGGAGGCCGCCGCGCGCCAGTTCTGGGCGAGGACGACCTGCGCGGCCTTGCCTTCGGTCTTGTGGGCCGCATCGAGGCCGCCCAGCAGCTCCTCGGCCAGGGGGCCCGAGAGGTGGTAGGGGCCGCAGTTGGAGGTGGCGAAGTGGAGCCCCAGGCCCTGTGCCGCGCGGATGTCGATGGGGGGCATCTCGCGGCCCTTGACGCCCGCGAACAGCTCGGGGCGCTCGCAGTAGGCGGCCAGGTTGGCCGCACCGTTGCCCAGCACGCAGCCCATGTCCTTCCCCAGCCCGATGAGCCGGCACAGGCGCACCACCCCGGCGCCGTCGCCGAAGGAGAGCGGGCCGGCCAGCTCCTCGGCGCCCAGCAGCCCCTCTTCGGCGAGCTGCATGGCCAGGGCGATGGTGCCGCCGGTCGAGATGGGGTCGAGGCCGAGGTTGCGGCAGGCGTAGCCCGCGGCACTGATGGCGGCCAGGCTCTCCACGCCGCAGTTGGTCCCCAGCATGACCAGGCTGTCGTAGCCGGGGCCCTCGCCGCAGCCGCGGAAGCCGTTGGCCGAGACACAGGTCATGCGTACGCACGCTATCGGGCAGGAGAAGCAGCCGCGGTGGCCGGAGAGCTGGCGGGCCAGGGCGGCGTCGCTCAGGGCGGCCATGTTGGTGAAGGCGCGGCCGCTGAAGTTGTTGACCGGCACGGCCCCGAGGGCGGAGGCGGCCTGGAGGAAGAGCGCGGTGCCGGCGTCGCTGAGCTGGCGGCTCAGGGTGTTAGCTTCCTGGCGCAGGGCGGCCACGGCGTCGGTGACGGCGCCGAAGAAGGCCTTGCCAGCCGCAACACTCACCCCGCGGGTGCCCCGCAGCACGATGGCCTTGAGGGCCTTGTTGCCCATGACCGCACCCAGGCCGGCCCCACCGAGGGCGAGCATGCCGCGGGTGGCCAGCGTGGCCACGTTGGCCTGGCGCTCACCGGCCGGGCCGATGCTCAGAATATGGAACTCGCGGGCCTTCCAGGGGTCCTCGAACTCCTGGCGGATGAGCTCGTCGCAGCGGTCGGTGGACTCATTCCAGAGGTGCTCGGCGGCGAGCACGCGCACCCGGCCGTCGATGACCGACAGGTATGAGGGGCGCGGGGCGCGGCCTTCGAGGATAATGGCGTCGTAGCCGCAGAACTTGAGCTCGGCCCCGAAGTGGCCGGGGACGTCGGCGGCACTGATGCCGCCGGTGAGCGGAGACTTAGCGACCGCGCAGGCCATGGCGGCACTGGGGGCCCCGGTGCCGGTGAGCACACCCGCGGCGATGACGAGCTTGTTGTCGGCGGAGAAGGCGTCCACCGCCGCGGCCACTTCGCGGGTAAACAGGCGCACCGCCAAGGCCCTGCCACCCAGGAAGGCGCGGGCGTCCTGGGGGGCCAGCTCCTCGGTGGCACAGCGGCCGCTTCCCAGGTCGACGCGTAGAATTTTTCCGGCCCAGCCGTCCACTGGCGAAACCCTCCGTTAAACGAAGCGCCCCGATAACTCGTGTGGATAACTTGTGCGACTCATTTGGCCTCGGCCCGCCGGTCGGGAGCGACGAGCCGGGGCTTGTGAAACGGGATGGCCCCCGGCAGGCGCACCCCTCGCGGCCAAGCCGTCAGGCAGCATGAGTAACAGCGCCGCCCTGCACGGCCCTCCGCGGGCCCGCCCCTCAAACCGGGCGCTACGGTGACGATTTTTCCCTCAGATATGTTGCGCTGGCGAGCAGAATCGGGCAGACGCGGCAAACTTCCAGGTAAACGGCCTGTGGGGAGTGGTAAATGGTGCGGCCAGCGGCACCCTGACCGCGCCGGGGAAGGGGCCTCAAGGCATGTTCCTTAGCCGTATAGAGCAGTTAGCTCAACCTTTCGCGGCGGGTTCAGTCCAGGGTGCGCCGGGCCTCCAGGGCCCTCTTCAGGGTCAGCTCGTCGCAGTACTTCAGGTCGCCCCCGAAGGGGATGCCGTAGGCGATGCGCGTCACCTTGGCCCGGCCCCCGATCTCGCGGGCCAGATAGGCCGCAGTGGCCTCGCCCTCGGCACTCGGGTTGGTGGCGAGCACCACCTCGCGCACCTCGCCACGGCCAATGCGCGAGAGCAGGGCGGCCACCTTCAGATCCTCGGGGCCGACGCCGTCCATCGGGGCGAGCACGCCGTGCAGGACGTGGTAGGTGCCGCGGAAGCCCCCGGCGCGCTCCACGGCCATGAGGTCGCCGGGGCCCTCGACCACGCAGCAGACGTCGCGCGAGCGCTGCGGGTCGGCGCAGATGCGGCAGGGGTCCTGCTCGGTGAGGTTGAAGCAGACCGAGCACAGGCCGACCTTCTGCTTCACCTCCTCGATGCTGCGGGCGAGGGAGCGGGCCGCCTCGAGGTCCATGCGGACGATGTGCAGGGCGAGACGGGCGGCCGTCTTCTCGCCGATGCCGGGCAGCCGGGCCAGGTTCCTGATGAGCCCCTCGAGGGAGGCCAGCCGGTAGGCCATGGCTCTAGAAGAGCCCGGGGATCTTGAAGCCGCCGGTGAGCTTGTTCATCTCCTCTTGCATCATCTCCTGCGACTTCTTGAGGGCGTCGTTGACCGCCGAGATGATCAGGTCCTGGAGCATCTCGGCGTCGTCGGGGTTGATCACCTCGCGGTCGATGGTGATGGAGACGACCTCCTGCTTGCCGTTGGCGACTACCTTGACCATCCCGCCGCCCACCGAGCTCTCGATGGTGCGCCCGGCCATCTCCTCCTGGAGGCGGGCCATGCGCTGCTGGAGCTGCTGGGCCTGGCGGAGCATGTTTCCCATTCCCTTAGGGGGCATATCGGACTCCTTGTCGCTGTGCCGTCACTATCGCTCGTCGTTAGCGCTCGTCGTTAGCGCTCTTTGGCCGGGGGCCTGGCGCCCAGCATCTCGCGCACGTCCTCGAGGGTGGCCGGGCGGCTGGCGGGCCTGGCGGCCGCGGCGGCGGCACCGGCCTGCCCCAGGCTGACATCGAGGGCCAGCCCGAGGTCGCTCAGGCAAACTTTCGCGCGGCGGCGCAGGTCGTCGGGCGCGAAGAAGCCCGGGGGCACCCGCAGCGTGGAGTGCTCGACCGAGGCCCCACCGAGGGCCGCAAAGAGGAGGCCGTCCTTCTCCTGGGCCCAGGCGCGGATGCGCGCGAGCAGGTCGCCTGAGCCGCTGTCCGCCTCCGGCGCGAAGGCCGGGGCAGGCTCGGGCTCGAAGGTTGGCTCGATGGCTGGCTCCAAGGCTGGCTCCAAGGCTCGGTTAATAGCCGGCCCTGGCGCGGGCTCGGGGGCTGCCGCCACCGGCGCGGGCCTATCACCAACAACCACCTGGGCTGCCGCCTCGGCCGCCGGGGCTGCCACGTGAACCTGGGGCGTGTCAGCCTGGGGCGCGTCAGCCTGGAAAATGGCCGCCTGGGCCGCCGGTTCACTCTTCGGCTTACTCTTGGACTCGCCGGCCTGCGGGGCGGCCTCCTTCAGGGCGGCCAAAAGCCCTGCCTGCTTATTCGGGGCCGGTGCCGCCGCCTGACGGCTCAGGCGCTCCTCGAGGCCGGTCAGCCGCGCCAGTATCTCATCAATGGGCACGGCGGGCTCCAGGGTGGCGAGCCGGAGCAGCGTCATCTCCAGGGCCAGCCGCGGGTGGCTCGCGCGCCGGATCCGGGTGATGCCTTCGGTCAGGATATCAAAGTATAGCTGGAGGGTCTCCTGGCTCACCTTCGCTGCCAGCTCGCGCAGGGCGGCCAGCTCTTCCGGCGTGGCCCTCACCAGGCGCGGCAGGTCGGCCTCGCGCCCCGCGAGGAGCCGGGCCACCAGGGCGTCGCGCACCTGCTGGAGGAGGAGCTGACAGAACTGCTGGGCGTCCTGGCCGAAGGCGTGGACCTCGGCGGCCACATCGAGCACGCGGGCGGCGTCGCGCGCCACGATGGCCGCGAAGACGTCGGTGACGGCCTTGCGGTCGATGAGGCCGAGCGCGGCGGCCACGCGCGCCGAGCCCGCCTGCTCCCCGGCCGGGCAGCCCGCCAGGACCTGCTCGAGGAGGCTCAGCGAGTCGCGCATGCTCCCCTCGGCCTCGCGGGCAATCAGGGCGGCGGCCTCAGTTGAGAGCTCGCGGCCCTCGGTTGCGCTGATGCGGGCCAGCTCCGAGGCAATGAGGGCCTCGGGCAGGCGCTTGAAGTCGTAGCGCTGGCAGCGAGACAGGATCGTGGCCGGCAGCTTCTGGGGGGCCGTGGTGGCGAAGATGAAGACGACGTGGGCCGGGGGCTCCTCGAGGGTCTTGAGCAGGGCGTTGAAGGCCGCCTCGGTCAGCATGTGGACCTCGTCGATGAGGTAGACCTTGTAGCGGCCGTGGGCGGGCAGGTAGCGGACGTTCTCGCGCAGCTCGCGGATCTCGTTGATGCCCCGGCTCGAGGCCCCGTCGATCTCGAAGAAGTCGACCGCCTGGCCCGAGGCCATCTCGCGGCAGGCGGCGCACTCGCCGCAGGGCTCGGGGGAGGGCCCCCGCTCGCAGTTGAGCGCCCGGGCCAGTATCCGGGCCACGGTCGTCTTGCCCACCCCGCGCGCCCCGCAAAAGAGATAGGCGTGGGCGACCCGGTTCGTGGCCAGAGCGGATTGCAGGCTGCGGGTGACATGCTCCTGCCCCAGGACGTCCTCGAACCTCTGAGGGCGCAGCCTGCGGGCGAGGACGAGGTATGAGCCGGGCTGTGAGGTGGTGTCCAAATCGAGTCCCTAACGCGAGCCTAAAGTGGCCGTCTTGAGCCTCCGTCTTTCCGCTTCCGGTCTTGCCAGCTCCACCACTTGAGCAGCTCCGGGTCGGGCCTGTCGCTGGAGGCATAGTAGACGGCGCAGCGGAAGACATAGAGCATGCAGCGGTCGACGTGCCCGCCCTGGAGGGCGCACAGCCGCCGGGAAAGCTCCTCGGGGTCTTGGCCTCTCAGGGGTCACCGGGCTGGCGTATGCCCAGCCTCCAGAGGTCCTCGGCGATCTTGGGGCCCACGCCGGGGATCACCTGCAGCCCCCGCAGGGCGGCTTTCATGGCGAATCCGCCAAGAGCCTGGCTTTTGGCGAGATCTCGCCATTTTTCGCAGAGCGAAAAATGGCGGAGAGAGAGGGATTCGAACCCTCGGCACACCTTTTGGGCGTGCACACGATTTCCAGTCGTGCTCCTTCGACCAGCTCGGACATCTCTCCGTCGGCGCCTGCTTAAGAAACTTCCTATGTTCTTGACTTCTACTCGCCCCGGAAGGCCTTCGCCACCTCCGGCAGGCAATGCATCGCCCCACCCACGCCGGCGGCCGGAATGGTGAGCAGGATGGCCTCGACCACCTCGGAGCGCGTCGCCCCCGCCTTCACCGCCATGGGGATGTGGGCGGCCACGGCGGCGCTGTTGCGGTGGGCCGCCTGGAGGGCGATGTAGATGAGCTGCTTGACCTTGTCGCTCAGGGCCGGCTGAGCGGCCAGGGCTTCGACGAGCCCCTGGAGGGCCCGCCCCACCTCGGGGCTCTCAGCCAACAGCGCCTGCCAGGGATTACCCGCCATGCGGCTCCTTTCAAGCGATGGTTGCGGAATACTTCAACGGGCGGAATCAGCCCGTCGTGGCTTCACAACCCTGCACCCGCTTATCACCAGCGTCCAGGCGGGCAACGCCCGCCTGGTTCCCGGCCCGCAATTCACGCTTGGAGTGCCGCTACCCCTTCAACGGGCCGGAAGTGGGTGCAGGGACTTGTCCCTGCTGGCGGAGAGGGTGGGATTCGAACCCACGTGCCCCCTTTTGAGGGACAAGCCGATTTCGAGTCGGCCCCGTTACGACCACTTCGGTACCTCTCCGCTACTCATCTAAGCCGCTCGAAGAAGCCCTTGAGCAGGGCCGCCGACTCCTCGGCGAGCACCCCGCCGCAGACCTCGATGCGGTGGTTCAAGCGGCTGTCCTCGGCCAGGCGATAGAGCGAGGCCACCGCACCCGCCTTGGGGTCGAGTGCTCCGAAGACGAGCCTGGCCACGCGGGCCTGGATCATCGCCCCCACGCACATGGCGCAGGGCTCGAGCGTGACATAGAGGGTGGCCCCGGGCAACCGGTAGTTCCGGCAGGCCAAGGCAGCCGCCCTCAGGGCCAGTATCTCGGCGTGGGCCGTGGGGTCGCACAGGCCGCGGGGGCGGTTGTGCTCGCAGGCCAGGACCTTGACACCAATGACCTGGCCACCGATGACCTCGCCACCAGGGACTTCGGCCGCAAGAGCCTCGCCACCCTGCCCCTGAGCGCCTTGCACCAGCACGGCCCCGACGGGGACCTCGCCCTCGCGCGCACCAGCGGCGGCGGCCTCGAGGGCCTGGCGCATGAAGCGATCGTCGAAGCGCTCATCATTGATATGGGCCTCGTCGATATGGGCTGCGTCGGGCATGTGGGCCGCGGCTGCCACCCCGGGCGTCAATACCTCATTTCCAGAGCGCATTTGGTAGCATAACCCTATCAGAAAGACAAGGGAGTGACAACAATCGCCCCCGGGGCCCCCGGGCGGGGATGCACGGGGCGGGCCTGGCTCGTTGACAGGTGCGGCACCCTTTCGTATGCTCAAGTGTCCGAGGGGATTAGTCCACACTCAAGCCCTGATCTTAAGCCCTTCTTGCCAGAGGAGTCAGACAATGAACCGCGAGTTCGATACGTGCGCGCGTTGCGGCGACGCCGCCGAGAACGGCGTCTGCCTGGGCTGCGGCCTGCTCGAGGAGGATTGCGAGTGCCCGCCTCGCGACGAAGAGGAGAAGCCGGGCGAGTAAGGAGCCGCCGTTGGGTGACCTGGCAGGGCCCGGCCGCACCCGCACCCGGAGGGCGCCCCCCATGGATATAGCTTGGATATGACATGGATATAGCTTGGATATAACCTGGCTCATCTTCGCCGGGGTGGCCGTGGGGGTGGCGGCCGCGTTCGCCGGGCTGGGGGGCGGCTTCCTGATGGTGCCGCTGCTCTTGTGGCTGGGCTACCCGGCCGACCGGGCCGTGGGGACGTCGTTCTTCGCCATCCTGCTCATCGCCGTCTCAGCCGTCTTCGCCCACGGCAAGCTCAACAACGTCGATTGGCGCACCGGGCTGTGGCTGGCCATCGGGGGGATTGCCGGGGCCCAGATTGGGGCGCGCCTGGTCGAGCACGTCCCCACCGGCACCTTCACCAAGATCTTCGCCGCCATCCTCATCGGGCTGGGCGTCAAGATGCTCTTCTAGGAGCAGACCTTCTTGGTTTGCTTCTTGTTGATTTATTTTTGGGGCTAAAGGCGGGCAAAGCCGTGGCCAAGGCCGTCCTGTTCGACCTCGACAACACGCTCCTCGAGAACGACATGGGGATCCACATCCCCACCTTCCTCGACACGCTCGCCCCGAAGTTCGCCGGCCTCATCCCGCCCAAGGTCTTCAAGCAGTGGATGCTGCGCTCGGTGCGCCAGATGATCGTCGACCTGGACCCCCGCGCGACCAACCGCGAGGTCTTCGTCCACGACCTGGTCATGCGCTCGGGCTACTCGTGGGCCAGGCTGGGGCCGATCTTCGAGGACTACTACGCCAACGACTACGCCGGGCTGGGCTCGCTCACCCGCGCCATCTCGCTTGCCCCGCGCGTGGTCGAGGAGGCACTCGAGCGCGGCCTGACGGTGGCCGTCGCCACCAACCCCATCTTTCCCCGCGAGGGCATAGTCGAGCGGCTGCGCTGGGCCAGGCTGGACGCCCTGCCCTTCGCCCTGGTCACCTCCTACGACGACATGCACTTCTGCAAGCCGCACCCGGAGTACTTCGCCGAGGTGGCCGAGCGGCTGGGGCTCGATGCTGGGAATTGCCTGATGGTGGGCGACGACCGGGCCAACGACCTGCCCGCGGCCGAGGCGGGGCTCAAGACCTTCCTGGTGACCGACCACGCCGACGCCCGCAAGCGCTCGCGCTACACACCGACCTGGACGGGCACGCTCGAGGAGCTGGCCAAGCTCCTGGCCAGCCCCCGCCGGGTCGCCGCCCTCTAGCAGGCCGCCCCAAAACGCCCGTCTAGCGCACCCGCCGCGCGCTGCTGCGCCGCCAAGCGTAGGCCGCCGCCCCACACCCGCACAGCAATCCCAGAAGGACAGTGAGCGCCCCGGGCCAGCCCAGCAGCACCAGGCTCAGGCCGATGAGGGGCAGGCTCAGCCCGATGAGGGGATAGAGGGCCAGGCGCGAGGCCAGCCGCAGCGGCTCGGAGCCGCGGATGAAGCCGGCCGCGGGCGGGCTCACGGCGTAGTAGCCGGCCACCAGCCACCGGCCGGGCGCGCAGGTGAGCAGGACGCGGTCGCGCAGCTCGCGCAAGACGACCACGTGGCGCTCGATTGGCGAGCCGAAGGCCGCCGTGGCGATGAAGCAGCCGCCGCCACCCCCGCCGCCTGTGGCGCTCGAGCCGGAGGCCGCGGAGCCGGCCGCCGCATAGACGCTGAAGTGCGTGGTGCGGAAGGTCACCGTCCTGGCCGCGCTGTCGGTGCCCACCAGGGTCACGCCGTCGGTCTTCCACGCCCCCGTGGCGACGCCATAATATTGCACCACGGGGCTGCCCGTGATGCCGCCCGGGCAGGGCATCGTCACCGTCACCGGCTCGCCGAAGTGGGTGCCGTCGGGACCCAGGTGGAGCAGCGGCCCGAACTGCCCCGCGGGGAGATTTGGCAGGTCCTGCGGGTCGATGGTGCCGCAGGAGAGTGTCAGGCTCGCCACCCTCGCCCCGCGTGCGTCCGTCGCCCCGGAGAGTGCGGCCCGCGTGAGCTGCACGGTGAGCCCCGCGAGTGCCCCCGACTGCTCGGCCACGATCGGGCTCGCCCCGGTCTCGGGGAGGTCGCCCGGCGAGATCATCACCGGCAGCCCCGTCGTGTGCACCACGTCCTCGACGTTGATCCTCACCGTCTGCTCGACCACCTGATCGCCGTAGGTGCCGCGAAAGGTGACCTCGTAGCCCTGGCCTCCCTGGCCGAACTCCGGGCAGAAGGTGTAGGTGGCCTGGCCGCCGCCCTCGGTGAAGTGGTCGTTGACCGGCTTGTGGGCCGACGCCCCGTCGTGGGCCGAGAGGATCATGTTGCTCGGCCAGCCCTGGAGCCGCACGGTCAGGGTGTGGGCGGGCCGCACCAATACCGGCTGGGCGAGGTTGCGCGCCGCCCCCGTGTCGTCGGCGCCGGTCAGCGACAGGCGGGCCGTGACGGGTGGCTCCGCGCCCCCCTGCGCGGCCAGGTTTATCTGCAGGCGCGCCCCGTCTTGCGTCCACACGGCGGCGTCGGGGCCGGCGGCCTTCACCGGGACGCCGTTGACCCGGAAGCTGATCTGCTCGCCGGGCTTGGCCCCCTCCACCTGCGCGGTGTTCGGGTCGTCGCCGTAGACGTGCAGGAAGCCGTAGGCGCCAGTAGTGCGCACCGCGCACTCGCCGCACAGCACTCCCGCCGGGGTGTAGGCGCTCACCACGTCGCCGGGGGAGAGTGTTATGCCCGCCGCCGAGCCCCAGACATCGACGCTGCGGTCGGTGGCTATCACCTGGGCCGTGGCGGGGAGGCACGGGGACATGGCCAGGGATATGGCGGCCGCCACTGCTATCAAGCTCTTGTGGAACATAGCGTCCTCCTGTGGCGCGCCTAGTAGCGCAGCGCCCCGTCGGCCTTCATCTTGATCCAGTAACCGTAGCCGGGGCCGACGTAGGTCAGGTCGTTGATGTAGTCGGGCATGGCCGGGTCGAAGGTATGCGCGCCGGCCTCGTCGAAGCCGCGCACGACCTCGTAGGCGCCCGCGCTCAAGCCGGGGAAGAGGGCCTCGGGTGAGGCCGCCTCCTCGAACACCGGGGCCGGCCCCGCCTGCGCGAAGGGCACCTGCGGGGGCTGGCCGCAGTAGCGCACGCGGTCGGCCCAGCAGCCCACCAGGTTCCAGCCCGCGTGCAGGGCCAGGGCGGCCTGCGGGGGCAGGCTGTCGCCGGGCAGGGTCAGGGTGCAGTCCCGGGTGGCCTTGATCCAGTAGCCGTAGCCGGGGGCGAGGTAGGTCAGGTCGTTGATGTAGTCGGGCATGGCCGGGTCGAAGGTGTGCGCGCCGCCCTCGTCGAACGAGCGCACCGCCTCGAAGCTCCCCTCGATCGAGGCCAGGGCGTCGGCGACGGAGCTGACCCGCGCGAGCCTCGTGCCCGGCAGCAGCGGGGCCGCCGGCGGGTCGGCGGTGGCGTAGTAGCAGGTGTCGGCGGCAAAGCTCACCAGGTTCCACCCGGCGTGCAGCGGCACCGACTGCGAGCAGTAGCATTCGAGGTCGAGCTGGAAGCGGTCGCCGTTTAGCGTCCAGGAGGGCGCGGGCTGGCCGGCCACGGCCACGGGGTGGGCGACTAGTTCCTGCTGGGCGCTGGCGTCCCAGACCTTGAAGGTGAGCTGGTCGCCCGGGGCCGCCCCCTCGACCTGGGAGGTGGCCGCGTCGTCGCCGTAGGCGTGGAGCCAGCCGTAGTAGCCCGAGGCCGTGACGGTGAACTGGCCGCAGATGGCCCCGCGCGCGTCGAAGGCGGCGACCTCGTCGCCAGGCTCGGCCGGAGTGCCGCAGATGCTCAGACTGCCCTGGAAGTCCACCCACGAGGGCTGGGCGGCCATCCTCGGGAAGTGGGTGCGCGCCGCCGCGGCCACGAAGTAGGCCGTGACACTCCTGCTCGCGTCCATCGTCAGGGTGAGGGGGCTGCTCGCGCCCGAGGCGTCCCCGCCCCAGTGGTCGAACTGCCAGCCCGCGGCCGGGGTGGCTGTAAGCGTCACCCGCTCCCCGGGGCTGTAGGCCGCCTTGCTGGGATTCTTGCCCACGGTGCCGCTGCCCGAGGTACTCGTCGTCAGCGTGTAGGTGATCGCCGTGAAGTAGGCGGTCACACTCCGGTTTCCGCTCATCACGACCACGGCCGGGTTGTTGGTGCCGGTGGCGTCGCCCCCCCAGTGATCGAAGCGCCAGCCTGTGGCCGCGGTGGCCGTGAGTGCGGCCGAGGTGCCTGCCGCAAAGCTCGCCCAGCCGGGGCTGACGCTGCCGCCTCCGGCGGGGTTCACCGCCGCACTCAGGCTATACGAGCCCTGCGGGGGCGGCACGGCGGCATAGAGGGGGCGCGAGGCGGAGTTGGTCGGGTCGCCCGCGCCGCCATACTCCTGGAGGCTGGTGTAGCCGTCGCCGTCGGCGTCGATGAAGGCATCGGCGGGGTCGTCCGGGTTGAGCCCGTAGCGCTGCTCCCAGGCGTCGCTCATGCCGTCGCCGTCGCCGTCGGCCGCTGTCGTCACCGACACCTCGGGGGTGAGGGCGCTCAAGCTGCCGCCCTCCGCCACCGAGCGCAGCGCGACGTAGTAGGTGCGGCCGGGGGCGAAGCCGGCCAGCCGGGTGTGGTAGCGGTTGTCGGCCCCCAGGGTGGCGTCGCCCCGCGAGGCCGCCAGCTCCACCGGGCTGCCGTAGTTGCCCGTCGTGGTGCCCCAGTAGAGGCGCCAGGTCTGGACACTTGCCTCCGCCGGCTTGTCCCAGGAGACACTCAGGGCGACCGGCCAGGCGGGGGCGGCGGCCAGGAGGAGGAATGACGCGGCCAGCAGTGCGGCGAGCACGGCTCGGTGGGGCCGGCGGCTCGCGGTCGGTCCCGCAGGCCAAACTTTGATGGGCCAGGGCTTGCCGGGGCAGGCCGTCATCAATGCCATGGGCGAGAATCTTAGTTTCATGGACCGGAATTTCCCTCTCCCGCGCCAAGAGCGGGCCCCGTGTGGAGGTGTCGGTGTCGCGGGCTGCGCGAGCTTTGTCCGCGGGCAGCCGGTCGGTCGTGGCGAAGAGGTGTCTGCCAGCGGGGCCGGCCGCGGGAGTGCCGCCACCAGGAGGTGAACGCGCAGCAAGTCCCCATGCGGAGGGGGGACCGGCGGCGACATACCCCCGCGAAGCCGTAAGCCCCAAGGCGGGCAGGCCGTGCGGGGCACGCACGACGCGAGAGCCGGTGCACGCAGAGCCGGTTGAAGGAGCCCTGAGATGGCCGCGGGGAGAGAGCGAGGCTGAGCGGGAGAGTGCCGAGCGCGAGTGGCCGAGTCAGAGAGTGAGCGGGCGGTCGAGCTGTCGAGCGGAGCAGGTCGGGGCTGTCCGCCTTTGGCCGCTCCTTTACAACGGCCACACACAACCTGTCAAGCAGGAATGGTCGGGCAGCGAGCCGCTGCGGGCAATGCCGCCCCCTTGAAGCTCAGCGGCGGCTGCCAGCTCGGCGAGGGGGCGGTCGCGTGCCGCGACGGGCAATAACCGCCCCCTCGAAGCTCAAAGGCTATTGGGCAGGCGGCGTGGGGGCGGAATCCCGCTGCCGTTGCCAGCGGGGGTCGCGTGCCGCGACGGGCAATGCCGCCCCCTTGAAGCTCAGCGGCGGCTGCCAGCTCGGCGTGGGGGCGGAATCCCGCTGGCGTTGCCAGCGGGGCGCAAGAGCCCAGACAGGCGATAACCGGTCGGGAGCCGCCACGGGGCGGTGGCAACCGAAGGATGGGGCAACGCAGCAGATGGGCGTTTTGGGGCGGCTTGCCTAGGCGGCCCGGCGGGCTGCCTCGCGGGAGGCCTCGCCGATGAGGCGGATGAACTCGGCCAGCAGCACGGGGTCGAGCTGGCGCGACATCTTGCGCTGCATCAGGTTCAAGGAGTCGAAGGCGCTGCGGGCATGCTTGTAGCTGCGGTGAGTGGTCAGGGCGTCAAAGACGTCGGCGATGGCGCAGGCCCTCACCGGCAGGCTGAGGTCATCGGCGGCCAGCCCCCGGGGGTAACCCGAGCCGTCGCACTTCTCGTGGTGGCCGAGCACCAGCTCCTCGGCCTCGGGGGGCACGGGGTTCGTGTGGGTGAGCAGGGCCATACCCAGCTCCGGGTGGCGGCGGATCTCCTTGCGCTCCAGTGGGCTTAGTGCGCCGGGCTTGTTGATGATGGCCCGGTCGATGCGGCTCTTGCCCACGTCGTGGAGCATGGCCCCGATGCCGATCACCTTGAGCCGCTCCAGGTCGTCAATGCCCGCACGCCGGCACAGGGCCACGGTGAAGCTGCACACGTTCACCGAGTGGGTGTAGGTGTAATAGTCGTGGGAGATGATGCGCAGGAGGCTCGCCACGGCCTGCGGGTCGCTGACCACGTAGCGGACCTGCTCCTGGGCCAGGTCGCGGCAGGTCTTGATGTTCTGCTCGCAGGGCTCGTCGAAGGCGCACTGCACGGCCGACTTGCTGAACTCGTAGATCATGGCGGCCTTCTGCGGGGCCGGGGTGGCGGGGTCATCGAGCAGTTGGCGGGCCGACTCGACCATGTAGCGGTGCTGGAGGGGGCGGTCCTGGGCCAGGATGTAGACGTGGTCCACCCCGTGGCGCTGCAGACGCGCCAGGTGGTCCTTGCTGAGGACCAGCCCCTGCTTCCGGTAGAGAACGCGCCGCCCGGGGTAGTCTGGGTGGGTCAGGTAGAGAGCGAAGTCCGGAACGGTATTGGCGATCAGGGTTGCTACCGGAACGGGCACGTACTCCTGCCCTTCCATTGCCTGTACCTCTTGCGTCTCACCTCTCGGGGGGCTCATGCCCCTCTGCCCCCCTCATCGGCACTTCCGGCGACCCCCCATTAACCAAAAGCGTAAACCTCGGGCACGCTCCTGAACCTGGGCCAGGCCCCCCGGCGCGGTCAGCCCCCGCCGGCCCCCCGCCCTACCCCGCTGCCCGGCCCTCCCCACGGCCCCGCCTCCCCTCCCGAGCCCCCCTTTCGTAACCGGGGTTACGGCCTGGTCCCCGGACAGGCCCCCGAGCGGCTCGCTCGCGGGGGAGCCTCCCAAGTTAACTTTATGTAATCGCAGCATATTTCCCCTTCTACCACCTGCCTGGAGCGGCGGCATGCAGCTTGATGTTGTTCCTGGCCCGGGGGGGAAGGGACATGCACAGAATCACCACTCAGCGCTTATCTGCCATCAGCTGCCTGTTCGTCCTCGCGTTAACCCTGGCGTTGACCATTCCGGCCGTGGCCCAGGCCGCCACCCTGACGGTGACCTGGCAGTCCAACACCGAGCCCGACCTGGCCGGCTACAAGATCTACTACGGCACGGCCTCGGGCCAGTACGGCGTGCCGATCAGCGTCGACGCCGCCACGACGAGCTACCAGCTCACCAACCTCAACCCGAACACGACCTACTACGTCGCCCTGACGGCCTTCAACCTGGCCGGCTTCGAGAGCGGCTTCTCGGATGAGGCCTCGGCGACCACCCTGGCCGACGGCGGCCAGACCTGGGGCCTCACCACGGCAACCAGCCCGGTCGCCAGCGGCTCGGTGAGCCCCGCCAGCGGCACCTACAATGACGGCCAGCAGGTCTCGCTCACGGCCACCCCGGCCGCGGGCTACGCCTTCGACCACTGGGGCGGCGACGCCGCGGGCAGCAACAACCCCGTGACGGTGACGATGAACGCGGCCAAGTCGGTGACCGCCTACTTCACGGCCATCACCTACACCCTGACGACCAGCACCTCGGGCAGCGGCTCCGTGAGCCGTAACCCGAACGCGGCCAGCTACAACTCCGGCACGCAGGTGGCCCTCACGGCCACCCCGGCCGCCGGCTACGCCTTCGACCACTGGGGCGGCAACGCCTCGGGCAGCGCTAACCCCGTGACCGTGACGATGAGCGCGGCCAAGACCGTGACGGCCTACTTCACGGCCATCACCTACACGCTGACGACCAGCACCTCGGGCAGCGGCAGCGTGACCAGGAACCCGAACGCGGCCAGCTACGCCTCGGGCACGCAGGTCGCCCTCACGGCCACCCCGGCCGCCGGCTACCAGTTCGACCATTGGGGCGGCGACGCCGCGGGCTCGGCTAACCCCGTGACCGTGACGATGAGCGCCAACAAGTCGGTGACGGCCTACTTCGCCGCCCTGCCCACCTACACCCTGGCGGCCTCGGTCAACCCGGCGGGCTCGGGCTCGGTCAGCCCGGCCAGCGGGACGTACTCGCAGGGGGCGCAGGTGACGGTCACGGCGCAGGCCGCCTCCGGGTGGCGCTTCGACCACTGGGGTGGGGACGCGGCGGGCGGGAGCAGCTCGGCCACGGTGAACATGACGGCCAACCGGACGCTGACCGCCTACTTCGCGCGCATGCACTTCACCCGGCCCTCACTCGCCGCGGGCTACATCACCGCCGAGGGGTCGATCGACGTGGCCGGCGCCCCGGCCCAGCCTGGCGACGAGGTCGCCGTCTACGACCCCGACGGGGTGTGCTGCGGTGTCGCCGTGGTGACCACGGCTGGCTCCTACGGGCCGGTGACCATCAACCTGGACAACCCGGCGACCACGGCCGACGAGGGCTACGTCGACGGCGACCGGCTCAACTTCAAGGTCTGGGACGCCTCGGCCGAGGCCGAAACGGTCTCCCACCTCCAGGTGGCCGGCCAGGCGGGTAACACCTACGAGATCAACCTCGAGGCCTGCTTCGAGGAGCGCATCAGCCTCCAGCCGGGCTGGAATCTGGTCAGCTTCTCGACGGCCACCTGCTACTACGCCTCGGCGCAGGCCCCCACGGCTCCCATGCTCTCCGGGGTGGCCTACCAGCACGTGGCGAACATTAATGCCGCGCTCGCATCTATCGATAACAAGTATGAGGCGGTGCGGAGCTTTGACGCGGCCGGCGCCCACACCTACCGGCCCGACGCCGCCCCCGAGCTCAACGACCTCGACTACCTGGCCCCGGGCTACGGCTACTGGATCAAGGCCACCGAGGCCTGCGAGCTGGTGCTCACGGGCGGCCGGGTGTCGCCGCTAGCCAGCCTGGAGCTGCAGGCGGGCTGGAACCTGGTCGGCTACTGGGGCCACGAGGTGACCTACACCGGCCAGGCCCCGGCGGTTGACTTCGCGGCCCCTCCGGCGGTCCAGACGACCTCCGAGGTGGCCTCGGCCAACGGGCTCTTTGCGGCCATCGAGGGGATGTACCGGGTGGTGAACAGCTTCGACACGAATGGGGCCCACACCTACCGGCCCGGCCTGCCCGGCTTCGTCACCGACCTGCGCTACGCGGGCCCGGGCTACGGTTACTGGGTCTGCATGAACGGCGCGGCCGCCCTGAGCTACTAGGGCCAAATGATAGTCAACGGGGGAGGTTGGGGGATGACGACGAAGGGAAGGAGCGCCGGGATTACCGCCGCGGTGGCGGCCGCGGCCCTGGGGCTGTGGCAGCCCGCCGCGGCCCAGGAGCCGGTGCATACCAATCTGAGTGCCGATTTCCACGGGCGGGCCATCGGGCGCCAGTACCTCAAGGCCGAAGACGTGGTCACGGCCACCGATCCGCAGGGCGTGGTCTGCGGCCGCTACGTGGTCAAGACCGCGGGCATCTACGGCTTCATGCACGTCTACGGCGACGACAAGACGACGCTGAAGGACGAGGGGGCCACGACCGGCGACGCCCTCATCTTCAAGGTGAACGGCCGCAAGGTGCGGGCAGCGGGGCCGGACGCGCCCGTTTGGACGGGGGACGGGGAGTGTATAAACGTGAATCTCAGCAAGTGAGGCGCTGCCTGCGGGCGGCCGCCCTGCTCTGCCTGGCGCTCCTGCTGTGGCCGGGGGTGGGGCTGGCCTACTTCCCAGCGCCCGCGCACAGCACCAAGTGGGTCGATTTCTGGGGCACGCTGACCATCGCGGGGCAGCCCGCCCAGCCGGGCGACGAAGTAGCTGTCTATGATGGCAACGGTGTGTGCTGCGGCGCGGCCGTGGTCACCTCGGCCGGCTTCTACGGCCTGATGCACAGCTACGGCGACGACGCCGCCACCATCCCCGACGAGGGCGCGCTCGAGGGCGAGCAGCTCACCTTCAAGGTCTACGACCTGAGCGCGGCCCGCCTCTACGGGGCCGTCGAGCTCACCCTGGGGGTGGAGGAGGGGGCCGACCCGCCCGAGTGGACGGCTGCCGGGGGCACCTTGCGGGTCAATGTCACCGCCGGGGCCACGGCCAACCACGCGCCCACCATCGACAGCGTCAGCGGGGCGGCGACGGTAGCCGAGGGGCACCTGCTCGAGCAGGACGTGGCCGCCTCGGACGCCGACGGCGACGCCCTCACCTTGAGCGCCGACAATCTCCCCCCCAACGCCCGGTTCACCGACCACGGCGACGGCACGGGCCAGCTTTCCTTCCGGCCCGACTACAACCAGGCGGGCCAGCACACCGTTACCCTGCGGGCGAGCGACAGCCGGAGTGCCGCCACCCAGGCCGTCTCAATCACGGTGACGGACGTGCCCGGCGTCAATGTCGGCTCGTGTGCCCTCACCGGCGTGAGCGGGGCGACCAGGCAGCTCAGCGGCTGCGACACCGAGGCCATCAACGGCACGCAGATAGCGGTTGCCCGCAACGCCCTGGGCGAGGCCGTCTGGATGACCACGGGCACGGTGGACCCCGGGACGGTCACCCCGCCCTCGGGGGCCTTCGGCTTCACCCTCTACCTGGGCCCGCACGGGACCACCTTCGCCCAGCCCGTGACGGTGACGATCCCCTACGGGGCATCCGCGCCGCGCAGCCAGAGTGTGAGCGTGCGCTACTGGGACGAGGACAGCGCCACCTGGAGGTCAGACGGCATCAGCGCGGTCAGCCTCGACACGGGCGCGCACACGGTGACCTTCAAGACGACGCACTTCTCCATCTTTGCCGCCAGCGCCGACGAGGCGGCCCAGTCGGGCAGCCAGTCCTCGGCGACCAGCAGCAGCGGCGGTGGTGGCGGTGGTGGTGGCTGCTTCATCGCCACGGCGGCCTTCGGCTCGTATCTGGAGCCGCACGTGCAGCTCCTGCGGGGCCTGCGCGACCATTACCTCCTCACCAGCGCCCCGGGCCGGGCCTTCGTGCGGGCCTACTACCAATTGAGCCCGCCGGTGGCCGGCTTCATCGCCCCTCGCCCCACCCTGCGCTGTGCGACGCGCCTGGCCCTGGCGCCCCTGTGCCTGGCGAGCTTCGTGCTGCTCGCCGCGAGTGCCGCGCAGAAGGCGGCCCTGCTCATTGTCATGGCCACTCTCCTCATGGTCACTCTCTTGGCCAGCGCGGCGGCCGGGCTGCGGCGGAGGAGGCAAAAGGCTTCGCCCTGAGCGCCATAAGTCAGGCTGCAACCCATCGAAGGCAGGGATAAATCGCCCTGCCTTCGGCGTTGTGGCGGGGGGAAAATTGCTTAATGTTTCGAACGGCAAGAGGCGAAGAGAATAGCGGCGGCAGCATGGGGGCCCGGCGGGCGGCCGGATGGCCCCAGCCCCGGGAGGGGGCGCTAAGCGCATAATTTATATGCGGAACTAGAATTGGTGAGCGCCCGTGGCGATTCGGCTTGACTGTTGAAAGACTTTGCCCTAAAATTCCCAACTAGCTTGGCAGTCCTTTGGTATGAAGGACATTTCCAGCCCCAGGTAAATCTTAGTCGGACGCCTCTAGGGGAAGGGGGCATCCGGCACGAAACCAGACAAGCCGAGGCGTATAGTCGCCTGCCCACGCAGGGGGGCGGGGATTTGCGGACGCGGCCAGAAAAGTCAACTCTCCTCTTCGGCAAGTTCAGTCAACTATCCAATAGAGGCAATAAGGGCTTGACGTTTGCAGCCCAAGAACTAGCTGCCACGGCCCTCCGGGGGACAACGGGGGTCGTCGCAGTGTGCCAGTCTGCCGTCTGCCCCGGCGCTTGCGCCAGGGGGCCGCTGCGGCTGGCGGTTGGTTACGCAGGGCCGGCCTGAGCCGGGCGCCTGCGGCGGGGCGAGCGCCCCGAAGTGACCCTGGCCGAGGAAGCCAGGGGGTGGCGACATAGGAAAAGGGCAAAGAACACAGTCAGTTAGTAGATTACTCGGGCTGTAATCGAGAGGGCGGAGCTATACCCTCCAGCCACCAGAGCCGATAGGGAATTCGAGTAAGGAAGTCATGGGTCAGCCAGCTATCTGGACATCAGCTTATGCCGAACCCGAGCAGCCCAAGCGCTGGTATGCCATCTATACGCGCAGCCGCCACGAGGACGTCGTCTGCCAGCGACTGGCCGGCAAGACCATCGAGACCTTCCTGCCCAAGATGGAGGTCTGGAGCCGCCGCCTCGATCGCCGCCAGCGCATCCAGCTCCCCCTCTTCCGCGGCTATGTCTTCGCCAATGTGGCCATGGACCGCGGGGCCTGGGCGGACATCATCCGCACCAGCGGCGTGGTGCAGGTCCTGGGCAGCCCGGAAGGCTGCGTGCCCGTGCCCGAGTCACAGATCGAGACGGTGCGCACCCTGGTCGGCGGCGGGCTGCTCCTCAGCCCCCACCCCTACCTCCAGGTGGGCCGCCGGGTCAGGGTCGTCACTGGGCCGCTGGCCAGCTGCGAGGGCATCCTGCTCAAAAAGAGCCCCAAGGGGACGCGCCTGGTCATCGCCGTCGATATCATCAGGCGGGCCGTCTCCGTCGAGATCGAGGCCGGCGAGGTCGAGCCGGTCTGAGGCGCGCAGCCTCAAAGCGGGGCTGCCGGCGCCACCTCACGGGCACTCCGTAGCATCTCCCAGGCGAGGCATTTGGCAACCGCCAGCTTGGCTTTGGCCGGTTGCTCAGGGGAAGACTTATCCGCTGCCGGCGGGTGGGGAATACACCTTCCGGCCCATCTTCCAGGGGGATTTGTGGGCTGCCTCGGCAACAGAGAAAATACTTGCCGGCCGTTTTCGGAAGCAGTTTCCATGCCATGCATGACCCAGGCTGCAACTGGCGGAAAATACAGCATTCTCACCCGGCCGATCGCCTGTGTCGGGCCAGTCATTGTAAAGGGAACCGACAGCTTTTCCGGTCGCCCAGCGCCTTCCGCACGCATACTTTTTCGTAAAACAGCATGTTACGGACAAGTTTACAAACTGTAGCCTAATCCGACACCCCAGCGTCGGCATCCTCTACTCCTACTTCCTTCAGCTCATCATGGATCCTGAATGCTCCGCCTCCTGAGACAACACTATCCCTTCCGCAGCTGGACGCTGCTCATCGGCGAAGCCCTGGCCATCCTGGTCGCGCTTCTGGCCGGGGTCTTCCTGCGCAATGGCGGTTTGGATGCCGTCATGCAGGCCCCCGTGCTCTTTGCCCTCAAGGCCGTCCTGGTGGTCGTCGTCTGCCAGGGGATCCTTTTCCTCAACGAGCTCTACGAGTTCGATGCGACCCAGACGCAGCTCGCGCTCTTCACGCGCATCCTCAAGGCCCTGGCCATCGCCTCGGCCTGCCTGGCCGGCCTCTACTACGCCGTGCCGCAGCTCCTCTTCGGCCGCGGCACCTTCGGCCTGGCCTTCGCCCTCATGGCCGGGGTCGTCTTCGCCTGGCGCCTCCTCTACGTCTGGCTGATGCGCTCGCGCGTGCCCAACCAGAACGTCCTGGTGGTCGGCTGCGACTCCCTGGCCATCGACATCGCCAAGGAGGCCCTGCGCCACAAGGCCAACGGCGTGCGGGTGGTCGGCTTCCTCACCGGCGACCCGGCCCAGGTGGGTGAGCGCCTGCTCAACCCCTCGGTCATCGGCACCTACCAGGACGTCTGCCGCATCGCCGCCGAGCAGGGCGTCCACAAGGTCATCGTCGGCCTGCGGGAGCGCCGCGGGCTGCCCGTCGACGAGCTGCTGGCCTGCAAGATGAGCGGCGTGCAGGTGATCGACGGCATCAAGTACTTCGAGCAGCTCACCGGCAAGCTGATGGTGGAGAGCCTGCGCCCCTCCAACCTCATCTTCTCGACCGGCTTCCGCGTCACCCGCTCCAACCGCCTGGCCAAGCGCCTGATCGACGTCACCCTCTCAGGCCTCATGCTCGCCGCCCTGGCCCCCTTCCTGGCCCTGGTGGCGCTGATCATCCGGCTCGACTCCGCGGGGCCGGCCCTCTTCCGCCAGGAGCGCACGGGCGAGCGCGGGGGCGTCTTCACCATCACCAAGTTCCGCTCCATGCGGGTCGACGCCGAGAAGCTGAGCGGGCCCGTCTGGGCCGCCGAGGACGACCCGCGGGTGACCCGCGTGGGCAGGTGGCTGCGCAAGTACCGGCTCGATGAGCTGGCCCAGCTCTGGAACGTCCTCACGGGGAACATGAGCCTGGTGGGCCCCCGGCCCGAGCGCCCCTACTTCGTCAACCAGCTCCAGGCGCGCATCCCCTACTACGTCCAGCGCCTGGCCGTGAAGCCGGGCATCACCGGCTGGGCCCAGGTGAAGTACATCTATGGCTCCTCCGAGGAAGACGCCCTCGAGAAGCTCAAGTACGACCTCTACTACGTCAAGAACTGCTCGGTCTGGCTAGACCTGCTCATCCTCTTTGAGACGGTCAGGATCGTAATCTTTGGGCGAGGTTCAAGATGAAACAGGGACAAGGGTTGGTAAGGCTAGTGGTGGGGCTCGCCGCGGCGGCCCTGATGGTGGCGGGCTTGGGCTGCGCCACGGCCCCGGCAAGACCCGCGGCCGGTGCGGCCGACAGCGGGCTGCCCGGCCAGGGTGACAAGCCCGGCGACGCCTACGTCATCGGGCAGGCCGACGAGCTCGAGGTGCAGGTGTGGGAGGAGCCCGACCTGTCGCGCACCGTCACGGTGAGGGCCGACGGCCTGGTGTCGCTGCCCCTCATCAACGAGGTTAAGGCCGAGGGGCAGACCATCAAGCAGCTGCGCGACCAGCTCACCGAGAAGTTCAAGGAGGTGGTGGCCGACCCCGTCGTGTCGGTCATCGTCACCAAGCCGCTGAGCGCGACCTTCTTCATCACCGGCAAGGTGACCAGGCCGCAGGAGTACCCCCTCTTCAAGCAGACGACCATCCTCCAGGCCGTGGCCTCCGCGGGGGGCTTCACGCAGTGGGCCAAGACGGGCAGCCTGATCGTGGTGCGCAAGAGCGGGGAGCGAGTCAAGGTCGACTATGACTCGATCGTCTCGGGCGACATGAGCCAGAACATTATTCTCCAACGTGGTGACACGGTGGTGGTCCCTTAGGGTGAGAAGAGATGACCTCCAGATTCGCCGGCCAATGGATGGCCGTGGCAGCGGTGCTGGCCCTAGCCCTAGTGGCGCCCCGGCCCGCCCTGGCCATGCCCAATTATGAGAAGGACTTCAGCGCCCATGTCAGCCTGGAGCAGGAGTACACTGACAACCTGAGGCTCTCCTCCCGCCACGGCGGCGAGGAATATATCAGCGCCGTGCGGCCGGGCTTCTCCGTGGCCGCCGTCTCCGAGGCGAGCGGCATCAAGGCCGACTACGACTTCGCCGCCCGCTACTACTGGAAGATGGCCGACGAGTTCCTGGAGCACAACGCCCGCGGCAACATCTGGCAGCAGTGGGAGAACCTGCGCTTCGACTCCGGGGGCAGCTTCAGCCGCTCCGAGTCCCCGATCGAGTTCCAGTCCGGCAGCCAGGCCATCGTCGGCCTGCGCGACACCGTCTCGCCCTACTACCGCGCCGGCGCCACCCCCGGCTTCTCCTGGCTCTTCGGGGCGGAGCGCTTCCTGCGCGTGGGCTACAACTGGTCGTCCTACTGGAGCAATGACCGCCGCTTCCAGAACTCGCAGCAGAACACGCCCAACGCCACCCTCACCTACGGGCTCGACCAGTGGAACGTGGCCACCCTGGGCTACACCTACGAGCGGGCCAGCTTCTCCGAGGGCACCTTCTCGAACACGCGCAGCTTCCACGCCGACCGGGCCAACGGCGCCTTCACGCACCGCCTCAGCGAGGTGCTCAACGCCACGGCCTCCTACTCCTACGGCAACATCGACTTCAAGCTGGGCCCCGGCTACCGCACCCACCAGGGCACGCTGGGCACGAGCTGGCAGCCCTCGGAGCACACGGCCGTGAAGCTGGCGGCGGGCTACTTCCTCATCGACCGCGGCACGGCCGGCTCGAGCAAGGGCCCGGTCATCAACGGCAGTGTCACCCGCGCCATCCCCCAGGGCTCGCTCTCCCTGGCCGGCAACTACGGCTTCGGCGAGGACTACTACAGCTCGGAGAACCTGGGCCCCTACAAGTACTGGAGCCTCGACGGCCACGGCAGCTACGCGCTTGCCGAGCGCCTGAGCGCGGACGCCACCGCGGGCTTCCACCGCAACGAGTACGTCCTGCGCGGGCGCACCGACGACTACTGGACGGCCGGCGCGGGCCTGTCCTACCTGCTGCGCCCCTGGCTCAAGGGCCGGGCAAGCTGGGCCTACAACTCCTACGATAGCTCGGCCGCCACCGGCTTCACCGGGCGGCTGTGGGACTTCAACGTCAACACGTACCTGCTGAGCTTAACCGCCACGTACGACTAAAAAAGGGAAGGCCATGATCCCCAAGAAGGTCACCCCGGAAATCCTCCTCGACCTGGCCCGCCGCCGCTGGTGGCTGCTGGCCGGCCCCCTGGTCGTGGCGTTGATGATCGCCGTCTTCCTGGCCGTCACGCTGCCGCGCCTCTACATGTCGGAGACGACCATCCTAGTGCAGCCCCAGGAGGTGCCGACCAGCTACGTGCAGCCCACGGTCACCGACGCGGTCGCCGAGAGGCTCCAGGCGATGAGCCAGCAGATCCTGAGCCGCACCAAGCTGCTCCAGATCGTCCAGGAGTTCAGCCTCTACCGCAACTTCCAGAACCGCCCCGAGGAAGACCTCGTCGACCGCATGCGCGAGGACATCGGGCTGCAGACGGGCGGCAAGGAGAAGCGCGGCAACAAGGTCGTCAGCTACTTCAAGCTGAGCTACTCCTACCCCAAGCCCGACATGGCGCAGCGGGTGCTCTCGCGGCTGGCCTCGCTCTTCATCGAGGAGAACCTCAAGATCCGCTCCGCGCAGGCCAAGCAGACGAGCGACTTCCTGGAGAAGGAGCTGGGCGACACCAAGGTCAAGCTCCAGGCCCAGGAGCAGGCCCTCTCGACCTACAAGCGCGGCTTCATGGGGGCCCTGCCCGAGCAGCTCCAGTCCAACCTGAGCGCCTTGAACGGCCTGCAGACCGAGATGCAGACCACCCAGGCGGCCCTGTCGGCGGCCGAGGAGCGCGCCATGCTCCTCCAGAAGTCGATGAGCGAGCTGGCCGCAGCGGCCCCCGTCCCGGGGGCCCACCCCGGCACCCCCGGGGCCGTCACCGGCTCGCCTGAGGCGAGGCTGGCGCAGCTCAAGCAGGCGCTGCCCGTCCTTGAGTCGCGCTACACCCCGAAGCACCCCGAGGTGATGAAGACACAGCGCGCGATCGCCACGCTGGAGCAGGAGCTGGCCCAGAAGCCGGCCGCCCCGGCAGACAAGGCAGACAAGGCGGCCACGGGCGACAAGGCCACCGCGGCCGCCAAGGACGCCGCCCCACCGGCGCTCACGGCCGACCGCGGCCTCAACTCCGCCTACATCCAGGTGCGCTCCGACATCGAGCGGCTCAAGCAGCAGCAGGAGTTCACCCGCCGCAAGATCGGCTACTACCAGGCGAGGGTCGAGGCCACCCCGCAGCGCGAGCAGGACCTGGCGACCCTGACCCGCGACTACAACATGATGGAGGCGAACTACCAGTCGCTGCTCAAGAAGCGCATCGACGCCAAGATGGCCGAGAACCTGGAGAACACCCAGCAGGGCGAGCAGTTCAACATGATCGACCCGCCCAACCTGCCCGAGCGGCCCTACAAGCCGAACCTCCAGAAGCTCTTCAGCCTGGCCATGATGCTGGGCCTGGGCCTGGGCCTGGGCGCCACCTTCCTCCGCGAGTACACCGACCGCTCCTTCAAGGACGCCGAGGACCTCGAGGAGTGCCTGCACCTGAACGTCCTGGCCGCCATCCCGCTGGTCAAGACCGACCAGCAGGTGGCCGCCGAGCGCCGCCGCAAGCTCCTCGTGGCGGGTGCGTGCGCGGCCGTGTTCGTCGTCTATGCCGGCTTCCTCCTCTACGCGCGCTACACCGGCCTGACCATCAACCTGCCCTTGCTGACATAGGACGTCTGAATGTACGAGGCACACTTCGGCCTGGCCGAAAATCCCTTCGGGGTCAACCCGGACCCGCGCTTCCTCTTCATGAGCGAGGTCCATCAGGAGGCCCTCGCCCACCTCATCTACGGGGTGCGGCAGAGGAAGGGCTTCATTGTCATCACGGGTGACGTCGGCACGGGCAAGACCACCCTGCTCAACAGGCTGCTCCAGGGCCTCGACGCGCGCACGCGCTGGGCCTTCTGCTCCAACCCGAAACTGGCCACCGACGACTTCCTGCGCACCATCGGCCGCGGCCTGGGCCTCGACACGGAGCCGGGCGGCTTCTCCAAGGCCGACTTCCTGTTCGGGCTGGAATCGCTGCTGGCCGGGTGCCTGCGCAAGGGCGAGAACGTCATCCTGGTGGTCGACGAGGCGCAGAACCTCTCGACCGACCTGCTCGAGGAGGTGCGCCTGCTCTCCAACCTCGAGACCTCGGCCGAGAAGATGCTCCAGATCATCCTGGTCGGCCAGCAGGAGCTCAACGACAAGCTGCGCTGCGACGAGCTGCGCCAGCTCCGGCAGCGGGTATCGATCAAGTATCACCTCGAGCCCCTGGGCCCGGAGGACACCCGGCGCTACGTGCTCCACCGCCTGCGGGTGGCCGGCTGCGCCGAGCGCGCCCTGTTCAGCCCCGAGGCCATCGACGTGGTCTACCAGGCGAGCGGCGGCTTCCCGCGCCTGATCAACAGCATCTGCGACAACGCCCTGCTGGCCGCCTACAGCAGCGACCGCCACCTGGTCGATGCCCCGCTGGTCGAGGAGACGGTGCGCGACATCGACGCCTCCTACCCCGGCGGCAAGCCGGCCCCGGCAGCCCAGCCCTCACCGGTGGCGGCCCCCGTGCCTGCCGCCGCGGCCGAGGCCAGCCTGGCCGCACCCGGCTGCGCCGTGCCCATCCCGGCCGCTGGCGCCGCGACCATTGCCGTCGGCCGCCGGCCGCTGGCCCCCGACGCGGTGGGGCGCGGCTGGCTCGTCGCCGGCGCGGTGGCCGTGCTGGTGCTCGCCCTGCTGGCCCTGGTGGCCCTCTCCTACGACCTGTGGGGAGGCCCCGGCCCGCTGCTGTTTCGAGCAATCCACTAACAGGCTGACCAAAAGCTACTCCAAGAGATACTCAAGGAAAGGCTACCCAAGGAGAGGCTATGGGAAAGTTCTATGACGCCCTGAAGAAGTCGCAGCAGGAGATGGGCAACAAGCCCCGCGCCACACCCGCCCCTGCCCCTCGGCCGGAGGAGCCGCCCGAGGTTGCCCAGATCGTCAGCCTGGCGACCCCGCGGCCCCAGCCGCAGGAGGCCCCACCGGGGAGCGTGCACGTGCGCCCGGACGGGGTGGACCCGGCGGTGGTGGCCCCGGCGCTCGACTCGATCATCATCAATCCGACCATATCGGAGCCCTCGCCGCTCGACGTGGCCATCTGCTCCACCGCGCCCCGGAGCAGCAATTACTCGCACCTGCTCATCTGCAACGGCTCCTCGCCGGCCATCGCCGAGCAGTACCGCATGCTGCGCACCACCGTCCTCCAGCACAGCAACGGCAACCCGCCGCGCACGATCCTGGTGACGAGCACGCTCCAGGGCGAGGGCAAGTCGACCGTCGCGGCCAACCTGGCCATCACCATCGCCCAGTCGGTCAAGGAGCACGTGCTCCTCATCGACTGCGACCTGCGCGAGCCGACCCTGCAGCGCATCTTCGGCGTCAAGCCGGTGCGCGGCCTGGCCGACTATCTGCGCCGCAAGGTGCCACTCGAAGATCTCCTGCTGCGCACCGAGGTGGGCAAGCTGTCCTTCCTGCCCGCCGGCCCCCGCGCGGCCGACGCCTCCGAGCTCCTGGCCTCGGACAAGATGCGCTCGCTGATGGCCGAGGTGCGCGCGCGATACGACGACCGCTACATCATCCTCGACTCGACACCCCTGCTGCCCACGACCGACCCCTCGATCCTGGCCCAGCAGGTGGACGCCATTCTGCTCGTCGTGCGGGCCGGCATGGCTAACCGCGAGCTGGTGAGCCGCGTGGTCGACACCCTGGGGCGCGAGAAGATCATGGGGGTGGTCTTCAACGCCATCGAGCCGACCCCGGCCAGCTACGCCTACAAGTACTACCGCTCGGCGTATCAATACACGCGTGCCTGAGAGCGGGCGAGAGATCGTCAACGACATCGTCAACGCCCTGACCATCGACGTGGAGGAGTACTTCCACGTCACCAACCTGGCCGCGGCGGTGCGCCCGGAAGACTGGGCGGGACTGGCCTCGAGCGTGCGCCCCAACACGGAGCGGCTGCTCGCGCTGCTGGCCGAGGCGAAAGTGAGCGCGACCTTCTTCGTCCTGGGCTGGGTGGCCGAGCGCGACCCGGCCCTCGTGCGCCAGATACATGCCCAAGGCCACGAGGTCGCCTGCCACGGCTACAGCCACGAGCTGGTGCACGCCATGAGCCCCGAGGCCTTCCGCGACGACCTGAGGCGCGCCCGCTCGCTCCTCGAGGACCTCACCGGGGAGGCCGTGGCGGGCTACCGCGCCCCGAGCTGGTCGATCACCCCGTGGGCCCTCGACATCCTGGCCGAGGAGGGCTTCCGCTACGACGCCTCGATCATGCCTCTCAAGCCCGGGGCCTCGGGGGCGCCGCGCTTCCCGCACCTGGTGCGCGCCAATGGCTCCGCGCTGGCCGAGTTCCCGGTGACCACGCTGCGCCTGCTGGGCCTGAAGCTCCCCGTGGCCGGCGGCGGCTACTTCCGCCTCTACCCGTACCGGCTCACCCGGGCCGCGCTGTCCAGCATCAACCGCCAGGAGGGCCGCCCCTTCGTCTTCTACCTCCACCCCTGGGAGATCGACCCGGCGCAGCCGCGCCCAGGCAAGGTGAGCCCGCTCAAGGCCTTCCGCCACTACGTGAATCTTTCGCGCACCGAGCGGCGCCTCCAGCGGCTCTTGGCCGACTTCCGCTTCGCCCCCATCCGCCACGTGCTCGAATACGGCCAGAGCGACGCCGCGGCCAGGCTGGCCTGCACTCTGCCGCCCAGCTCCCCGCTGCCGGCCGCAAGGGTGGCGCAGGGATGAGCGAGCCCCTGACCATCCGCCCGGCGACGGCGGCCGACGAGGCCCGCTGGGACGCCTACGTGCTGGCGCACCCGGCCTCCGAGAAGCACCACCTGTGGGGCTGGCGGCG